>ERZ1034855.343-NODE-343-length-20772-cov-9.596949_pt1 | contig 20772 bp, 18 predicted proteins | sample MGYA00520699_ERZ1034855 | MGnify/ENA primary metagenome ERZ1034855 (study PRJEB33766, sample SAMN09781730) | gut metagenome | biome: gut microbiome | host: Homo sapiens | place: Madagascar | study: EMG produced TPA metagenomics assembly of the PRJNA485056 data set...
GGTTGCGAGAAGATTCTTGGGATAAACCCAAGAATGACTGGTGCCGGGGACGCGGTTTTGCTACTTTTTCTCAATCCGGCCGCAGCATGATTGAAATGCTCGGCGTGCTGGCTATAATAGGAGTATTATCAGTCGGCGGGATTGCCGGTTACTCTAAAGCTATGAGTATGTGGCGAATAAACAAGAGCATTGATGAGTACAGCTATTTCATTACTGGACTATTAGAATATAAAGACAACTTGATGAAAAATTCCGATACTTCAAACACAAATAATAATCAGGTACCAATTATAGAATTTGCTGAAGCAGCAAATTTAATGCCAACAACTTGGAAACAAATATCAAATATATATGTTATGGATACTTTTGGACATATCATTAAACCATATGTAAATCCAGCCAATAAACGTCTTGCTATTGATATATATATGACAGCCTCCTCAACATCTAGTTCTACAACAGAAACTGTACAGTTTTGCACCTACTTATTTACAAATATTGCTCAGCCTTTATCAAATATCTTATCTAGTGTTGCAACTCAGAGTTCATCGGGTAATAGCCACACAAGTTATCTTAAAGGCAATAAGCATTGCAATTCTGGAGAAAACTGTTTACAAAATGCTACTTTAAGCGACTTACAATCAGCCTGTCTTAAATGTGTTCAAACATCTTATAGTCAATGTGGATTTATAATGGCATTTGATTAAACTAACGTTTCCAGTTGACTAATGGAGCGTGGCTGGTATTGAATAAATCTAGCTATTAACCAATTTTGTCACTCACACACTACAAATTCATAAAAACTGCGGCTTTTGTCATTTTAAGACTACAAAAGTTGTAATTTTACAAAGTTTTTGTAAAACAAGTACAAAAAAAGAGCATCCGCTATGGGACACCCTTTTTTGATTCAAACCTGCTTGCGCTGTTCCTCTGCCAATAATTTTTCCAGCAAAGGAACGGACTGAGCCAAGTCGTCAATCGCCGGATTATGACGGCAGTAAACTATAGCTTTTTTAATCCATCCGCAGCGCGACGCCGGAGTTTTAACCTCATCAGCATATAGTCCCAGACAAATCTGCAGCAGCGGAATTGCTTCGCCCTCATACATAGGATTTTGTTTTTCCGACCATTTTGTACGGCAGCCCTGCACATTTTTCTGATACTCATAGCTCTTGAAATACTGCTGTTCCAACCGGCTCTGCTTATAGGCTGCATATCCCAGTTCCGAAAGCAGAATTTCGGCTTTCAGCTCCGGAAAAGCCTTATACACGGCTTCTTTTTGCCCGCGGACGCAGCTATGTGACAGCAATTCTCTAAAATACTGCACATCGCCGATGTTTATCAGCTTTTGCACAACTTGAGCATCCGGAAGATTTTCCATGTCAAAATAGTGCAGCAGATTGATAACCAGCACTTTTTCTTGAGCAAACTCCAGCAATTTAAGCTGAGTTTCCACGCTGGCCAGCGCATTCGGCTTAGGGCTTTCCGCCAGCTTCTGCACAGCGGACGCCAGCAGCTTAACAGCCTCAGGCTTATTTGCCGCCCCCTGCTCTGCCGTTTGCTTTATCAGCTGCAGCAAAGCCTCAAACGACAAGGCAAAATGCTCCAGATACCATTTAACTTTAGGCTTGATAAAGTTCTCATCCCGAGCTTCCGGAAACTTTTGCATTGTTACCAAAATTTTTTCGCCCTCAGCGCCAAAATTATGGCCGATTTGTTCAAAGATTTCCTGAGAAGCGCTGAAAATCAGTATCTTTTCAATTTCCAAACTATACGGTTTGGCGCCGATAGTGTTAAAATACAGTTTCCACAGCTTCAGACCATATACTTTCAAAAATTCAGCAATCATGTCATTTGACGTTTTTTTGAACTGTTGAGAAAGCAAATATCCGGCTTTATCAATATTTTCACGGCAATATTTTTGACATAAATCGTCAATTTCCGTATCATCCAGCTTGCCCAAACAAGCCTTAGACAGTAATTTAAAATAATCTAACTTTCCCATAAAAATATAAATTTAGTTAATAATTAAAATTTGCTCCGAGTATAGACAAATAAAGAGGTTTGTCAAACAAAAAAACAGTACCTTTTATAAAAAAAGATACTGTTTCTTTTGTTGATTTTTACTTGTCGGCACGGCGGCTTAAAACCGCATCCATAACCTCCGGCAGACCGTTTTGCTTGCGCAGAAAGTCATACGCGCAGTCATTGTTAAAAGCTGCCGGCTGAGCCTTTACATATTCCAGCAGCAACCCCGGATAGTCCAGATTTTGGTTAGTTTGCAAACGCGACCCCGGCTGTGACGCCAAAAGCGCAAAATGCATTTCCGCATCTGAAGAAAATTCAAAATGCTGGCAATACCACTTAATTTTCGGAATATTGCCGTCCGTCAAAAGCTCTTTTTCTATCCACGGATGCAGAGGCTTGCGCAGACGCTCAAAATCTTCTTGCGGCAAACCGGCAATAACCTCGCTTTCGGCTTTGGTCAACGCAAACGGACGCTTTTTGAGACACGCCATAAACAGCGGCAGCACGCGCTTGCGGTTAGCCAGCACATAAGCAAAAGTCTTGCTGCTGACAAAAGAATGATTCAAAAAGAAAACACTCAGCACCCGGCGGATTTCGCGGTCTGTAGTTTTTCCGTTCGGCTCACCCCATTTCAAGCTCCAGGCAACTTCGCCGTTCCACAGCTTGCGGGTATGGGTTTCATACTCATAAAGCTCGCACAAACCCTCAAGCACACCTACAGAAATAACACCTTTCTTTGCCATGTGCAGCAAATACATTCTTTTTAAAAATTTCATATAACAAAATATTTAAAAGTTAATAATTCAAAAACTTACAGAAGTATAGTCATCTTTATTTTTTTGTCAAGAGCTGCTTGAAAATTTATTTTATTTCTTTTTCAATCCAGGTCATTAAAACGTCTGTGATATAGGCTTGCTCTGCTTCAGTTAGCCAATGATTCGGCTCTATGCGGTGCCACTTGTACAAACATTGCCGGCAGCAGCAGGCACAGGCGTGCTGCGCCACAAACACCGGATGTCCGCGCATCGGCGTCTGCTTGCCGTCATTTTTCATCAGGCTTGCCGGAGCCGCCAAGCGTTTACGCACAAAATCGGCGGCATGGCGGCGCAAAACTTCGCAGCCTTTTTCTTTGGTATATTCCAAGTCTTTGCCTTTCAGATGAAATCGGCTGCGGAATGCGGATTTAGCTAATGCGGCAAAAAGTTCTTCATACATTTTCAGCCATAATTCTTGAAGCGTAGCGGTTTTTATAGTTTACGGCAAACACCCGCGCCACTTCATTCATAATTTTATTTTCATACAAATGCAGAAAAGCCTCATCCGCCGTCACTTCCAAAATTTTTTCATCGGGTTTATAATTCAGCGACAGCCCGATGAGCGGCGTTTTCAGCGGCTCGGCATCCATTTTGGCAAAATCTTCGGGCGAAATAGTAAACCGCGCCGCGCCGGAATCCGCCCCCATATTGATATAGTGCGCCGCCGTCATCAGTCGCACATATTCCAGCAAAGACAAGGCTGAAAATACTTCTAATTCTGTTTCAGGCTTTTCCATATTTATTCTCCTTTATGCGGACGGTTAGCTTTAATAAGTCTCATCATCTCTGCGAACTCTAGCGATTGTTTTATCTGTTCAACCGAAACGCTCATTTTAATCCGCCAATTCGGATATTCTTGCACCGTTCCCGGAGCGTTATCCAAAGCTTGCTGCCGGTATATGTCATTCAGCCGCACCAAAAATACCGCGCTGTTTGTTTTGGCGCAATATTCATTTATTTTCAATTCTATATGTATCGGCGCAAAATTTCCGTCAACCATGCTGTCTGACATTTCTTGCCGTTCAACAGGTGTCAAAATCTGCTGCTGTTCAAATGCTTTCAGCATATTTTCCCTATCGCTGCGGCGTCCTTCCAAATTATCCGAATACTGTTTTTCATTAACATACAGTCCGCTGCGGTTAAATACTTCTATATCCTCGTTTTGCCAAAATCCGCAAGCTGTTGCCTGGTCATGCGTAGAAGGCTGAGCCAATGATAAATACATATATTTTTCCGGTGCTATAAAGCTGCCGTTTTTTTCTTTTTGGCGGCAAAAAACTTTATATGACAATAAATTATGCTCAGCCATATATTCTCTGAACCCATCGGGAACAGTCCCCAAATCTTCGCCGATGACCAAACATTTATGACGATTACTTTCCAAACATAAAATTGCCACTAAATCTTTTATGTTATAATAAACATACGCCCCCTGCACCACCGGATTATCTGCCGTAAAAAATCCCCAGAACAATCGTTGCAGTCCCATAGCGTGGTCAATGCGGAGAGCGCCTGAATATTGCATATTTTCTTGAACCAGCTTTATAAACGGAGCATAATATTGAGCCATTAAGCGCTGCGGATGATATGGCGTGAATCCCCAGCTTTGACCGCGAGGACGCATAGGGTCTGCCGGAGCTCCGACACCTGCTTCTAAAACATAAGCTTTTGGATTTTCCCAAACTTCGGCTCCGTTAGATGCGGCGCCAATAGGCATATCCGTATAAAGTCCCAATTTCATTCCTAAAGACAAGGCCAAATTTTGTACTTGTTTAATTTGTTTGTCGGCCAGCCAATGACAATATTGATAAAATTTGATTTTTGCCTGATACTCACGTGTAAAAGCTTTAATTTCGGCAGAATCAACATTTTGATAGGCTTCAGGCCAAAAGCGCCAATAATCAGCAGGCTCATTTATTTCAAGCAATGTTTCAAAAATCGCCAAATTTTCCAGTTCAGTTCCTTTTTCTTTGATATAAGCATAAAATTCGTTTTTACGTTTTTCAGAAGCGGCGGTTTCAAAATGGTGGAACATCATCTCTAAAATTTGTTTTTTAAGCAATAGAACAGCGGCATACTCTACTTTATTTCCGGCATTCAAACGTTCTATTTCCGTTTTCGTCTCCGGCAAATTCATATATGCCTGCACCAAAGAGGAGTTTGTAAAATCTTCTTCTGCCGGCAAATCCAGATAGATATAATTTACAAACAAGCGGCTTAAGGTGCGATATGGCGAAACATCGCTCTGACGTCCCGTAGCAAAACGTTCTTCATTCTGCGTAAAAGGACTCATTACCCCAAGCGGATTTACCCCAACCGCATCTCCGCCGTTTTGAGCAGTAAGTTTCACAATTTCTGCCAAATCACCAAAATCTCCGATTCCCATACTATGTTCGGAATGCAGGGCATACAGCATAACCGCCGTACCGAAAATATGTTCTTTTTCACGCAAAAAAGTGGGTTGCCAACATTTTTTCGGCGCATATATCAATAAACTTTCACATTGCAGATTTTCATTCCGTAAAATTAAATTATAGTAGCCTGAATTTAATCCGCTGAGGCAGACTCTTTGCCTGCCTGATACAAACTTTGTCTGTATAATATTTTGTTTTTCATCTTTAAGCAAAAGCTCGTATTTTTCATCTCCGTTTATAACAAATTCTATTTTTTCATCTTCAAAAAATGACATAACAAATGGCAATAAACGTTGTTTTCGCAAAATCTTGAGAGACATTTCAATTTCCGTCTCGGTTTCGGCAAAATATCCCATATTTTTTAGAAAAAAGCGCCTAACATCATCCGTTGTATAGTGCGTTATTCCGGTTTTATCCACATAAGATGATGATATTCCGGCTGATTCTGCCAATTCTTGCAGCTTTTGCATATTTATTCTCCTTAAAAAATTGTCGTTATATTAACAATAAATTACCCACTTTACAACCCCTATTTTATGTGCTATATTACATCCATTCAATAAACTAAGGAGAGTCACATGGTGCCGGATAAAAATACCGCGGATTACCTTTTCCGCCAGCGTTGGTGCAATTTTAAAGAAGAAATTCGTCTTAACAAAGTAGAAAATATCAATTTTATGTCTCTGCCGTTTGACAAAGGCGATAAAATGCTGACTATCGGCAAAGTCACGCTTTCTCCGCATAACGAAGAACCTATCCGCTATTTTATGATGCCGGTAGCCAAAGCACAAAAAGATGAAACAGATGTAATAATGATTGACGGCAAACCATACGTTGACGCTTTGCAGCGCCCAGATTATTGGCAGAAAATGAATGAATTTTTCCGCCAAAACGGTAATAACGTAACTTTTCCTAACGGCTGGAAACTGCAATATAAAAGCCTAGTGGCGCCCGAATTTATGGAACCGCACCGCGGCTCTGCCTCACGTCCGCTCGGCGTTCAGCAAAGCAACACCACTTTAGCGGTCGGCGACAATGAAATTGCTTTCAAACTTGAACGTATGCTGCAGTTTTCTAAAAAAGAAAATCCCGAATTTGAGATGAATGAGAAATTGATGCGGGAAGAATGTTCGGTTATGCCTAAGACCTATGGCTACTTGGTTTTGCATAATCCCGAAAACGGCACACAGGCTTCATCCGGTATTATTCAAGAATATGTGCAAAATCAAGGCGATTTGTGGAACTACGCCCAAGCCTATTTAAAAAAACGCCTGACCGCAGGCTATTTGATGCAAAAAGACTTAACGCCGAATGAAAATCCGCACTTTATTCACCTGATGAAAACTCTGGGCGAAAAGACATCCGAAATGTCGGAATGCCTGTCACGTTCCGACAATAATCCGGCTTTTACTCCGGAGCCGATTACCAAGCGTTTTGTACACCTCTACCAAAAACATCTGGAATTTCTGTTTGCAAAAACAAAAACTGCAATCAGCGATAATCTGGAAAATCTGCCTGAACAAACCAAAGAAAAAGCCTCTCATCTTTTGCAGAATTGGGATAAGCTTTCTAAGGACTATGTGCAAAAACTAATCAGCGGCACCGCCGAAAGCAATGACACTCTGGTTCGCGTTCACGGCGATTTCCACTTGGGACAGGTTATGGTAACCAAAGACAATGACTTGCGTTTTATTGACTTTGCCGGCGAACCTGCCGCTCCATTTGATGAACGCGCTCAAAAGCATGTTTCCGTCCGCGATTTAGCCGGAATGTACCGTTCAATTAAAGGATATTTAGGCAATGCCGCCGTAGAAGAATTTGTGGCCGAAGCCAGCGATGAAATTAGTGCAAAATCACGCCGCAGCTATGCCGAAAAGGCCATCAAGCCTCTGATAGACGAATCTTCACGCCTAGTTTTGAATGGTCACAGTCTAAAAGAAGCATGGCTTGGACTTGAAGTTTTGCGTAAAAATCTGTATGAAGTAAACTATGAAGTAAGCAACCGCCCGCAGATGGCTTATATTGCCATTAACGGCTTGGCCGATATGATGCAGTCCGAAAATAAAGCTGCCCGCACTAAAGGCAAAACCCGCTGAAATCAGCAGCATTTTTATAAGATAAAGACCGGAATAAATCTCCGGTCTTTATTTTTTACTTTAACTTCAGCTCCAAACTGGCTTCTTCCAAAATTGCCGGCTCGTATAACAGGGCAATTTCTTCTTCGCGGCTGAAATCAGGCTCCTTGCCGTAATTCAGATAGTTATCCAGCTTTATGCGGGCTTCGTTCAAAACCGACTTGCCAAAATCCGGAGCCGGACCGTTGACTTCCAGCATCAGCGTATGAATTTGCAGCAGATAATTATCCTCTATCACATCCAAAACTCCGCGCTTTTTGCTTTGCTTTTGCAAAACCGGAGCTTCTTTCTGCACGGTTACGGTAATTTCCGGCGCATGCTTTTCTTCAGGAATCACAAACCAGTTATGCTTAAAGGCAAAGCGCCCCAATCCCTCGTATGAAGACAGCACCGAAAGTGGAATGGAAAGCATCAGCCCCAAGGTTACCGGCAGCATCCAATAAAACAGCGCCGGCAGCTGAGTATATACCACATAAGTTGTCAGCACGCCTAAAATAGTGTGTCCGATATGGCGTTCAAAAGCTTCTTTCCAAGTGGTGTAGCCGTCGCGGCTCTGCGTGTTCCAGCCCACGTCCTGACCGGTTAAAATCTCCCAGACAAACTTAGTTTGGAAAACCATCATTACCGGCGCAATCAAAGCTGAAAAGACAATCTCGGCCAGCACGCTTTTCACGGTACCGAAAAAGCCGCCGATGTTTTTGAATTTATTATTTTTCAGATAAATAATCATACCCAAAAACTTAGGGAAAATCAGCATAAACATAGAAATCAAAAACAGCGTGATTGTTCCCATTTTATCAAAAATCGGCCAATTCGGGAACAATGACTGCTCGTTAGAGAAATATTCCGGCGGAAAATAAACATGTCCAAGCGCCACTAAAATTCCGGCCACCAAAAAGATAAACCACAGCGGCGATGACAGATAAGACATAATTCCGATAGTAAAATGAATGCGGCTAATCGGATGAATATGCTTTGACACCAAAATTTCCAAGTGCTGAATATTGCCTTGACACCAGCGGCGGTCGCGGGTGGCAAAGTCTATCATGGTCGGCGGGCATTCTTCATAACTTCCGCCCAATTCCGGCAATAGCCAAGCATACCAGCCGCCGCGGCGAATCAGCGCCGCTTCCACAAAATCATGGCTCAAAATATGGCCGCCGAACGGTTTAGGACCTTTCAGAACCGGCAGTCCGCAGCACTCCATAAAAGCTTTGACGCGGATAATGGCGTTGTGTCCCCAGTAGTTGCTGTCATGCACCTGCCAATAGCACAAACCGGCCGAAACAATATTGCCGTAAACCTTGCCGGCAAACTGCTGCACGCGGGCAAACAGCGAATGGCTGTTAATACATTGCGGCGGCGCCTGAATAATTCCGGTATCGGTATTGATTTCCATCAGCCTCGACATTTCCACAATGGTTTTGCCCTCCAGCAAACTATCGGCGTCCAAAACCACCATATAGTCATAGAGCGCACCCCATTTGTGGCAGAAATCTTCAATATTTCCGCTTTTGCGCGCCACATTCTGCGGACGGCGGCGGTAATACAGGTTTATTTCTTTCGGCATCAGTTTTTTAGCGTTAATCCAGCCGTTTTCTTCTTCCACCCAGATTTTAGGCTTGGTGGTATCGCTCAGCACAAACATATCATAGGCCTGCGCCTGCCCTGTTTTTACCAAACTATTGGCAATCGCCAGCAAACGGGCATACACCATGTCGCATTCCTCATTATATATCGGCATTAAGATAGCGGTTTTGGTCTTAAGCGGAGTTTTCTTTTCCGGCCAAATAATCCCCGGCATAGTCTTGCCGGCAAGCAGTTCAAAAAAACCGAAAATACTTGCCCAGAAAAACAAAGCAATCCAGCCGGTTGTCAGCACAAACAACACGGTCATAACCACGCGCGCAAACATATTGGCGTCGGTCGGCATAGAGACAACCCATTTAAAAGTCAAAAATACGGTCGTCAAAATCATCAGACCAAAAATCAAAACGCGGCGAAAGGTGATTTGCGCCGGACTGATAGGACGGGTTTTCATCACTTTTTTTCTCCTTTAGATTTTGCTTTATGCAAATGAATTGTCGTAATTTCCTGCGTCGGCATTTCCGTAATTTTATAGGTCGGCGCAACCTCAATATAAGCTCCCAGCATTTCTGCCTTAAAATCATTGTCCTCAAAATCCGGCAGCAGCGGCTTTATACCGTATTTCTGCGCCAGATTCAAGCCGATAAATTCAGCCTTATACAGCGCTACCAGCTGAATTTTTGCCAGCTTGGCTTTAAAAATTTTTTTGGCTTTCTGATAAATTATTTCATCAATTTCCGCTGTGATATCAGCAGCTTTTTCCAGCTTGGGATAAGCCTTTAACAGCGCCGCCGCCTCGTTTTTTTTAAGCCCTAAGCAGCTAAGGTTAGCGGCTACAATGTCATTGGCGCTTTGAATTTTCAGTTTAACCATTGATAACTCCATACTTCAGAAAACGGCGCATCGTCTTTGGTCAGCAGCACGCGGATTTCATCGCCGTCTTCCGGCTGATAGTCTACATAAACAGTCACGCCGCCAGTTGTCGGATTATAAACGCTGCTGACGCCTTTAACAGCGCCTTTAACCGCCGAAACCTGAGGTTTAATATTATTTTCGGCGAATTTTGCATCCAAGCCCTTGCCGGTAAAATCTATCACAAACTTGCGGTCTGTATTGCCCAGATTGATACCTGAAACACCGCCGACTCCGGTGCGCGTTGCCGTAACTGCAGCCAGCTCGCGGTCTTTCATCACGTCATTCAGCCAAATCAGGCGGTATGCAAAAGTATATTCGCCGCCGGCTTTAAGCTGCTGTTCCGGCACCCAATAAGCCACGATATTGTCATGAATTTCCTGCAAAGACGGAATTTCCACCAGCTGCACCAGACCTTTGCCCCAATCGCTCAGCGGTTCAACCCACGCGCTCGGGCGGTCTTGGTAATTGGCCTCAAAGTCTAAATAGTTTTTAATATCGCGGTCGCGCTGCAGCAGGCCGAAGCCTTTCGGATTGTTATCCATAAACGAGCTTATGCGCAGATGTTTAGAGTTATCCAGCGGACGCCACAGCCATTCATCATTGCCGTTATGAATCAGCAGACCGTCGCTGTCATGCACTTCCGGACGATAGTCGTCAAATTCATGCTTATTGTTTTCGCCGAACAAAAACATAGATGTCAGCGGAGCTATGCCGACTTTTTTAATATCGGCGCGGGCAAACAAGCGGGCTTCAATATCCATAATAGTGTTTGTCCCCGGAATAATCTTAAAGCTATAGGCGCCGCTCACGCTCTTGCTGTCCAGCAGCGCATAAAGCCGGATAAACTTATCTTTAGGCTTTGGTTTTTCAACCCAAAACTCCTTAAACACCGGAAATTCCTCTCCGGTCATTTCAGCCGTATCAATTGCCAAGCCGCGAGCTGAAAGGCCATATTTTTGTCCTTTGGCCAAACCGCGGAAATAGCTGGCGCCCAAAAATGTCACCAGCTCGTCAAAATAAGCCGAGGTATTGAGCGGGCTGTGAATTCTGAAACCGGCATAGCCTAAATTTTCAAACTGTTCGGTATGCAGATTGTTTTTGCCGTAGTCAAAAAACTTGGCCGAATATTTAATGCTTTGCGAAACGCCGTCTATAACCTCGTTAATCGGCACGGAAATCTGAAAAATATTGCCCAGATGGAAAAATTGAATTTCATAAGGCAGATTTTGATTATACCACGGACCGTTTTCACGCACAAAACGAATATCGCGGTGTTCGTCATAGCTTAAATTGTTCAATTCTTCCGGCAGATTGGTGTTCGGAGCGGCATAAGGTTCGGCCGCCAAGGCTTTGGCTTTGCGCACGACGCTGTCAAAAGAAAAGTCTTTTTCTATATGATTTTTCAAAACATTTTCCTGATTAGCGCTGTAATTTTGCCAACCGTACCAACCGCCGGCGCAAACTCCGGCAACCACAATTAACAGAACAAGCTTTTTTAACATATTCAGTCTCCATATAATATCTTATTTTTAGTGGTATATAAATAAGTCATTGTCTTGTCAAGAGAGCTTATCCGACTTGTGCAACGCAAAACCGTATCCGGCAAGTCAGCGGGTCATGGCGCTCAGCAGCATGCTTTCAAAATCATCGCGCTTAAACATTTCCGGCAGCACAAACCCGTCGCGCAGCAGCGGCGTGTACAGAATGTAAAAAGGCAAGCCTTTGCGTCCGTATTTTTCCATAAAATCAAGCACTTCTTTATTATAATTGGTCCAATCCACGCGGATAAACTCCAGCTGGTACATTTCTTTCCAGCGCTGCAGATTAAAATCATTCAGCGTCACAGCGCCGTTATAGCGGCAGGTCAGGCACCAATCCGCCCCGATTTCCAGCAAAACCGGCTTGCCCTCCGCCAATTTTTCGGCAATCAGCGTTTTATCTATCGCCGTCTTATGGGTTTGCGCGTACTTTATCATATTCTGCAAATGCGTCTTTTCCGCATAAACCGAAATTCCCGATACGCAGACAGCCGCAAATCCGATAATCAGCAGAGTGCTGATTTTACGCAGCCGCTCCAGAGTTTCCAAAGAAACATTTTCATCAAAAACTCCGTTCAGATAGGCTCTGAATTTTTGATACAGCGCAAACAACCCCATAAAAATCAGCAGCGCCGCCGTCAAAAGCAGCACGCACCAGATATTTGTTTGATTATAAACCAAAGTCAAAAACCACAGAATTGTCAGCATCAGCATAGTTTGCATTGCTTTTTGCAGCCTGCCCAGCCATTTGCCGGAAGACGGCAGCCAAGCCTCCGGATTTTTCAGGCATAAAGCCAGAATATACGGCAGCGACAGCCCCAAGGCCACCGCATATAAAATGCCGATAATATCCCCATAGCCGCCGACCAAAGCAAAACCGACCGCCGTCGCCAAATAGGGACCGGTGCAAGGCGTGGAAAGCAAAACAATCAAATTACCTATAACAAAATCCAGCTTATTTTCGGAAGAGCTGCCAAAATTCGGCAGCTTGCTTTGCAGCTCCGGCAAAAGCGCTATAAACGCTGCCAGAAGAAAGGCCATTGCCACCAAAAACGTCATATTTTGATACTGCATGCCCCACCCCAGCGAATATCCGGCAAATTTTGCACCGCACAGCATTAAAATAAGCAGAGTAAAGCCGCTGAAAATACCGGTTATTGTCAGCAGCAGAGATTTTTTCAGCTTTCTTTTTTTCTGCCCGCCGGCGCGGCTCAGAGCAATAATTTTTAATGATAAAACAGGAAAGACACACGGCATAAAATTCAGGATAAACCCGCCGATAAAAGCAATAAACAGCAGCCCTAAATTCAGGCTCTGCGCCTGAATGTCAAACAGCGAGGCTCTTGCTGCCAAGCGTGTGGTTCGGTAGGCGTCATTGCCGTTGAAAACCGCGGTAATAACATATTCAGAATCCACCAACGCTGCATTTTTATCGGTCGGCTCAAAGCGGACAAAGATTTTATTATCCAAAATGCTTATATACGGCGCCGAAAAAGTATTATAGCCGTCTTTATCTTCTATAAAAATTTTGAAGCCCTCGGTCTTTTTATGCGTTAAAAACTCCAGCCGCAGCGACTCGCCGGAGCTGTCTTTATCGGCTACAAATTTAGTAAGTTCAAAATATTGGGCTTCTTTCTCCGGCAGAATATTCAGCTGCTGCTGAAAATAGTTCTGATAGCCGTTGGCATAGGCATAGTCCTGCCCCGGAAGCACCATCAGAGCCAGCCTGAAAGTTTCGGGCAGGCAGAACAGCTCGCCGGTGCAGGAATTTAAGTCAATTTTTGCCTGCAGCAGCAAAGGTTCTTCCGGATTTTTAACTTTTACTTTTATCGGAATGAGAAAATTGCCGAAATATTTATAGGCAAACGGCACTGCCACCGTGTTTTGCGGAGCAGGATAAATAACTTCATAGCCCGCCAGATTCTCTGACCCGCGCAGGTCTATCTGCGGTTTTAGCAAATTCGGACTGACATTATTAGCCAAAATAAAGCTGTTGTCATGGGTAATAATCTGCACCCCGACATAAAATTCCGTCTGGCTGTCTATGGTTGTAGCATCCGAAAGCAGACGCACCTCCAAATGCTCGCCCTCGGCAAACTGCCCTACTCCATAATCGGAAAGCAGCGGATTTTTATATTTTTCGCCGTAAAGAAAAAGCTTTTTCCATTCAATATGCGACATAGCGTAATTGAGCTGCGCATAAATGCCGCCTTTAGAATCCTGCAGCTCCTGAAAATTTTCTATAGCCTTGCGCTCATCCGGATTATGGCTGTAGGTCAAAAACTTTTTGAAGTTATAAACTTTCTTAAATTTTCCGGCCGGAGCTTCAATATATTTTACTTCGCCGCTGCTGTCAAAATCATTTGCGGAATGCACAACCTTATAGCTTTTCGGCAGCAGTTTTTCCGTTACAAGCTTATTATAAAAATAGCTGCCCAGCCGGTATACCGCCACTCCGTTGCGCAGCAGATTTGTATAATTGCGCAGCTGATATTCGTCGGCATGCGGAAAAAATGGCTTCAGCTTTTCATCAAAATCTTCATCAAAAATTTCATTATTCGGATATTTATTATTAAAATAGTTGCCGATTTCATACATAATGAGCAATTTCTGCACAAAAGAACCGTCGGGGTTGTCGTCTTCGGCCAGTTCATGCATGCGCATGCGCGTGTTCAAGCCCTTAAAGTCTTCCGGCAGCGCAGATTCAGCGCCGACAGCGGCAAAACTCTTGAAAACGGCTGTCAAAAAAATTATATAAAATAACAGTTTTTTCATGACACACTTATTTAATCATTTAAATTTGCAAATTTTATGATAAACTAAAATTATAAAAAGTAAATGAATAATATATTTTAACGGTATAATGATGACGGAAGAAATTATAAGTAACTTTGACAATCGCTATGCGCTGACCGGCAAATTTTTGATAGCCATGCCATCTTTGGACGGCAGCGACTGCTTTGCCCGCTCGGTTGTTTATATTTGCTCGCACAGCAGCAACGGCGCTATGGGGCTGATTATCAACAAGCGCATGGATAAATTTACGTTTTCTGACCTGACATTTCAGCTGCCGGTTAAAAACTATGAGCGGCTGAATGAAGTTAACCTTTATACCGGAGGACCGCTGGAGCAAGTGCGCGGCATGGTTCTGCACACCACAGACTATATGCGCGACGGCACCGTAACCGTGGCGGACGGCTTGGCCGTATCGTCTACCTCAGAAATTATTTCTGATATTGCCTTTGGACACGGGCCTAAAGATAAATTAGTAGCGCTGGGCTATTCTTTTTGGCAGCCGCGCCAGCTGGAAGCCGAAATTTATGATAATGACTGGCTGGTTGTCGCCGCCGATAAGGATATATTATTCCGTACGCCGGACGAGGAAAAATGGCAGCGCGCTTTAGACGAAGCCAAAATTCCTTTGGACAGATTCGTTAACATTACCGGACATTGCTGAAGTACAGCAGTTAATACCTGCGGCAGCGCGCGGCTGTACTGCGGGTCGTACGGGATGTATTTGCACTTTTTACGCCCATGGCTCCGGCTAACAGCGAAAAAGCCGCCTTGATAATTTTAGTTTGGTTGCGGACGCCCAAGCGGTTCCACATATCGCAAATCCAGACGAAAAATCCGCCTTTTGCCGTTTTATTATTGGCAGCCCGCTTTTCAGCATTGCGTTCTTTAGCCAAATCATAAACGCTGGTTTGCGCCGGCATCTTGCAGCGGTACGGCGTCAGAGCGTTTTCTATATCGTCATTAGTGATAAATGCGCCCAAAATCCGCGTAAGCGTGCCGTTTTCTTCTAAAAACAGCGAATCTCCGCGCCCGAACAAACTCTCGGCGCCTGATGTGTTTAAAATCGTCATAGAATCGGTTGCCGAAGCCACTTTATACGACAGTCTGGTCGGTAAATTAGCTTTGAGGCTGCCGGTAATAACGTCAACCGACGGACGCTGCGTGGCAATAATAAGATGAATGCCGGCGGCGCGGGATTTCTGCGCCAAAATCTGCACTTGCTGTTCAACAGTCTTATCAAACATTACCAAATCGGCAAATTCATCTATAACGCAGACGATATACGGCATTTTAGTGCCGGCTTTAGCATTATATTCGCCGATACTGCGGACAGCCTGAGCTTCAAACTGCGTATAGCGGCTGTTCATTTCATCTACCAGCTGGCTGAGGCAGATACTGGCAATATTCATATCCGTAATAACCGGACGCAGCATATATTGCTGATTATTATAAATGCTGAACTCAATACGTTTCGGGTCTATCAGCACCAGCTTGAGCTCCTGCGGAGTTTTTTTACTGATAAGCGAAACTATAAAGCTGTTCAGACCCACGGATTTTCCGGAACCGGTTGTTCCCGCCACCAGCAAGTGCGGCATTTTAGACAGGTCTTTCATTACCGGATTGCCGCGCATATCCACACCGAGGCAAATCGGCAGCGCATAGGCTGCTTTCAAAAATTCGGCTGAATACAAAATCGGCGCAAACGGAACAGATTTCATGTCATTAGACGGAATTTCAAAGCAAACGTTTGTGGAGTTAGGAACTTCAACCACCCGCACTCCGCTGATGCCCAAGCTGCGCCCCACGTCGCCCTCTATCCGCTTTATGCTGCTGAAAAGCGTCCCCGGAGCCGGTTCCACATAAGCCATAATCAGCATCGGACCTTCTTCGGCGCGCACGAATTTTCCTTTAATATCAAAGCTTGCCAAAACATTGATTATTTTTAAAGACAGTCCCGGTATCATTTTAAAATTCCTTTTTTGTATCAGCTCCGCCAAACGGCATATATGTCCCTACGCCGCCGAAATATTTGCGGAAAAATCCTTGTTCCTGCTCTGTGGCTTTAGTTATATCCGTATCTACTTTAATATCGTTTCCGTCAACCAAAGTCAGCTTTTCTATTTTGGTGATTTTATCATCGTCAAAGGTAATTGCCAACACTTTGCGGTTTAGCTCTTCCGGACGGAGAAACGCCACTTTTTTCATGGTAGACGCCATATAAATCCAATGATTGTCGCTTAATCCGGTTGTCAGGCTCGGCGCGCCCAAAATATCCATAACATCCTGTTTGCTCTGCCCCATATGAACCGCGGCTATTTTATCATCGGCGGGCATATTGCCGTTATGCACCAAAAACAAATCATTAGAACAAGCTGTCAGCAACATAAACATTGCCCCAAAAAGCATTTTGCGTATTGACATATTTTATTATCCTTATATTTTTACATTAAGCTATATATAACACAAGGATTTCAGAATGCAAAAAAATTTTTCATATCCGATAAAAATTGAGGATTTAAAACAGTCAGACTATAAATACGAACTGACTGCCGACAGCGCTGAACTTGAGGATATAACTCAGATTCTGCAGGTAGAAAAAGTTCATGAATTTAAAGCTGAAATTTTTCTTAAACTGAACAACCGCGCCAACAACCTGCGCGTCTGGGGCAATGTTTTTGCCAAAATAGAGCTGAAAAGCGTGATTACGCTGGATAACTTTATAAAAAACTACAATGTTCCGTTTGAGCTGAATTTTGACACCCGCGCCACCTATAATGATATTAAAGAGCTGGAATGCAATATTGAAGACGAGGTGCCGGATATTATTGAAAACGGCTGCATCAATCTGGCTGATATTGCGATTGAACAGATTGCCCTCAATCTGGAAGACTATCCGCGGGCCGAGGGCGAAGTTTTTGACGGCGCTTTATACGGCGATTCCGAAGAGCCGAAAAAAGAAAATCCGTTTGCGGTGCTAGCAAAACTCAAAAAATAAGCAATAACTTGCAAAAAGTGCTTGCAAATTCGCAAAAAGTTATATAAAAACTGACTTAATCGTTTGCAGCATTTATTTTGCTTGCTTTTTACTGAGAGTTGTGCTAAATAATCTGCGAATGTAATGTGTAAATGTTTTAAATAATTGAATAAAGAGATAAAGAAATGGCTACACCTAAGAAAAAAGTATCTAAATCACGCCGCGATATGCGCCGTTCTCATGATGCATTGACATCTAATGCTTATCAAGAATGCCCGAACTGCGGCGAATTGAAGAGACCTCATAATGTTTGCCCTAAATGCGGCCAATATGACGGTAAGGAAGTTATTGCTCATAAAGAAGCAAAATAATTTTTATAATCTAAAATATGGAGCAGGTTTTGTCTGATAATAATCTGGTCATATCTGTAGACGCAATGGGGGGAGACAATTCCCCTCATGTCGTAGTAGAAGGTATCGCAATCGCTCATAAAAGCAATCCGGATATAAAGTTTCTGTTGTTTGGCGATGAGGTACAAATAGAAGAAGACATCAAAAAGTTTCCGGAGCTGCGAGATTTTTGTAAAGTTATCCACACAAGTGAGCGTGTTCGCAATGAAGACAAGCCTTCTCAAGTTATCCGCAATAAAAATACCAGCATGTATATGGCTATTGACGCGGTGCGCCGCGGCGAGGCCAGCGCTGTTATTTCTGCCGGCAACACCGGTGCGCTGATGGCTATTTCAAAGATGATTTTGAAAACTATCCAGCGTATCCACCGTCCGGCAATCTGCACAGCTATTCCGCACCGCAACGGACGCTGCGTTATGCTGGATTTGGGCGCAAATACCGAATGCAACGCCATCAATCTGGCAGAATTTGCCATTATCGGCAATATTTTAGCCCGCCACACTCTGGGGATTGCACGTCCGCGAATCGCCTTGCTGAATATCGGCGCCGAAGAAATGAAAGGCAAAGAAGAAATTCATCAAGCCGCAAAAATGATTAAAGGCGCCCACTTAGATTTGAACTTTATCGGCTATATTGAGCCGCATCAAATCGGCGAAGGCTATGCTGATGTGATTGTTTCTGACGGTTTTACCGGCAATATCGCCCTAAAAACCATGGAGGGAACGGCTAAATTAGTCGCCCGCCTCTTAAAAGGCGCCGTAAAAGAGTCGCTGTGGGCAAAAATCGGACTGCCGTTTTTGCTGCCGGTTATGTGGAAGCTCAAAAAAACAATGGATCCGCGTAAATATAACGGCGCAATGTTTGTCGGCTTAAACGGCTTATCCGTAAAAAGCCACGGCGGAACCGATGCTGTCGGTTATTCTTATGCTATTGATAATGCCGCAAAATTAGTACGTCAAAACTTTGTTCAAACCATTCGCGATGAAGTTGAAAATGTAGATTTGGACGAACTTTCTCAGGATATTTTATACGATGCTTATTAGAAGTGAGATGATTGGTTTTGGTCACTACCTCCCAAACAAGGTTCTGACTAATGATGATTTGTCAAAAATGGTAGAAACAAATGACGAGTGGATTAGAACCCGCACCGGTATTGTCAGCCGCCATATTGTTGAAGATGAAACAACCTCTGTGATTGCCGGGAATGCTGTGGCTAATGCTATTAAAGACGCCGGTTTGCAGCCATCTGATGTAGATTTGCTGATTTTAGCGTCTATCACTCCGGACAATACGACTCCGTCTACAGCAACAAAAATTGCCGCAAATTTAGGCTTCCGCGCCGGTGTGCCGGCTTTTGACATTTCTGCGGCCTGCTCGGGCTTTGTATATGCCTTGACTTTAGCCGATAACATGATTCGTTTGGGACAAGTTAAAACGGCTGTAGTTGCCGGTGCAGAATGCTTGTCTAAAATTGTAGACTGGACAGACCGCAACACCTGCGTTTTGTTCGGCGACGGCGCCGGTGCGGTTGTTCTGCGCGCCAAAGATGGCTATGGCACAAGCTCTGATACCGGTGTTTTAAGCACCTGCATTTATTCTGACGGCAGCCAGTATGACAGCTTAAAAACCAACGGCGGACCTTCTACCACTCAATCCAGCGGTTTTGTAACCATGAACGGCAAAGAAGTATTTAAGCACGCAGTTGTGTGCTTGTCAGAAGCTGCTGAAACCGCTATGCAAAACGCCGGTGTAACTAAAGACGAAATTAACTGGCTGATTCCGCACCAAGCCAATATCCGTATTGTTGACAGCGTGGGCGAACGCTTAGGCATTCCATCTGAAAAAGTGATTGTTTCCCTAGACCACCACGGCAACACTTCCGCTGCCTCCATTCCGCTGGCTTTGTCAGAAAATCATGCTGCCGGACGCTTAAAGAAAGGCGACTTGCTGGTTTTGACGGCCATGGGAGCGGGATTTACTTGGGGCGGAGCTGTCGTCCGCTTATAGAGTAATGAAACTCGGCTAATGGTCTACTACTTTTAACTTTTTGTGTTTGTGTACCTCATTGTACACGGCGCAAAAAAGTTAATGCGTATTAGCCTCATTATCCAAGTTTCTGAGAGTTTATGCCGGTTTCATTTGTTGAAGCCGGTATTTTTTTACCTCGCCCCATAAGAGAGAGGTCAGAGCAGCGCTCCGGTGGAGGGGCATAAAAAATACTCTGTACACATTGCTTAAAAATTACGTCGCATCTACACACGCTATCCGAGTTCTTTCTAGTTTATTTCTGTTTAGCTAAAACTGCAAATTAACATCACAGGCATCTTTGCCAGCCTCGCATGACCTGCATATATTATTGATTTCTGATAAGGTTAAATCTGTCAAGCATTTACTTTCCCCGTTGCAGGTTGTATCTCCGGCAAACCGAAATAATCCGTTTTTGCTTCTATATAATTCGCCGTATTGCACTACAGAATGCAGCGGAATTACTAAGTTTTCAAACAGCTTCATGCAAAATTTTACCGAAAAAGCTGATGAAACAGTCTCCAGTTCTTGTGTTGCCGATAAACCGCCGATGTATATATCATAAACCAATCTGTCATAAGATGATGAATAAAATAACTGAACATAATTACCATAACTATCCTTAAACGCCTTGCCGTTATGCCGCCAATTATCGGGTATCAAATTTACCGCCGTTAAAAAATCTGAGATAAAATAATCTCCCCTATTTCTAAAACTTTTGCGAATTTCATCCAGATGTTCCACAACCCCATATGTTAAAGCAGTATACTCATCTATGGCTTTGTTAACCTTAAATTGCTCCATAGCCTTGCTATATCCGGCAATTCCACCGACAGATAATACGCCGATTATAGCAAGGACTCCGAGCATTTCTATCATACTGCGGCCATAGGAATTTGCGCCTCTGCCACAAGATACTAGGCCCTGTGCCTAGTATCTTGTGGCACCAATGGCGGAGCCAACCCTCGCCGTTAGTTACGGCGTCATTGCGAGCTCAGTGAAGCAATCCACCTACTCTTCCCCTACTTTTTTCTCTTAAAAATTCTCTGCTCTTCAACATCTTATTCCTCCTATTATGTGTAAAAAAAACGACCGTTATTTTTACACACTCAAAACAAGACGCTGAAAATTCTCA
>ERZ1034855.345-NODE-345-length-20686-cov-18.335224_pt1 | contig 20686 bp, 40 predicted proteins | sample MGYA00520699_ERZ1034855 | MGnify/ENA primary metagenome ERZ1034855 (study PRJEB33766, sample SAMN09781730) | gut metagenome | biome: gut microbiome | host: Homo sapiens | place: Madagascar | study: EMG produced TPA metagenomics assembly of the PRJNA485056 data...
AGCAGCCCGCCCCGCGCCGATATTCTCGTCCTTCTCTTTTTCTTTTTATTCTTTTTCTCTTCTTTTTCTCTTGTTCCTCTTAGTGATGCGTGTAGACCATATATAGCGCCGATATAGGCGCATAGGCGCTAATACAATAGCAGCGCTTATATAGATACGCTATGCGTTCTTATAAGCGCATGTTTGTTTCTTAACGCTGTTTGCTCCTTCTGTTGCATCAAAGCGCCGATATACTATCAGCGCTATACGGGGTAAAAAAGGAGGTAAATAGCGCTAATAGCGTGTAGAGTTACACGCACTACAACGTCCAACGTAGGATGTTTGACGAACAACGCATGATGCAGCCCCATCGACGCGTCAAAACGGCGCTCATGTTTGGCCCGTGGGAAGGCTTCCAGGACGCCCAAACAGCCGCCCGACGTCGATCAGCCGCCCGGCACGATCAAAACGCCGTTCATGCCGTGGGTAATGGCGTCTTATGTGACAGTGTGCCGCCGCTGTTCGACTCGAGACCGCCGCCCCGGCTTCCAGGACGCCCCAGGGACGCCCCGCCCCCTGGTTTACAGTTGGACGCGCTGTTTCCGCGCGGCTAAAGCTTAGGACTCTTCCCCCCATCCCCCCATCCAATAGCCGTAAAGCGCTGCTTGCATCCATCAACCTCATCGCCAATGAACGTCCCGACGAAAATGTCGGGAGCATGGCTGTGGCTTCTACGCACGCGTGAGCGCGTATGCGGCCATGCAGCGGGCGCTTAGCGCACATACAGCAGCCCGATCACGGCTACAATGCGCCTGAGCGCGCCTATTTTGCGATTTAAGAGGCACTTCACCCCGAGGGCGAGTATTTTATCCTGCGAAAACAAAACGTGCCCAGAAAGCGATTTAGAGGGCAAATAGCGCATTCCGTTTATGAGTCAAAGATTAAAACACACGAGAAGGGGTCTAATTTGTGATTTAAGGCACGGTTAAATCTTATACGAGTAAATTATCGATTGAGCCGAGAAAAGCGCACTGAGGGCAAAATAGGGGCAAAATAGAGCATTCTGGAATGAGTTGAGAGATGCAGAATGCAGGAAAGAGGGTAGGGGAGAGGGACTTTGATTGACATTTGCGGCTGATTGGGCTATAATTCATTGCATAAGACGCGCAACCTCTCACGGAAGTTGAACGGCGCGTTATTGAGCGGCGCACAAACGCCTCCCTCAGTGCAGAGAGGTATGATAGCATCTGCACGTTGCTATCATGGAGCCGATGCGATCGATCGGACGATGAGGCACAAAGGCCGCTCGCGAGCAAATCCCGTGCGTATTGCGACGTTGGCGCCGTGAGTAGTGCGGGATTTAGAGGGTGATGCTCCCGGCATCTCCCTTATTTTTTTTGCTCGTTTTTGGTCTTTTCCGACCACTGTGGTTTTTGAATAAATATTCCAAAATAGAAAAAGCGCCGATGTGGCGCTGAGGGTGCGTTGTTTTGATAGCTTCGTCTATGTCGTATACACTAATGTCCAACGTAGGATGTTAGAAAAACCGGGGCTCAATCCCGGACGGTGAGACGAAGTCCGAGGGCTTGCGCAAGGGCGACCACATCGGATAGGCGCACACCCTTGCCGCCGTCTTCTTCGATCTTCCTGATGACTCGCACGCGCACGCCGGAGATTTTCGACAGCGTCTTTCTCTCCATTTGATGGTGGGCGCGACAGAGCCAGATCATCTTTCCGACGTCGGAGAGCATTTCCGCCTGTTCCAGTTCTTTCCTTGCTTCCGGGCTTTGTTCTTTTAACGCGTCCCAGCTTTCCTGAAAAGTTCTTTCCATATCAATCACCTCACTTCACTGGCTGCCCGGTTATGTTCAAAACCGCAAGTTTTGAGAGATTGATCCCAATGCCGAGCTCGCGTGCTGCCAGCACCATTGTCAGTATCTTCCCGTCCACGCCCTCTTCGAGCGCTTTAATGTCGGCTTCCTGCACACCGCACTTCTGAGCCAGTTCGCTCTGAGACATTCCACGCTCAATCCGGGCCAACGCGAATGCGCTTATGATTTCGCACAAATCATCAATGGCCGCCGCGTAGTTTAATGCTGGCATTAAATTTTCTTTATTCTGGAACGTTACTCCAGTTATTCCGATCAAATCCATCTTAACGCCCTCCTTATCTAACGTCATTATCGCATACTTCGCGGAGTATTGCACCCCAAAAATAAATTGTAAATTTTCTGTGAACCCGAACCCTCGCGCTTTGAGGCAAAACCTTTTAGCAATCCTTTAGCAAAGTTTCGTCGAGATGGTCGGAATGGTCGAAATTTAGACCCGTTTTGCTAAAGCGCTGCACGGTATAAATTTGACAGAAAAAGCAATAAGGACAAGGTTTTGTTCAACCTTGCCCTTATTTTTCGTGGCGGAGAAGGAGGGATTTGAACCCTATATTTAGAGCCTTATAAACACTTGCAGCACTTGCATTTCTCGCAAAATGCTTTAGCGCTGTTTAGCGTTTCTGTGAGAACGAGCGTGTGACGGCGTCACGCTCTTTAGCAATATCCTCGTCGTAAAGCGACAGGTAGATTTCATCGAGCGTCTTCTGATCCTTCCATCCGCCCCATTGCATGATGATTCTCTGCGGGACGTGGTTGTGGTAGCAGAATGCGGCAAACGTATGTCGCAGCCCGTGTATCGTCACTATGGTCAATCCATTCTTCTCGCAAAGCCGCTTGACCGCCTTTGAAAGCGTCTGAGGATGGCATGTTACGATCCTGTCTGAGCTTCCCGCGTGCGCCTTTAGTAATTCGGAAAGCCCCTCGATCATGACTGGCACGGTTCTGGCGGACGTATCGTTTTTGTTTTCCTGCTTGAACACGAACTTATGTTCCGCGTTCGGGACGACCGCGCCGCGCACATACAATACATTTTCGTTCGGATCATAGTTTTTATAAGTGAGCGCGACGATTTCAGAGCGCCGCAACCCGTTAAGCGCGAGAAGGAACCCAAGCTGATACGGGCTTTCCTTTGCGTATTCGATAAATTCCGGAATCTCGGCTATCGCCAGCCTTTTTACATGCGGCTTTGGTGTCTCGCCCACCGTTGCGGGATCAAAGTCGAACTTTGAGGCTTTGAGCGCCGCGCTGACAAGCCCCCAAGCATTCTTTACCGTCTTTCGCCCGCAGTATTCATATTCATCGTTCACCATCTCCTGCCAGTCAATATCTTTTATCTTCATCGGCATGTAATTCTTGAACCGATTCCGAAGGATTATTCCGTATCCGCGCACGGTAGAAGGGGACAGGACGTTATTTCGTTTTGCAATATATGACTCTATTGTCTCCCGTAGCGTCTGATCGCCGAAATTGATCTGCTTCCTTGTGGCGAACGCATTCTGAGACTTAATCAGCGCGGCGCGCTTTTTACACTCGGACGCCGTTCGTCCCTTGACTTGCATGCTCTTCCCGCCAATGCGAAGCTGTATCCACCATTCGCCGGAGGCATTTTTCTTCGGTTCGGGTATCTTCATTGTGCCTTTTCACCTTCCATTGTGATAAAAATTCCAATTTTTTACCACGATAGCCGTTCAGAACGGCTCTATTGTTATAAAAACTCCCGTTTTTTATCACGATAGCCGCTCGGAGCGGCTCTATTGTGATAATTTTTTGGCAATATTGCAATTATCGACACAGCACCCCAAAACTCGGCATTCTTTCCCGTTGCATTTTTTGCTTGACAGTAATATACTATTTATCAAACAAATGTTAGGTAATCTGAGGAAAAAGCGATGGTCGCGAAGAAATTGCATTGTTCTTTGAAGGAGAGAGAGGTTTTGAATATCGTCCGCGACGCGACGCCGTTTCAGCGCCTTCACATTGTTATTTTCGCTGCATTTCTTCTTCTTCGTCGCGACGCACGATATTGAGTGCGGTTTGCACCAGCACGTCCTGCCCCTTGCTTGACAGCTTTCGCATGCAGGATACGACAATGCGCTCCTGGAACGACAGCTCTTCCTGTTCGTCGGCGTCGAGCGGCAGAGCCTTCTGCCGCTCTTCGATCTTCCCGTCCACGTTCGGAAGGCATACGAATAAATCTTCGACCGTAATGCCGAGAACGTTTGCCATTTTGCGCGCCGTGTCGTAGGTCGGCCGCTTTTGTCCCGAAATATACATGCTGATAGAACTCTGCGCGATTCCCGTTGCCGCGCCGAGTTCTTTTTGCGTTATACGCTTTTTCTTGCAAATATCCTTTAATGTCATAGTTTTATCCCCCTATAGTCATATTACGGGCGAACGAATAAAAAATCAAGAAATATTCGCAATATTCCCGTGAAATTTTACTTGACTACAGATACTTGAAGAGAGATAATATATGCAACAAGCAAACAAAAAGGAGAATATCGCATGAAATTTAACGAAAAGTTCATCGGTGGTAACATTCGCAAGTATCGCAAACTGAGGAAAATGAGTCAGGCCGAATTGGCGGAAATCCTCGGTTTCAACAACGTCTCATCCATTTCCTACATCGAGAACAACAAGCGCCGCGTAAATCTGCGCCACCTTCCGGTCATCGCCGAAACGTTCAATATTACCATCGATGACCTTTTCCGATAAGTGTCATTATGGCGGGATCAGTCCTTGACGCTGTGGGGTTTGCGTGTATCGGAACTGGCATGATCCTCGATGCGGCGATGCAGAACGGAATGTTTGACTTTTTGCCGGAATACCTTGGATTGAAGCTTGTCTTTCTGGGCTTTGCGCTCGACGTCATCGCCGCGCTTATATCCGTTCGCTGACAAAGGAGGTTTATATGCTTTTGGCGAGCAAAATCCTTGCAGTGGCAGGGTTCTTTCTTTTCGCCGCCGCGATTGCATTGATATTTCTCGAAGAAGTGTTTGAAGTTAAATGGCTGCATTGCATCGCTGTGATTTGTGCGACGCTTTCACCGTTTTTGTTTTTTGCAATGCTCGTAGTTGCATTTTGGTAATAGGAGGGAATGCTGATGCCGAGAGTTGGACGCTGCAAACCGTCGCTTCTGCTCGAAACCGAAGCGGCGCTGAAAGAGGAATACCCGATGTATATGCGCCTGAGCGACGTGTCCGACGTCACGGGCATCAAGCAGAACCGCGCGACGCGGGATTTCCTCGAAGGTCTGACGAGCTATACATTCGGCAGAACAGAAAAATGGCGACGTGAGGACGTCGCCAGAAGGATCTATGAAAATGCCACGGAGGTGTAGATTGAGTGGAACCATTGCTTAGCCGAGAAGATCTTATTTTGGTGGTCGCAATTGCACTCGGCATTGTTTCTGCATTCAACGTCGCTTGTTCTATTGTGGATTTTATTTTCGGGAAAAAGCGTGGAGGATACTAATGATCTATGCCGTTCACCTTGGGCTATTGGTAGGGATGCTATTTGTGTCCACCGCGATACTCTCTTCGCATTTTTCATCTTACGACGATTAAGGCCGCAATTTCTGGATCAATTCGGCGATGGTAAGTATTGCAATAACAGCCTCCCCGGTACGCCTAACAACCTTGCCGATCCTCTTCCGACGATCAGTTCGGAAAGCCTCTATCCATTCTTGCCCCTTCGGCGTAATCCGATACTTGTACGCGACGCCAGGGTGCTCGTCAGCGGTAATGATTCCATCATGTTCCACCACGAGCCCGTCGTTTATAAGTGCTTGCATATGATCGGGCTTTCCCATGAAGCGAGAATCGGGATTTGCCGCAATCGCGCGCAGCAGCTTGTATGCCTCTGACGATTTCAATACCGTCTCCGCCTCGGATTGTCCGAAAGTCCGATCAGGTAGTCGGATGAGACATTAAGCACCTCGCAAAACAAGAAAAGTACCGGGACGGACGGTTTACGCTGACGACTTTCTATCTTGTTGATGGTCGTGTAGTTTATCCCGCATTTTTTGGCAAAATCAACTTGCGTCCATCCTCTTGCACGGCGAAGTTCGCCGAGCCGTTCGGCGAGCAGATCATTCGAATACATTTCTGACCTCCTAACCAGCAGCAACAGTGCTGCAATAAAGGCTTCCCCGTAAGGAAATCAATCCCTCCGTACAGCCCAATCTGCGCGGAGAGATCGCCACATTTTTGCAGATTTTCTCCGTCGACGGTTGGTATTTTTTCTGTCCTCACCGCTTGCGCATTGGGTCGCAAGATAGACGGATATGGCATGACTTCGGCTGTTTGTGGTTCAGCCAGAGAGGAATGATGATCCTCCAACGCCCGTAGCTCATGCCCGCAGTAAGGGTGGAACTTGTTCGCTTCTCAGCACGTCAACCCTAAAGCGTTCTGCGCGGGCGCAATCAAAAGGGCTTCCAGTCATTGAAAGCACCTCCTTCGCGCCTACATGAGGCGTTGTATTTTCCCCGAAAGGTTACGGGGAAGTCTCTATTGTCGCATTGGGCCTATCAGCGGTTGATTTCGGGCTTGTCAGTCCGTCCCGCAAGATAGTCCAAAGATACATCGAAGTAGTCCGCCAGCGCGATAAGATACTTGAACGCGGGTTCGCGAGTTCCAAGTTCATAGCGGACGTATCCCATTGGCGACATGCCGATGGATTCGTACACTTCTTTTTGCGTAAGATGGCGCGACTTTCGTAACAGCACAAGTCTCTCTGGAAAAGTCATAAAAACTCCAAAAAATTACTTGACATATTCCAAATGGTATAGTACTGTAAAACCAGAGCTATTCCAAACGGAATAGTTTTGACGGGAAAGTAGGTGGTGACATGGCAACCAAATTAAAGATGCGCCGCGAGGCTTGTTGCAAGACGCAAGTGGAGGTTGCGTTTGCCGCCAACATCACAGCTATTAGCTACTACAGATACGAAGCGGGGGCGAGATTACCTCGAGTGGACGTGGCAATTCGAATTGCCAAAGCCCTCAACTGCACTGTGGAAGACATTTTTGACTAAGGAGGCTCACGATGGGATTCACCGAAACCTTGATGATGGTTACGTTGGTGCTGATGATTGTCAATCTCGTGATGACGTGGCACAAGCGCTAATTCAGCGATGAACTTTTGGATCGTCCGTTCGTCCGGCGAGGTAATCCAAGGACACGTCGAACAGATCCGCAATCGCGATGAGCGTTGATAGTGACGGCTCGCGTTCCCCGGACGAGTAGTATTTTAACGTCCTTGGCGCGATGTTGATTGCGCTCGCAACACGCGCAAGCGACATCTTTGCGCTGGTTCTAAGGGACAAAAAGCGGGTGCAAAAATTTTCCACGATTTTTTCTCCCCTCCACTCGACAAGTGCACGAGCGTGCACTACAATGCGGGCATGGGGCACACGCGTGCACCATAAATGAAAGTTGGCGGTGATATGGATACGAAGTTAAAAACGAAACGACAAGAATGCGGAACCACGCAAGTTGAGGTCGCGAAGATTGCCGGATTGTCGGAACGTTCGTACAAGTACATTGAAAGCGGCGAACGGATTCCGCGCGCTGATGTGGCTATCAAGATTGCGAAATCCTTGGGCACAACCGTCGAGGCACTTTTCTCTGACGATTGACCGCTTACATTTTACAGCAATTTCAGCAAAAAAGCAACATAGAATACGCACTAATAGTCAAACTTCAAACGATGCGAACAAGGAGGATATATGGCGAACAACTTACAGGTTTTTAGAAACGATCAGTTCGGTGAAATCCGCACGATCATGAAAGACGGCGAACCGTGGTTTGTCGCAGTGGACGTGTGCAAAGCGCTGGAACATTCCAACGTCACTATGGCTATGGAACGTCTTGACGATGACGAAAAGGCTAAGCTGAATTTAGGGTTGTCTGGCGGTGACACAAACTGCGTGAACGAACCCGGTCTCTACTCTCTCGTTATTGGTTCGCGCAAGCCCGAAGCAAAAGCGTTCAAACGTTGGATCACGCACGACGTCATTCCCACCATCCGCAAGCACGGAGCCTATATGACGCCGGAGACAATCGAAAAGACGCTGCTCAATCCCGACTACATTATCCAACTGGCTACCACGCTGAAAGGCGAAATGGAAAAGCGCAAGCAGTTGGAGGCCAAGGTCGAGAAGGATAAGCCGCTCGTTCAGTTCGCAGAACATGTTGGAAGTACGTCCGATTGCCTCTCTATTCGCCAGTTCTCCAAGATCGTGCGTGATGAGTCGATCAAGATTGGAGAGAAGCGCCTGTTCCAGTGGTTGCGAGACAAGAAATATCTCGATGCGCGCAACGTAGCGTATCAGCGCTACATCGAATCCGGCTACTTCAACGTCCGCGAGGTGACGAAGAACACCGTGGTCGGCGCAAAGATTTTCCCGCAGACACTTGTCACTGGCAAAGGGCAAATCTACCTCCTGTCCAAGTTGAGAGAAGAATTTTGTTAAGGAGGATACATGGGAAACAACTTGCAGATTTTCAAGAACGAGCAGTTCGGCGAGATCCGAACGATTGAAGAAAACGGAAACGTGCTGTTTTGCGGAAACGATGTAGCGCGAGCGTTAGGGTATGCGCGTCCCAAAGATGCGATTGCGGCTCACGCAAAGGGGGCGGTAAAACGCCGCACCCTTACGGCTGGTGGTGAACAGGAACTTTCCTTTATCCCCGAAAGCGACCTCTATCGCCTCGCATTCAGCTCTAAACTTCCGTCCGCAGAAAAGTTCACAGACTGGGTTGCGGAAGAAGTGCTGCCCACCATCCGCAAGACAGGCGGCTACGTCGCGAACGACGATCTGTTCCTTGCAACGTATCTTCCCCACGCCGACGAGGCGACGAAGATGATGTTCACCGCGACGCTTGAAGCGATGCGATCATTGAACGAAAAGATCGAACGCGACAAACCCAAAGTTCTGTTCGCCGAAGCCGTTGAAACGGCGGACGACACAATCCTTATCGGAGACCTTGCAAAACTGCTGCACCAGAACGGCGTGAACATCGGTCAGAAGCGTTTGTTTAACTGGCTCCGAGACAACGGCTATCTGATTAAATACGGCGCAAGCAAGAACATGCCGACGCAGTACAGTATGGAACGCGGACTGATGGAAGTGAAGGAACGAGCCGTGACACTTCCGAACGAATCTGTTCGCATCACGCGCACCACGAAGATCACGGGCAAAGGGCAGACGTTCTTCGTCAACAAGTTCCTCGGCGAGAAGAAAGAAGGGGCAAATGCTTAACGCGCTGAAATGGGGCGCAGTATTCTTGCTGTTTTGCATGCTGGCGGCGGGAATCGCAATGCGTGAGGTCGGAGACACGAAGAAAATCCGAAGCTGGGGTTGGGTGTTGAACATGCTGTCCATTGCCATTATGGCCGCAATCTGGCTTTCCGACATCGTTTGATCGATTTTACGGCATAAAAAAAGGGGCGCGCCGGGAAACGCGCCCAAAAAACTGGGAGGGATAAAATGGAATATCCAACTGGTATTATACATCAAAATATCAATTTGCACAACAACTTTTACTGCGAATCCAAAAGAACGGACGGTGAATGCGCATGTCTGGCGTGAAGCTTACCGCGGAACAGTGCGAAGAAGCCATCAATCGCTACAAGGCGGGAGACGGCGTAACGCGGATTGCGAGAGAAATCGGGTGCAGCACTGGCACGATTTACAATCTCATGCGCAAAGCCGAACTCAAGCCTGATCGCAGACCCGATCTCGTTCGCGTGCGTCCCGTTGTCGCCCCGAAGCCGAAGCCCGTGCGAAAGCCATCGGAAGACGGGAAGTACGTCGTTCCGAAGCGCAAAACGCTGCAAGAGCTTTATCCCGGTCTCGTGGATAACTGCTATGACAATCGCGGGCACGTCCCGTATTGGCTTGCACATCTCAAGGGCGGCTATAACGTGATGACGCGCGACGCGCTCGGCGACTTTGAGGTTCGTTTTACGCGCATTAAGTCTTTGGAACGCGCACTTAAATTTTGGGAATGGCATGTAAAGCTTTTTGATGCGGCGTTTGAGGGCACGGAAATGGAGGAATGTGATGACTGAACCGAAGCGTATCCGCTACAACACGCGGCAGGAATGGCTTGACGGGCGACTGAACGGCATCGGCGCAAGCGAGGCCGCGGCATGCGCGGGATTGTCACCGTGGCAAACGGCAAGCGAACTGTGGGAGATTAAAACCGGGCGCAAAAAGCCGAAGGATATTTCCGACAGCCCCGCCGTTAAACGCGGCGTGCGCATGGAACCCGCACTCAGAGAACTTTTCCGCGCCATGCACCCCGATCTGACGGTCGAGTATCACGAGTACGACGTTCTGTTCCAGGACGAACGCCCGTGGATGTTCGCCACGCTTGACGGCGAGATACTTCTTCAAAACGGAGAGCGCGGCATCCTTGAGATCAAGACGGCAGAAATCACGTCCAAGGCGCGCGCAGCAGAGTGGGAGGGCGGCATTCCCAAGCACTATCACGCACAGCTTCTTCACCAGCTTAACGCGACCGGGTACGCATTCGCGGTGCTTTTCGCCGGACTGCTCGACGGAGACGGCGGAATGCAGATCAAAAGCTATGAGCTCGACGCCGAAGACTGCGCCGAAGATCGCGCATGGCTCGCCTCGGAAGAGGCGAACATGTGGAATCACATTCAAAACAGCACGCTGCCGCCGCAACGGCTCGTGCTTGGATAAAGGAGGCACATAATGTACGTCAATGTAAAGTTCTTCAAGCACGATATCAACGCCTACGGCGGCAGGGACTACCTGTATTCGACGCGATTGGCTGTGAATGTCGGGAACAAAGTTTACGTCCCCACGGTGGACGGCGATAAACGCGCCATTGTTGTAGCCGTAAACGTGCCGGAAACCGAGATCAACCCCGCGTGGGCAGACAGGATCAAGGAGATTACGCGCTTTGACGACGGCATGGAAGAGGTGAAACTGTGAGCGGTGACGTTGAATTTCGGCTTGAAACGGATCTTGCGGTAATCGAAAACACGCCGATTGAGGCGAACTTCGACGAAATGAAGAGTGCGCTGACGACGATGATGCAGCCGTATGCGTCGATGGTTGTTACGCTCGAAACCGTCTCCACTGCCAAGACAGACCGCGCGCGAATCCGCAAGGTTGCGTCGCGTATCGACGAGACGCGCAAGACGGTCAAGCGGATCTACACCGCGCCGCTCAAGGCGTTTGAGGACAAGTGCAAAGAGCTTACCGCGATTTGCGACGCCGCCTCAAAGAACCTCGACGAACAGGTTCGCGATTTTGACGAGCGCCGCGCGACCGCGAAGATCGACGAATTGCGCGGTTTCTTCGAAGAACAGGTGGGGGAAGCGGACGGCTACCTCGCGTTTGAGGATACCTTTAACCCGCGATGGAAGAATGTCTCGTTTTCGCTCGATGATGCGAAGACGGAAATCGTCAAAAAAATCGAGGAATGCGAAGACGGAATCGATGCGATTCGTGCGCTTCACAGCGAGTTCGAGACCACGCTGCTCGAAGAGTTCCGCGTCAATCACGATCTTGCACGCTGCTTGAAGAAGAACGAACGTCTGCTGGCAGTGAAAGAGCTTGAGCTGAAACAGAAACAGCGCAAAGAGCAGGAGCGAGCACGCGTGATGCCCATTTCGATTCCGCCCAACTCTTCTCCGTATGCCTACACGACGGCGACCGCATACCCGGAAGCGCCCGCGCCCGCAGAGGAAGAACTGCATTCCGTCGTTTTCCGCGTGACGGCTACGGATCGGCAGCTTGCCGCTCTTAAAGAGTTTTTGAAACGCAACAACATCCAATACGGAAGAGCATAAAGGAGAAAAAACACACATGGCAAACATCGGTCAAAATCTTGCGCGCGGCGGCGGGAACAACCTCGCGCCGTCTCAGAAAACGTTTTCGTCCGTAATCAGCGGACAGGCGATGCAAGCGATGCTGAACAGGTCGCTCGCAGACCCGCGCCGCGTCGCGTCGTTTACCTCAACGCTGATTTCCACGGTGAGCGCGTCGCGCCAGTTGCAGCAGTGCGACCCCAACACGGTTATCTCTGCGGCACTGCGTGGCGAAGGAATGGGTCTGTCCGTTGTTTTGGGGCAGTATTCCATTGTTCCTTACAAAACCACGGCAAACTTCCAGCTCTCTTACAAGGGATTGGCGCAGCTTGCAATTCGCTCCGGCGAATATGCGGACATCGACGTGTTCGACGTCCGCGAAAACGAGTTTAAGGGTTATGACAGAAACCGCAGACCCGTGATCGAGTGGTGCGAAGACGAAGAAGCGCGTGAGAAATCGCCGATTGCCGGGTATTACGGCTACTATGAGCTTCGCAACGGCTTCAAAAAGTCGATTTATTGGACGCATAAGAAGATTCTGATGCACGCCAATCGCTATAGCAGCGCTTTCAATCTGGCTCAGTACGAAAGGCTCCAAAAAGGCGAACTTTCCGATGGCGATGCGTGGCGTCTGCGCAACGGATCGCCGTGGTACGACATGCCCGATTCCGAGCCTCACATGAAGATGTGCAAGAAGACCGTTCTGAAACAACTTCTCGGCGACGGCTTCGCGCCCATGTCCATTGATATGCGCACGGCAATGAGCGAGGACGACGCTTCCGAACAGGGTGGTGTGATTCGCCCCGAAGAAGCCTTCTTCTCCGACTCCGAGCTCCCGTTTGACGAACCGCCCGTAGACCCGTCTAAAACGCCCGTAGAAGCGCCCGAAGAAGCGCCGAAGGGAAATACCCGCAAAAAGGCGCAAAAGCCCGCACAGGATATTTCTGACGCCGTACAGGTCAATCCCGACGTGTCGTCGCAGAACAGTTTCTTCGACTGACCGCTCGGCGAGGCACTTGAATGGGAAAAATGTCGAGGAACAAGGGGAAGGTCGGGGAACGCGAATTTGCCGCGTTATGCCGCGAGAACGGCTATGCCGACGTGCATCGCACGGCGCAGTTCAAGGGCAAGACGGGCGACGCGGGAGACTGCGAAGGACTCCCCGGCATTCACATTGAGGTCAAGCGCGTTGAGAGCTTGCGGCTTTATGACGCGCTCGACCAATCCCGCCGCGATGCGACGGCGACCGGAAACGGAGACCTCCCGATTGTGGCACACAGAAAGAACCAGTGCGACTGGGTCGTCATCATGGATGCGAACGACTGGTTCCGGCTCTACCGCGAATGGGAAGCAGGAAGGAGCGTCGGCAAATGATTTGCCCTTTTACACAGAAAGTGATGGTTGCGTCGAAAAACGATCCACCGATGGAAGGCATTGCGCACTTCACCGTATCGGATCGCGCCCGCGGAGGCGCACTTATCACGCTGCGCATTAACAACATGCGCGTAACCTTCGCCTCCGACAAGCTTGAAAAAATCTTGGCAAGAACAAGGAGTAATCGAAAATGAACATCTGGAATGGTGTCGGGAATCTGGTGAGAGACCCCGAACTGCGCCGAACCCGCGAAGAGCAAGACGTATGCACCTTTACGATTGCGGTATCGCGCGCCAGAAACAATCGCAACCACAAGGCGGATTATTTCAGGATCACGACGTGGAACACGCTTGCTGCAAACTGCCACAACTTCCTTCAAAAAGGATCTCAGGTCGCCGTGTACGGGCCGCTCTATATTTCGTCCTACGAAAAGAAGGACGGCACGAAAGGATACTCCATTGATGTTTGGGCGGATTCCGTTGAATTTATTCGCACGCCCGGCGCGGCTAACAGAGGCGAGTTCTCGACGGACGTTATGCCAGTTGGAACGAATGCGCAGGGCGACATGTCCGGCTGGACAAACCCCGCAAACGGCGGCTCGCTGTCCGATCTGATTCCCGTCGACGGCGAAGACGACTTCCCCCTTTAACTGATGGGCACAAGGTGGCGCTGTGAGAAAATCCAAAACCGACCCGGAGGATATCAAGCGCTTGCGCAATGAAGGACACAGCTACAGAGACATCAACCGCGAGATCGGCGCGACCATGTACCTGATTGCGAAACATGCGGAGAACAAGAAGCCCGTCAAGGTTGTTCCTCTGGACGTCAAGGAAAAGATTGCGATGATGGCAAAATGCGGCGCACCGCTTTCGAAGATTCAAGAAGAGACGGGCGCTTCGGAATCAACCATTCGCCGTATCGCCGTTCGTTTCAAGGCAAAAAAAGAGGCGCGTCATTCTGCGCCTCCCCGCCTTGACGAGCATAAGGAATATTCGATTGTGTTCCACGAAGGCTGGAACCATACGGACGTCCAATATCATGTGATTGCAAAGCAAACGCTGCATTGCTATCCGAACTACTTCGACTTGGCAGACATTTGCGCCGAATACGGCATTTACTACGAGGATTTCGTCGACCTGACTCCCGCAAGCAACCACATTGTTCGCGGACTCGTTATCGTCGCGACTTCCAGCTTGTGGAAATCGCCGAAGCGCGTATATTACACAATTACCCGAAAAAAAGGAGGCCCACCGAATGACATCGAGATATTCCGATGAGGCGGAAAGAATCATGTCTCTCGCAAAAACGTTGTCAGTGCAGATGAAATACTGGGGAGGGATTGAACGCCGCCCCAATGTGGCAAGCGACACAATGAAAGCCGGACAGGTGCTTGGCGACGCGGCAAAGCTGATTCGTCAGCTCGTCGACCTTTGCGCCAGCGCCGACGAGGTCGTGTCTCTGCAAGAACTCGTCATCGCCGAACAGGAGAAATTGCTTACTGGCAAATGCGACGCTTGCGCTTATCAAGGCACTTGCGAGAAAAAGGGAAAGCGCGGCTCGCATGCCGCGTGCTGGGCCCCGATATATGGAGGTACGAAAAATGGGGAAGATCATTGATCGATTGTTTGAGAACGGTCAGCGGGAACGAGCGCTTCGGCGGAATCTGAACGAACTCGGCGACATGCTTGAAGCTGCGGAAACCGCGCGCCGCGAGGCCGAACGCCGACAGAAGGAGCTTGAACAACGAAACTCCCGGCAGGAAGACTTGATTGCACGCCTCAACATGGACGTCGCAAACTGCAAGGCGCAGATCGTCGGGCTTACACGCGCGCTGTCCGCAAAAGAGACCGACATGCTGCTTTGGCAGAACCGCGCCAGCAACCTCCGAGACATCGTCTTGGCGCTTGATGAGCGCACCAATACCATCAATTCGCTTGAATGCTCTCAGGAGGGCTTAAAATGACTTCTAAGGCTATCTTAGACTTCGCAAGGGAAATACACGCACTTGCCGTCGAAAAGGGCTGGTGGCGCGATTTGAGACCCGCAGAGGATACGTTTGTGATGATTCACTGCGAGTTGTCGGAAGCCGTGGACGAATATCGCAACGGTCACGGGCTCACGGAAATCTATTACGGAGAGGGCGAAAAGCCTGAGGGGGTTCCCATCGAATTGGCAGACACCGTCATTCGCCTACTCGATGCCGCAATCCAGTACGGAGACTACGGCGACTTGAAACCCGCAAAATCGAACGAAGCATTCGAAACGTTTGGCTGCTTCATTGAGCGCTGTCACGAGGACGTTGTCTGCGCAAAGTGCGGCAAACAGATGTTTGAGGCTGTCGGTCTGTTTAACGATAGCTACGCGGTGCTGATTGGGCGAATTGAAGCGTGGTTTAAAGCCAACGGCATGGATCTTTGGCGCGTCTGCCGCATGAAGCACGAGTACAACAAAACGCGCCCGTATCGGCACGGAAACAAGCGCATGTAACTTTTCAGTCAATATCGTCTCGGATCGTCGCTTCGACCGACGAGATAGTCGAGCGAGACGTCAAACAAGTCGGCAAGTGCAACAAGCCCATAGTAATCCGGCTTTGATTCGCCGGACGCATAGCTCTTAACGGTGCGCTGCTTGCGGCAAATCGCCTCTGCGATCTTGGGGTATGTCAATCCGCACTGCGTTTTCATCTCTTTGAATCGTTCTGCAAACAAATCCATAAAAACACCTTAAATTTCGCTTGACAATGCGGTTGAACTGCACTATTATGGAATCATATGGTGCGGTTGAAACGCACTGTAGAAAGGAGTGGCAGATGAGAGTGAACTTGCGAAAAGCCCGAATGAAAGCGGGGCTAACGCAAGCAGACGTTGCCCGTCTTGCAGGGCTTGGGCTGAGACAATACAAGGCCATCGAATACGGAGAATCGAACGGAAGCGTCGATGTATGGAAGCGGCTTCGCTCGATATTCAGAAAGCCAATCGACTACCTGTTGGAGCAGGAAGAAGATTAAAGTGATTGTACCAGAAACGCACAAAAAGCGCAATAGGAGGTCGGCATGAGCAGATCACTCCAAAACCGAAAGTACAGGGTGCGCATTCGTCCGACGATTGCCAATGTCGGGCTTGCCATCTTCCTGATAGCCTGTCTTGTCGTCGCACACTACGCGTGGAAAGACGCGGCGACGTCCGTGCTTGTGAGTCTGGCGGATGAAATCGCCGGAGTTCTCGGATAAACAAACCTCGAAACCGAATAGGGGGAATGACTTATAGCCGAACGCAGAATGTTCGCCAAAACGATTATCGACAGTGACAATTTTCTCGACATGCCGCTTTCCGCACAAGCGCTGTACTTCCACCTTGCGATGCGCGCCGACGATGACGGATTCATCAACAACCCCCGAAAAATCCAGCGTGTGATCGGGTGCGGAAACGACGACATGACGCTTTTGATCGCCAAGAGCTTTATCATCCCGTTCGACAGCGGAATCGTTGTTATCAAGCATTGGCGAATACACAATTACATCCGGGGAGACCGAAAAAAAGACACTGCATATGCGAAAGAGATGTCGCAGCTTCTGGTTAAAGATAACGGAGCATACACGCTCAACACGGCTACCGCAATCGTTCCTGCGCTTCCTGATGCGGAAGATGTCCGAGAGGACGAGACCCAACGACAAAAGGCGTACAGGGAAAGCAGTTTGCCGTATAGCTTTATCTACAAAATAAGGGCAGCGTTTGTTGGCCGTAAATGTCCTATTTGCGGATGCACGATGTCTTATAACAACAACCTTGTCCGCCCGACAGTGCAGCACAACATCCCGATCAGCAAAGGGGGGCTGCATGAACTGGGGAATATATCGGTCGTTTGCTTTAGCTGCAACGCTTCCATTCAAGACAAGGAGACAGGTGATCTTAACGCTGCCGAGGTCGCAGATGTTTGGGATGCCCTGTCCGGCAAGTGTCTGTCAAGTGACGGTCAGGTGGCTGACATGTGCCTGCCAAGTGGCAGTCAAGCGACTGACATGTGCCATACCCAGGTTAGGTTAGGTAAGGATAGGTTAGGTAAGGATAGAGATAGAGTGAGAGTTAGAGAGGGATGCAAGGGGGAGGAAGAGACTCCGCTTGTTGACGGCACAACCGCTCAAGATGACTCTGACGCGACCTCATCGCCCTCGAATCCCTCAAAGCCCCAAAAAGCGAAACCGCAAAAGCACCGCTATGGGGAATATCAACACGTCCTCCTTACCGACGACGAACTCTCGAAGCTCAACGAAGCGTTTGGGGCAGACATGACCCAAAAGGCCATTACGTTCCTTGACGAGCACATCGAAATGAAGGGCTACAAGGCCAAGAGTCATTATCTCGCCATCCGCAAGTGGGTTGTAGACGCGGTGAAGGAGAAGGAGCGTAAAGATCAGCGCCAACCTTACCGCCCCGCCGCGGAGAACAAGGGCACACTATACGGACGCACGATCGACGAAATGGGCTACGACGACCCGATCAACCAAGCCATGAGCTTTGACGTAAGCTACTGGGCGACGCCGGAGGAAAAAGACAATGAGTGAAACGCAAAGAGATATTCGCGGGCTGCTTGCACGCCTCAAAAACAACGATCCGAGCAAGCTCAATCTTCGCTGCGAGACGTGCGGAGAACCGCTGTTCATGGAATGCAAGGTTGATGGCAACAACGGGAGTGAAACGTACATCGTCCATCGCCAGTGTGCTTGTCGACGCAAAGAGTACGCGGAGGACGCGGAACGTCAGCGCCGAAACGATATCGAGATCGAGCGTGAAAAAGCGCTGCCCAATACATCTGCCCGTAGGTGCAGATTTGAAACGTCGCAAGACAGCGCGAATCTGCGCATGATAAAAACCTATGCGGACAAGTGGGAGAAAGTTGTCGCGCAGGGAGAAAAGGGGCTTATGCTTTGGGGCAGCGTCGGTACGGGCAAGACGCACGCGGCATACTGCCTTGCCAACGCACTGATCGACAAGGGCGTGAAGGTGTATCTCACGAGCATTGCGGCACTGGCTGACGCTACGTTCTACGAGCAGGAAGACCGAAACTATATCAGGAATCGCGTTAAGGGTTGTGGGTTGTTGATCCTCGACGACTTCGGAGCGGAGCGGGAAACGTCGTTCATGGCGGAGAAGGCGTTTATGTTTATCGACGAACGAGTGAACACTGGCAGGCCGTTTGTTGTTACCACCAACGTGTCTCCGCGCGAAATGAAAGCCGCGACCGATATAACCAAGACACGAATCTACGACCGAATCTTGGGAAATACCGTTGCCTTGGAATTTACAGGGGCATCAAAGCGACGTGGAAGCGTCGATGCCAATGCGGCGTCGTTGTTTAGAACACTCACGAGTGATGGGGTATAACAGCATGGCCAAGAAAAAAATTGCGCGGGACGTGCAGTTCTGGGGCGAAGAGGCGGTCTACAAGGCGCAACTGATCTGCCCGCAATGCGGTGAACACATTTACGAGCACGGCACAATCATGATTGGCTCAACTCCAATCAAGGGGTATCTACGCCGCAAGTGCAAGTGTGAACGTGACTTTGACAAGAAAAACGAAGAGAGGAACGCGTAAAAATGCTGACGAAGGAACGGTTGTTCGAAATGCTTGTCTCGGAATTTGAGGCGCAAAACTGCTGGGAAACCTTAGACGACAAGCACACGGCGAAGGCTTTGCTCATGTACCTTAACGGCTATGCAGCGGCACTGAAAGACGTCTCAACGCAGCTTGAAACGGAAACACAACAGCGGGGGTAAAAGGCCATGAGTGGAATTGTCAACGTCAACACGGATTATCTTAACGACGTTTTGAACCGCGCCAAGGTTTCGCGCAAGCAAGCGTCGGGCGAACTCGGAAGAAGCGAATGGTATCTCAACAACTTGTGTCAAAAGCCGCAGGAAGCGCGCAGAATCCCGCTGGCGACCGCAAAGCTGTTTTGCCGAATTTGCAACGCGGATCTGGAAGAACTTGTGCCGGAGACGAAGAAAGAAACGCCGATTGAGCGCGCAGACGCGGAGAACATCGAGATTATCGCGGAGGTGCTTTGTAAAATCCGTGATACGCAGCGGCGAATGGAAGGGAAGATCGACGCGATTGCGGCGAAGTTGGGCGTAACGCTGTGAAGCATTTTCGGCGGCGGAAAGGGAAATGGCAATGACTAAAAACCGCAAAGACGATCTACGCAATATTAGCACAGAGGTAGACGCGCCGCTTCTACCGGGACAGGAGTGGGTAGTAGAGCTTGCCCGAAAGGATGGCAGAATGGTGCTGTCGTTTGCAGTTGCGCAGAACGGCAAGAAGAAAACATACCGCACGGACGACGAGAAACAAGTGGCTTTGATGACCTCGCTGCTTGGGGTCTTAAAAGACACAATCGATCTTGACTTTAAGTACGCGAAAAAACTTGAAGGAGCTCTGTGAATGCGGTATAATTAGTTAAACGTTTTGACAAGTTCGGATTTGACTTAGAGGGTGCGCAGTCGTTGACATAATCGGCAAATAAGCGGCGACGGATGATAGGTTTTGGAGGGTAGTGTCAAATGGACAAGGTGCTGTTTAGCTCGAAGAGAATGAACTGGTGTACGCCGGACGACTTGTTCCAAGAGCTGGACAATGAGTTTCACTTCAAGCTCGACGCTGCGGCAAACTCGTGGAACGCAAAGTGCAATCGATTTTTCACACCAGCGATGGATGCGCTCAAGCAGTGTTGGGATGTAGGGGGGGCAGTCTTCTGCAACCCTCCATATGGACGAACGCTTGGGAAATGGGTGCGGAAAGCGTATCAGGAATCACAGCGAATGGACGACCCTGTCGTCATGCTGATTCCCGCGAGAACGGACACGAGCTACTTTCACGACTACATCCTTCGAAACGCTGAGATTCGGTTTCTGCGCGGACGGTTGCACTTTACGGACGAAAACGGGGAAGATCGCGGACGAGCGCCATTCCCTTCGATGGTGGTGGTGTGGCGATGATTTGGAACGAGGATGAAGAAGTCGCAAAAGACGATAGCGACAACGACGAACTGAGGGATTATTTGGAGCGGCTACTACCACAAATGATGGACGAGCGCTACGATTGCCCTGCGTTTTCGTATGAGGTGATAAACGAGGATGAGTGACGAGAGACAACGGGTGAACTCCGTAACCCGCGAAGCGCTGACGATCTTGTATGCGGCGGGACAGGCGATTGACATGGTCGCGCCGAAACTGGAACAGCTTACGCGCCGTGTGCCGAACGGATGGAGAGACTTGCGCATGGTGCAGTCGAAACTTGACAAGCTGGTTGAATCCGTGCTGAACACCATCCCGGTCGAACAGCTTGACACGATGATCGCGCAGATGCGAATCAGCCACTTGCGGATCGTCACAAACGACGTTGGGCAATCGGACGAGTCGAAGTGGCTCGTCCCCCGAGACGAACTGACCGAACTGGTCGCTGCGGTCGTGGATGAAAAGTGCCTTATGTGCGACAAAACGGATTGGTACAACTGCAAGCTGCGGCGAATCATTAGCGATTTGCCCGTGGACGTGAAAAATGTGCCGAATGGGTGCTGGAGGGACGGAAGTGAATGAT
>ERZ1034855.346-NODE-346-length-20652-cov-12.953828_pt1 | contig 20652 bp, 34 predicted proteins | sample MGYA00520699_ERZ1034855 | MGnify/ENA primary metagenome ERZ1034855 (study PRJEB33766, sample SAMN09781730) | gut metagenome | biome: gut microbiome | host: Homo sapiens | place: Madagascar | study: EMG produced TPA metagenomics assembly of the PRJNA485056 data...
TATAATTTTTAAATCATCTTCAAATTTAGAATTAAATGGGCAACCACAACACCCAGTTCTTTTGAACCCATATTCTGTATAACACTTGCTATGTTCTATATTGTAGAGTTTTTCGTAGGTCTTTTTATCATTGTCACTGAAATGCCATATAGGTCGAAAACTTTGCATTTTTTTTGCACTATCGAACTCATAACAGTTTTTATATGCACTTGACCTAATTCCACCTTCCGCCTTTCTCAGCCCAACACACTTCAAATCAAAATCGTATTGTTTTTCATAATTGTGACTTGTATTTTTTTTCGCTCCCAAACAACATTTATCACTAATGTTAAATGTAGGTGGATTCTCTATCATAAATTCTTTGAGCCAACGATTGTTGCTTACATTGAAGTGAGACTTTTTCCCTTCTTGTTCGTGGTATTGATTACACCACCAAGTTAATGCTCCCTCGCAATCTTTGTATTTTTGTTTTAATTCTTCAAAAGATTTGTTGCCATCATTCTTAAAGTCAAAATTTTTCTTTTGCAAGCGTTCTATCATTTGTGATACAAATTTACTAAGAAATGGTTGTCCATAAGTTTTACACCCTAATGGAACAGGAACTTTTGCCATTTGTCTATCAATTTTAATGTTGTATTTTTTTTCAAGAAGATTTAGATGCTCTTTAGTTGCGTTATATTCAATTCCCGTGTTAAACCATACGAATTTTAGTTTGTATTTGTCTTCACAGGTTCTTAGAAGAAGGTCAAGCATATCATCACTATCTGCACCTCCAGAAAGAGAAACCATTATATTTCTATGTCTGCAACATACCGCAAAACTTTTTTGAATTGCTTTGTTTATTATTTGTATTTCTTCCATCATATCTCCTTAAAATGGCAAACTGTCATCGTCAATTTCTTCAAGTTCTCCTATGTTTTGTTGTTTGTAACTTTGTTCCCAACCATATTTGTGGCATTCGCCTTCATAATTAAGAAATCTTTTGCAAGTGACATCAAAGTAAAATCCGCACAAAGTTTCTATGCACCCAAGTTCTCTGTTTTTGGCGATTTCAATAATGTTGTCATATTGATATATTGGGTGGTCGTCCGTCCAACCAAAAAATTCTTTTGACCTTTTTTTAAAATCTTGTGTGTTTCTGTGACAAATAAATACATTATCAACAGCATTAGAAAGGTCTGCAGAGCCACTAATATCTTCTTTGCGAATAAAATCTTTTACTTTTGTTGGATGGCAAACAAAAATGATATGAATATTATTCTTTTTAGCAAATTGACACAATCTCAAAATCGTTTCTTTTTGTGCTTCATATTTGTCTGCTCCATATTTCTGAATATTCATAGACATAAGGTTGTCAAGAATTATAAGTTTAACCCTTCTATCTGTTTTAACAAGTTCTTGAATTGAATTTCCAACCTTGTCAATTCCTACTCCGCCATCATTGTCATAAATATACAATCTATCGCCAAGCCATTCGTCAATTTTATCTTTGTTGTAATCGCTGACAGTATAAAAGTTTAATTCTTCGCCCGCTTTGTTCGTGGCTTTTTTTACATTTTTTGGTCCAGCACATTGCAAGTATAGCCAGTTCATAAGTCTCCAATCGGACAATTCTCCAGAGAATATTCCAACTCCATAGCCTTGTTCAATTACATTTAAAGCAATTTGGTTGAGAACGGTAGATTTTGCACTACCGTTACTCCCACTCACAATAGAGACTTGTCCCAAATCTAGTCCTTGAATCGTCTCGTCAATCAATTTTAGTCCAGTTTTAATAATAATAGAATTACTTCTATCTACTCTTTTAATTTCTTTTGCGGTCTTAAAATTATGAAGCATTTGCCATAACCTCTTCAATATAATATTTTTGTTGTTTAAACAAAGAATTTTCCTCTTTATATCGTGCGTTTACTACTGGACAAACAATCAATATACATATAGAAATTGACAAACATAATATAAATAAAACAGGTAACAAATCTTTTATCCAGTCAGCAAAAGCCGAATGATTGCCAATAATAATAATCACAAAAATTGCTATTGCTAAAACTATATTGATACCCCCAAGAATCCACCAGAACATTCCAACCCCCTTTAAACTTTATAAATTTATTCTTTTACAGGTTCAAGTTCACTACCTGAAAATTCTACACCATTTACTACATATACTGTGCCAGCAAAGTCAGACTTGTCTTCTTGAATTTCGTATATATGATTAAGCAAAGCCCTTGCCTTAGCGTTAGTGGTGTTTCTGTAATAATCACAGTCACGAACAATAACTTTGTCTCCTACATAAAAGTAAAAAGGTTTACCACGGTGTCTTCCCTTGGGAGAAATTACCTCGTTTTCTTCAACAGTTTTTGTTTCAATTTTTTCTGCGGCTACATTCACTTTATTTTCAGTCTTTTCTTTTTTGACCTTTTTGTTTTGAATGGCAGCACTTTTTAGCATTCTTTTCAAATCGAGATGAGAAATTCCATTTGATTTAGCCAAACACATAAGCAAGCCTTTCTCAGCGTCAAATTCTTCATTGTGTGCCTTTGATACATATTTCTTTCCATTTTTAATCAATACCACTGCTGGTTCGTTAATAATAATTTTCATTTCTTCAAAATCTCCTTTATATAGTGTGTTAAATTCGTTTTTCTCTAACCAAAATTTTCCTACATCGTGAGCAATGATTGTTGCTGTTATCCCTTTTGGGTTTTCTTTTGCCCACAATGTTGCAGCAGAATGTTTTAAATAGTCATTTCCATATGACAAATAATTTTTAGTCACATTGATATAAAAACAATAACCTTTGTTATTATCATAATAACTTATACCATCTTTATCTGTTGGCTTTTGACCACAAAACCATTTAAGACCTTCTTTTTCTGCTGTTTCAAGAAAATCTATATAATCTTCTTTGCTGTTAAATTTATAATAAGTCTCAGTTTTAATTTTCTTTTCATTTGATTTTATTAAAGTTGCTGCACTATCAGGGATATAAAATTGACTACGCCTTGTCCCCCAATCTACTAACAAATTTTCGTATTCATCATCAATCGTTCGATGTCTTTCTGTTTTTAAAACTCTCGCTCTATACCCTCTCCATTCGATAATATCTCCTACTTTTGCTTGTCCTACATCTATCATTTTTCTTCTCCTTTTATATTCAAACTTAATATCTCTTGTTCGACTATCTCTATTTTTTTGATTAGCCCTTGAATATCAAGTTCTTCTTCTGCACTATCAAGCAATGAATGTTTCAACACGCCTAGAAGAGCCGACTTTACATCTCCGTAATAACCAACCCAACGCCATTCATAATGGCTTTCATTTGTTTTTGAATTTGTTACCAAGTCATATTTTTCAATCGCTAAATTTTTGTCGTCTCTGCGGACAATTCTAATATTATTATTGATTTGTATCATTCCCTTCTCCTTTTAATTGCTCTTTAAACCATTTTGTCAAAATTTCCTTTTTACACTGATTATAAATATTGTAAGCATTTTCGTCAATCTTTATTTCGTGCTTTGCAAGATATTTCTCTTTCAAATCGTGAGTTTCTTGATTGATATAATATGCTGATTGTTCTGCACAAGAAAGTTCTTGAACTCCCTTTTTAATCGCTATAAGGTCTTTTTTGTCATTTGCTATCAGGGCAGACTTAAAAGTCTCTCCTTTCAATATTCTTTTCATAAATTGGTTCATTCTATAAATGTGGTGCAGTTGCTTTGGGTCATAACTATATTTTTCAATCTTATCAATAATTGTTGGATACGGGTGTTTTAATGCTACATATTTCTGCATAGACATTCCAGAAATGCCATTAAGCAACGCTTTCATATTCGCAAAAGCCAATCGCTCTGCATTATTTTGCACTACCAAGAACTGTGAATAATATTTTGGGTTGATATAGCAAAAGTCTGTAAACAATATTTCTAGGAAGTTTACATTTGCTTTCTTCAGAATGTCAAACATAATTCTAATATCTTTTACATCACAATGCTCGTTATTTGGAAGAATAATTGTCGTGCTAACTGGAGGGTTTCCGTCAACAAAATCTTCAAATGTTGGCAACACGATTGCTTTTGTATCAATATCGCTCATATAATCATTATCATAAATGTCAAGTTCATAATTTTGAGACCCTTGAACAAAAACGCCAACGACTTCATAACCAAGCCCTTCAATAAATTCTTTGTGTTCGTGCAGTCTTTTCATTATTTTTTCATTGCGTTCCACTTGCCTTTTTATCTCCTTCATTTAAAATTTGTAACATTTCAAACTTGTGTTCTCCAAATATCTTCTTCCATTTTTGTTTTGCTTTGTCAGTTTGCCAAGTAAATGGCAACATATGATAATTCACATAAAATACCAAGTCAAGAATGTTTATATCTTCAATAAGATATGTGTGTGACAAAAGGAAGTAAGCCCCGACATTGTGGTGTTGGTAATAGTGTGCTTGTCCATCTTCTCCGATTGTCTGCGTAAACAATTTCCCTATATCGTGAAATATTCCTGTGCATTTTGGAAACTTATATTTTTTAATAAACTTTTCTAATTTCTTTCCGTGTTCTCCCACTGTATATTTGTGGTGTGAATTTTTCTGCTCAAAATTATCCATTGAGTCTATACATAATTCATATTGTGACGGAACAAAACTTTGAATTGTGTTTATTTCTATATCGTCCCAACCTTCTTCATAAAATGGCATTTCAAAACTCTTTTGATATTTGTATAACACATCTAGCGGAACTTCTATTTGATTTTTAGTATCTTGGTTTCTTTCCAACAATCTCTCTGCACAAATATTGATTGGAACATTCATTACATAACATTCTTTTGTGCAATCAATTCCTTTTAATTGTTCAAATATTTGTTTTCTTGATTTTATCGTTATGTTTGTTGCGTCCAAAATAACATTCGTGCCAGCCTTTAAAAATTCTCTCGCTCTCGCATAATATATTTTGAAAACCTTATCATTGGTAATATTGTTATCAAATTCTTTTCTTATTGCATCGCTTGATACAATCTCGCAATTCCCCATTTCTTCTTTTAAATATCTTGCTTTTGTAGACTTGCCAGAACCTTGCAAGCCACACATTACGATTACTGTAGGCATTTTAACCACTCCTTTTTCGTATATTCATTTTTACTATATTGATTCCGTGTTCAGAGAATTTTCTACCTTTGTAAAAACCGTCTGGAATTTGGCATTCTTTTGAGATTCTTGAATTTACTATACCATTTGTAATCCAGATTAAATTGCTTACAGATTTAGAACATTTAAGTTTGCTTTCTTCTGTTGCTTTTTTCCCTAAATGAGACAGCCGATTCTTTTCAATAAATTCTTCTGACATAACTTTTCCTTTATTAGGAGATGGTTTCCCATACATACCATTTTTAGAACCTATATTACAGCCTCTCTCTTTAAAAGTTTTACTTCTCTTATCTAATATTTTGTTGATTCCTTCAGAAAGTTTCTTATTATGTTCTGCAGTTCTAATATAGTTATCTCCCTCTGTTTTGAGATTATAACCATTAGGATAAAGAGTATTCTCTTTTAATATATAAGTTTCTTCAAGATTGTTTAATTCTCTTATATCATCAAATTCAATCTCTTCCAAGATTTCGTGTTTGAAATTTTCCCAACCATATTTCTTAATTGCCTTACCTATATACGAACTATATTTTTCTCCATTTTTACCCCATCGTTGTTCAGGTCTCTTTATTGTTTGTCCTATATAAGATTTTCCATTAGGTGCAGTATGTTTATAAATATAGCCTTTCATACTACACCTTCCTTTATTGTTAAACAATACGGTTTTTGCTGCAAAAGTTCTTTCCAGTTAGAATTTTGCTTTATAAACTTAAGCAATTTTAATTTCATATCCCAATCTCCTTCATTTGAGTAGCATTGGCGGTTTAGAACCCTGCCTATACACAATCACACAAAACCCATCTCTTTCTAATTTGTCAATATCTACTGACCCATCTTCCACAAGTAGTATTTTGTTGTTATTTTGACAATTATTGTTTTGAGTTACTTTTAGTTTTACTTTCATTTTTTATCTTCTTCTCCTTTAAGTTCTGTTATTTGCCATACAAGTGGAAAATAACTATCTAAATGTTTAAATTTACCTGTTTTCATAAATTGTCTTGCTTGTTGTTTTGTTTCAAATGTTTTTATGTTTGTATTACCAATATAAATATCTTTGTTAGTTTCGCAAATGACAACACTATTTCTTAACGCACTTATAAGATATTTACTCATTTTATACTCTCTCTAGTTCTTTGATTTGGTTGTCTATAACAAGATTAAATTTATCTCTATCATTCATTGAAGAAAAACGAATTAAATAACCATATTCATCACATTTTGACATTGTTTCTTTTAACTTTTCCAGTTCTTCAATCGCAAGTTCTTTTTGAGATTGTTTGTTCAATTCAAGAGATTTCTCGACAATATTGCTTGGTATATATTCTCCAGACATTATGCGTTTATGAGTTTCTTCCATCTTTGATATTTGCTCTTTGAGTTGTTGGTTTTCTTCATATACCTTCCTTAGTTCTGCATAAACTTGGTCGTATTCTAATTGTTTGCCTTGATATGCACTATGCCAAAAATCTCCAACTTTATTTTCTTCTTCCAATTCTTTAATGCGTTTGTCTTGTTTGTTAAGAATATCCACAAAGTTGTCGCCAATAACACCAGTTTCTATATCTCTATAACTACAATAGCCTATTAGTTCGTATCTTTCTTTTTCTTCCATAACTACTCTCCTTTTAGTTCACTCTCGGCTTGTTCTTTGAAATCACTCGGTAAATAAACACTAAGAGCCTTTTCACACATTTCTACTCTTGAACAATTTGTTTGGTTATCACAGTTTATACAATAATCATCTTGAAGTCGCTTACAAGCCAATTCCGTTGCTCTCTCTGACACTTCCAGTCGGTGTTGCAAGTCACTAATCTGTTCATATTGGTTATTTTTTATTCGAACTAATTCTTTAATATTAGAGTCTTTCACATTGAGTGTTAGCACAACATCTTCAACAAAAGTGTCTAATTCATTATCAATAACTTCTGTTGTGCCTTTGTAATACTCATATCTTGGTTTTATCAACTTACTCATCTTTATCTCCTTTTATCTCAGCGAGTTTCTGCTCTGCTTCTTCTTTTGTTGTAAAAAGTTCATTTTCTTCGATTACCAATCCGACATAATCGAAGTATTGAATTGATATAGTTTTATCTACTTTTATATGAACATAAATTTCATTCACAACAAATGGAACTATCGCACCAAAATCTATTCTAAATAAGACTTGCCCTACTTGGTATTTTGGCACAATCGCCTTTTGTTTGAGTTCGGCAAGTTCTTGCTCAAGTTTTTCTCTTTTAGTAACTTCTTCTATATATTTTTTAAATTGAGTTCTCTTTTCTTCTATCGCAATATTTCTCGCTTCAATCAATGCCGAAATATATCCTTCTAAATTTTCAATATGCCACTTTTCCAACACATCTTTCAACTCACTAAGTTTTGTTGCAACTTCGCTCTCTTGATTGTAGTCGAATACATACTGGCAATGCTCATTATCATTGACTATTTTGTGAGTCAATCTTTTCATCTTTAATCTCCTTTTTTGCTTGTCTAACGAATTCATCAAATTCAACTATAAGCCAATTCTTTATACAAATATTGTTTTCTGTCTTGAATTTACATTCGCTACAACTATATCTACCATTTCCCTTGTTACAGTAAATATCATTTAATTTCAGTAAATGTTTCATTATTTTGATATAAAAATCTGTTTTATTCATCATTGAATGACATTGTTTTTCTTTTTCTAATTGCTCTAATTCATAAAGTTTATTTTCTAGCCTTGATTTTTCTTGATTATACCTAACATTTAATTCTGATATTTCTCTTTCAATTTCTTGTTTAGTCATTCTTCTCCCTCCAATATTTTCCTTGTTTCTTCTTCAGTAGGCGTTGTTGTATACCACCAATCGAAACTTGCTGTTAAAAGAAACGTCTTTCCACAACACTCGCATTTACACTTTTTATTATCAATTTCTGAATATAAAGTAACAGGGTCTATTTCAGAATCAATAAAACCACAATATGGGCAAACAATATTGTCTTCTTTAAAACATTCATTGCGATAAATATAATCGTTAATATCTTCTTCAGTTATCATAATCTCTCTCCTAACAAAAATATAGTTTTCCATTATGATTTATAGCATCATTACAACAATCAATCAATTCTTGAACCCAGTCGTAGTTCCAACCAGAATATCCCCATTTTCTTCCTGTTTGTTTGTGATATTCTTCCAAATGTGGCACTAACGAAACGAGTTGTTGAAATGGTATTTCGCCTTCACAATCGCAGTGAACAATAAATGCAAAACAATCATATAAATTTGGATATTTTTCTTTAAGAAGTTCAAGTTTTTTTAAATAATCTAAAACTTTTGGTTTGTTTTTGCTTTTTTCTTCAAAATCATCTACATTCATAATCACTTGTTGATTTTCTTTAAACCAATAACCTTCTGGGAAAAAGTTAGAAAATAATTCCTCAAATGTGTTGATTTCCTTGTTCGTCAAATAACTCATAAAATCTTCTCTGAAAAATTTGTAAGAAAAATAACCTGTGTCAGTAGAGTTATACTCTTTATTATTTTTTTTCTCTTCTCCATCTTTTTTTAAACCAAAATTTTTATTTACGGCTATTATAGTCAACCCCATATTCATTCTCCTTTTTGTTTTCTTTTTTCTCTGTGTTTCTGTGTTTCTTTTTTCTCAATCAAAACTTCTGCTTTAGCAGTGTTTATATATTTTTCAAAAACAGCCTTTAAACCTTCAGCCTTTCCTTCGTCAGTAAATTGTTTTGAAAATATTATTTCGTTCGTCTCTTTTTCTCGCAAAATAACTTTACACATATATTCTCCTACACTGTAAACATACTATATTGACCAGTTGCGTCTATATCATTAAGTCTATCTGAAGCAATTTTTTGCCATTTTTCAACAATCTCGAAACCAATATAATGTCTTTTGTTGTTTTTCGCACTAACAAGTGTAGAACCGCTCCCAGCAAATGGGTCAAATATAATGTCTCCTTCTTGGCTTGCGTGCAAGATATGTCTATCAATCAATTCTGTCGGTTTGCAAGTTGGATGAACAAACCTTTTCTTATCGCTTACATTCGCTGGAGCAACATAAAATTTAGATTTTAAGTTATAACCATCATTAAGTGGAACGCCTTTTTCTCTAAAATATAAACAATATTCAATGTCAGGTAACCAACTATTGTTCGTGCTTGGAGTTGGGTTTGTTTTACAATATACTAATATCTCAAAGTAGCAATTATGCTCTTCAACAAAAAATTTCATAATATCAAGTATTTGTAATTTACTACACCATATGAAACAGTTTATTTTTTTCATAACTCTAACAAACTCGTCAAGAATTTCGTAGTTAATGCCGTCTTCAATCGAAGTAACATCAAGAGAAGTCTTTTTAATATTTTTTGCTATTCTCAATGCTTCACCACGAGTTGAACATTTATGCTTTTCGTAAACATCTGCCATACCCATAAGTTCAAGTCTTTTCTTTGCAGTTCTTTGACCTAGTTCACTGCTACCACTTCCACCTTGTTGATACAAGTATGGAATGTCACTGTAGAGCAAATCTACCGATTTATCAGGTATTTGTTTTATAAGTTTATAAGCATCTCCGCAAACTATGCTATCAAGTTCAAACGGTCCTATTGTCATTACTTTCCTCCTATTTGTCCCAGTTTAAAGGACAGTTTTTATACACCTCTTCCAGCGAATCAAATGTTTTGCTACTGGAAACCATACATAGACATTTGCCAACTTTACCTTTTTCTTTTTTATATACTTTACATTCGGTGCAGTTGTTTGGTTTATATATTTTTGTCATAGTTTAATTACCTTCTGGTTTGCAAGTTTAACAACTGTGGACCATTGTTATTGTTCGACTTTTGAAATTTATTATTTGCACTATCGTTAGTGGAATGGTTAAACTGTCTTGGTGGGAATATGCCTGTATAGTTGTTCTTGATACTATTGTTTATACTGTCAATAACATATTGTTCCCCATTGTTAGTGCAGTCTTGTTTGAGAGATTTTAACAGTGAGCGTAAACTTGTAGGCTTATAAGATTGTTTTTTCTCTCTTTTATATTGTAACCACTCATAGATTTTATCTTCAACTTGTTTTCCAAATTCAAACTGTTTAATGATTTCTTTTTGGTCTTTTGGAAGGTTATACATTATTAAAGAAAGAATATAATCATAAGTTACATTATTATCCGTGACAATTTTGTCACTGGCAAGAAGGAATTTTTCTTGTTCACGAGTGATATTTTTGTCACTCGTGGTTTCTGTTCCATTCACAATTTTGTCACTCGTAGTTTTTAACATTGACACAGATATTTTTCTTTTTGTAATTTTTGCACCATTTTTCTCATATTCTATACTTATATAACCAAGTTCTTCCAAGTGAGAGATTGCTCTGCTTATAGTCTTTTCGTCTTTATCGTATAAGTCTGCAAAATATTTGTTTTTAGCAAAGCAATACCCATCAACATTCGATAGTGCAGTGAACTCACAATATAAAAATTTTTCAAGAAATGTAAGGTCTTTGTTATATCTTACATTTGCAGGTATGATTGCATAATAATTTGGATTATTCATTGTCTTCTCCTGAATTGTATTCTTTATTTTTAAACACATTTTCCAGTTCTTTATATACAACTTCAACACATTCAAATGGTGTATTGTAAATTTGACTTCCCGTAAATCTAATCACATTGTAGCCTGCTAACTTTAAGTCGTTTTCTCTTTTGTAATCGTTATTCATTTGTTTTTTATTAGAATGATAATCAAATCCGTCACATTCGATTGCAATAGGTTTATTTAAAAAGACTTCATATTCTTCAGTTGGAAGAATTATTGTGTCTATGAAAAAATCAACAATATAATTATTCTCATTGCATTTTATTGGGTGTTGTATGTCTACAAATGATGGTCGTGGAGTTCTTTGTTTTGAGTATAATTCATAAAGTTTGAATGCGATACAAAGTATCTGTTCTATTGGAGTTAATTTAGTTTCATCATCATTTATTTCATAAACAGTAAAGAAATTTATATCGTTAGGTTCACATTCCATAATGTTCTTAAAAATTAAAAATTTGGCTTTGTCACATAAAGAATTAAAATTTTCAATTTGCCATTCTATAATATCATCTTTCATAATGTCTCCTTTTGATTGAAACAAAAAACCACCAAACACCCTAAAATGGAAGACAGGTTAATTTGGTGGCTTTGTGCCAAGTATATTCAGTTGTTACCAGTATTATGGCTTCCATTCCAAAAATACTTGGCGTTATGATTTTTTCAATCTCTGTTGTATTATAACATTATTTGTTAGAAAAGTCAAATCTTTTTAGAAGATTTTTTAGTTTTCTTTTCTTTTTCAGGAATTTTCTTTTTATATTCTGACAAAAGTTTGTCCAAGAAAGCGTTTCCGTCAAAACCTGCCTCAAGATATTTGAGCAAAAATGGCGAATATCCAGCAATAAAGATGTTGCCATCGCTGTCTACTTCTGGAGTTGTGGTGTTTCTTGAATTAAAGTTCCACCAGATTATTCTAGTTCTATAACCTTTCTTTTTAAAGAGTTCCATAGTTTTTTGTTTTGACATTGAAGAACCTTGGTCAAATTCCATATCTGAAAGCACTACCAAGTAGTCAGGCACTTCTTCCATTTTTGAAAACAAATTCATTACAGCACCAAAGTCTGTGTTTGAACAGTCTCCAGTATAAAGAGATTTGATTTCGTTAATATATTTGCTTTCCTTATTATTATAACTATAACCGTTACAAATTTCTCTAGTGTAAGTTCTTCCAAAATAATAATAATCCATCACATTTACAGGCTCTCTTTCATACCCCATATGAATAAGTTGTGGTTGGCTAGAAAATGATACGACATAATCTTTGCAGAATGTTGAACATTTAGCCAAATAATGAGCGATTGCTGTTGCTTTTCCTATACTATCATTTGAGTCTTGCATAGAACCAGAAGTATCAAGAACAGGAATACAGTTGATTTTGATTTTTTCAATTTTGTCAAAGAAAAGTTGTGCGTCAATTTTGTCTCTGTTTTTATAAATATCATATACTGTTGTAGTTGAGATATTAAGTTTTTTGTCGCCTTTCTTTACGCTGTCGATATAATCTCTAAATCTTGGTTCTTTCATAAATCTATTATAATATTTTACCATAGCAAGTGAAGGAACTTTCTCGAAATCAATGTCGTCAATTTTTTTCTCTGTCAACATACTTTCGGTAGTGCAGACTTTAATAAGTTCACGATATTTTTTTTCAGTAATTCCCCATTCTTTGCAAATTGCTTTTGCGAGTTTTTTGTCTTTGCTACTAAGTCTTGGACACCATTTTTTCGCCAAAGCATTTTTTGTATAGACGGCATTTTTTAAATATTGCAAATTTTCGTCTGTTGGAATATGCCACAAATCATCAAATCTTCCAGCAAAAACAATGTCTTCTGGAGAAACTTCTGCTTGTTTCATAAGTTCTCTTCCTAAGTCTCTTCTGCCAATTCCTTCTCTGCCGTCTCTCATAAACATTGCAAAAAGTTTTTCTTTGTCCCCATTTCCAATTTTGACTTCATTCAAGTGGTTTTGGAAATATTCGCTCATAAAGAATAAATCAAGCAATTTTGACCCAGTTGATTTGTAGGCATCGTCTCCATTTTCCGTTTTCTTTTTGTTGAACAATTTTTCTAATTCATTTGCCATAATTTTATCTCCTTCTAAATTTTACAGGTGTAGTCAGTGCTTTTATCTCATTCCAGCCAAGATGAATACGCCTTCTTAATGTGTTTTTGTTTATATTAAGTTTCTCAGCCCATTCTGATAGCGTATGAATTTCATTATTGAAACATATCGTGTGATTTTTTGATGTATTATTACACTGTGTTTTCATGTCAACCCATCTACAATTTTCTGGGCAATAATTTGCATTATTATCTATACGGTCTATTGTTAAATTATCTGAATAACCATTCCTTAAAGCCCATTCATAAAATTTGTCATATCTGAGCCACTCGTCACACACATTGATACCACGACCACCATATCTTTCAAAGGTGTTAAATTTTTCATTTAAACATCTACTTTTCATATTACGCCATATGTTATATAGCCGTTTATTTAATTTCCAGTTTGCCATGACTACTCCTTTTTTATTTTTATCATAAAATAAAAGCACTCTATCAAGTCTATAGTTCTCGATAAAGTGCCTACACACTCACAACCCACGAAATGTTTTGGAATCAAACCAATGCTTTTTGTTTTTGCTGTAATGTGGATTTCGTGTAATTTTAAATTTTTCAATGGACCTTTTAATCCGCCTTACCAGTTAGGCTACTTCCCCAACGGCGGGGAAGATAGGACTCGAACCTATAATCTGATGCTCCCAAAGCAGTGTGTATTTTTGCTGTATGTCCATTTTTTTGAGTGTGTAGATTTTTATCTTACGACTACATTATATCATAGTCTTGACAAGAATGTCAAATGATTTTATGAAATTTTATAAAAAATCTTTAATTTTTATCTTTACAATCAATCTTTGTTTCTTCTTTTTTAGGTTCTTCAAGCAATTTCCAAAACTTTTGAAGTGCTTTTTGAGAAATTTTGGTTTCTTTTTTCAATGAAATGTTTAAGTGAAGGTCAACAATATGCTTAATTTCCTTTCGGAGATTTTCTTTCCCTTGCCATAAACCATCTCTATAACCTCTTGCGGCTTTTCTGTCTCCAATTATGCTTTTCCCGTCAGTTCCGCCGCTTTCAATGTTATACATTTCGTAACCAGCGTTTCTATATTTGTTAATAAAATATTGTTCTTGTTCGTCAAGTTTGTCTTCTGGGTAGTGCAAAAAGAATAGTTGCCAGCCTAAAGTGTTGTCTGCTGAATATAACCCACGCTTTTTTAAACTCCCGTCAATTCGTTGCTGATTTCCTTGCAAGTGGGATACATTTCGTCTTAAAAGATTTACTGCTTTTCCAATATAGGCACAATTTTTCCCTTCTTCTTTCCGTATCCAAAAGTATATTCCGCTTTTGTTATCAATATTAGGGCAAAGTGTTTTTAATTGTTTTTCAATCGTCTTTTGAATACCAAATAATTTTTTATAATCTGTTTGTTGTGTCATTTCAAACTCCATTAGAAAGGAAGGTCTGATGGGTCTATTTCCTCGAGTTCTGCAGGCTGATTTGTGGTTGTTGCTTCTTTGGCTGTTTTGTTCCCACTAACAGGAGACAAAAATTCAACAGAATTTGCAATAAGATTTACACTTTTTCTCTTCGAGCCGTCTTGTGCTTCATAAGAACTAACTGTTACTTTTCCCTCAACAAGAACTTTTGAGCCTTTCTTCAAATATTTAAAACATCTTTCTGCAAGTTCGTTCCAAGTTGTTATATCAAGGAAGTCTGTGGCATATTCTCCGTCAGCATTTTTATAATCACTTTTAACCGCGAGAGAAAGTTTGCAAATGTTTTTACCACTTGTAGTTGTGGTTAATTCTGGGTCGTGGGTAAGATTCCCCAATAAAAGTATTTTATTCATTATCTTCGTCTCCTTCTTTTGTTAAATCATATAATTCTTTCACAAAATCTTCTTTTTCTGGCAAGTTGTTAAGGTCGTATTCTTTTACAAGCCAAATTCCATAATATTTTCTTTCTTTAAAGCATTCTTCTTGTTGTTTGAGTTCTTCTTCCGTTGCTTTAAACATCTCGGCTTCTCTTGCTTTATCTTTATTAAAGCCTTTATAACATTCAAGTTTATTTGTTTTAAAGTTTACACAGTAAGCCCATTCGCACATTAAACTGTCTCTTCCAAAGTTTACATCGTTATAAAGCACAATTTTTCCATTGTGTTCTTTTGGAAGGTTTCTTTCTCCAAACATTTCAGAAACTATGTCTCTAACAGAAATTATTCGCTCTAAAATTTTCCCACCAATGTCTCTCGACATCAAATAGTCCCACCAAAACTCCATTTCTTTTGTGCGAAGGTCTGGTTGGTTAGACCATCCTGGACATCTCGAACAGTATTCTTCTTCATACCATTTCTTCAAATATTCATTGTCATAAATGAATGCAATGTTTTTAAGTTCGGCTTGCAATTTGCCCAAATTATTTTTGTCTTTACAGAAGTTTAAAATTGTTGTTCCTTGCCCTTCTGGGTAGCCGTCCCATTGCCCATATTGTGCTACTTTTAATTCTCCTTCTTTATCAATTACCATTGTAAGATTTCGAGTCCCCATATCATTATCTCCTTTTAAATATCTTCAAATTCTACCATATTGTTTTTGGTAGGAAGAACTTTTGTTTCTTTAAATTTTGGATTGTAAGTTATCTCAATATTATTGAGTTTTTCGTTTTTCTCGAGCAATTCTTCGTCTCTTTTTATTATTTCTTTCTCGAGGTTTCTGATTTTTTTTCGAAGTTCGTTATTGTTTTCTTTTTGTGTTCCAAGTCTTTTCTCTAAGTCTGCCATTTTTCGTTCTTCACTTTTGTATTGTGGATAGTCGTATTCGCACTTGTTTATTGCTATATATTGTCTATATATAGGTTTATTCATATCATTTTTAACTTGGTTTTGCCCTTTCCAGCAAGTTCTGTTGACATATTCAAAGTCTAAAACTCTGATAATGCTGTGAGCAGGGTTAGAAATGTTCTCAAACGATAGTGCATTTTTGCTTACCCCTAAATCAAAATTTGCAATTTCAAGTTCAAGGTCAGTATAGATTTGACACTTGTAAAAAGTCATTTCCCATTTGTTCGCAAAAGGAATTTTTGGGTTATAAGTGTTTTCCACAAGTGTAGCATCATAAAATGTCGAACCGTCTTTTGTTGTGAATTGTTCTAGTGAATAGATTGCACATTTGCTATACTTTTTCATTGTTTGACTCCTTTTTGATTGCATATCTAAAATCGCCTTTGCATAGTTTATTTATAACATAATTGAATTGAAAAGATACAAACCAGCCATGACATTGATATTTCCAGTGTTCGTTTCTCCCACCTCTAACAAACAAATAAACACTATCTTGTTTAGCCAATTCGTCTAGTGAAGTAATAATCTCTCCCATTTCATATTTTTTCATTGTTTCTCCTAAAATTTTATAGTTTTGTTCTTTGTTGCGATTTCAACTTTGTCAACTAAGGGGTTCATTTGTTGAAAAATATTTTTTTTATCGCACATTCCCATATTGCTCAAATGACACGCTATTAAAAGTTTTGGTTTTTGCTTTAATTTTGAAAAATATTCTATTGCACTTTCGAGAGAATTGTGGTATTTGACATTATTTGCTACATGCAATTCTTCCAAGTCTTTTGTTTCTATTAACTTGTCAACTGTAAATTCGTCATAGTTGATTTCGTAAAGCCAATAGTCAACGCCTTGAATAAGAGGCATTTTGATAAAGTCTGTTGCGTAAACTATTCTTTTATTCTCTATTGTGTCATAGATAATTGCTCCATAATTTAACGCATTGTGTTCGACAACAAAGGGATATATTTGCCATTGTCCGACTTTAATAAGTTTCCCTGCAACGAGATTTTCATACGAGAGAATTTCTATGCCTGTAAGTTTAAAGTCCTTAAGGCTGGCATTATGGTCGTGATGCTTTCAATCGCCGATGAATGTGAGAAGTAAACAAAAAATCACAATTTTTGAACCCAGAAAATTCTGGAGAACTTGTTATGTCTTTAAATTTAATCCCACAATCAAGGACACAAAACCTCCCATTATTTGATTTAATTATATAACAGTTGCCACTCGAGCCAGTTGAAAGTGTTGTTAGTTCCATATTTCGCTCCTATCTAAAGTTTAGCAATAAACTCTAATGGTCTTTGTTTCTTCGCTGTATGAGTTTGGAACTGCTCTGTATTTTGTTTTATTATTTTTATATTCACTATACAAGATTTCTTTTGTGCTTTCTTCGTCAAGACTGTCAACAACAAGTTCGTCATTGTTAGTGGTTACCTTTTTTGGAGTTGGTTTATCGTCTTCGATTACTGTATTTGCGTCAATTTCGATTGCGTCAGAATAAACATCTCCCATGTCACTATCAATAGTTGCATATTTAGAACTGTCATCAGAAGTATTGATAAATCTCTTTGCAAGTCTGCCGATAACCGTCTTTCTTGCCATTTCAACAGGGAACTCTTTGTGAACTGTTCCGCCACTTTGGCTTTTTGCCCAAGATTTTTTGATTTCTGCGATTGTCATAATATCGCTATCTACAACATCCCCATTATCATTTACTGCGATTGCGTAAGCCCCAACAATTTTGTCAATGTTGAACTTTGAAAAGTCTGGGGTATGTTCAATAATTTTTGTTCCGTTTGGTCTAACAACAATATTGATTTTCTCTCCTTCATAAATAACATTTGAGTTGATTGTTACGCCAGCATAAGAATGTGCTTGTTTTTGTTTCCCAAAATAACTTTCTGAAAGGGTCAGTGTGTTTCCGTAAACGATTGGATAGCATTGTTTTTTTGCTACATTCAAACCTTTTGATACATAATTTTGAACGGCTTGTTCAATACTCTCTCTTGTGCAAACTTCAAGTGCTGGTCTGCCTTGCTTATCTTTTGTTTGCAAGGTTGCAAGATAAAGAGCCTTGACTGCGTCATTGACATCGTAGTTTGGTGGGAGAATGACATCTCCATTCTTTTTGAGATAAGTTTGTGCAACAGTTACCAACCCTTCTTGTGAACGAAGAGAGATTTTGTGTTCTCCTTCAACTGTTACAAGTTCATTTTTTTCTGTTTCTTTAGCCATTGTTTTATTCTCCTTTTACAATTTCGTTTGTTTTTGTCACAAATTCTTTAAGAACTGGAATTAGTTTGTCTTGTATATATGCTTCTGGTCTTTCGCTTGTAAGTTTGTCAAGTGTTAAAGTTGCTTTTGTTAAATTATTTACAAATTGTTCTTCGATACTATCAGTTTCCTTCGTTCCGATATTCTCTGCAATGAATTTGGCGAAGAGTTTTGCAAAATTCTTTTCTTCAATCATTTTATTCTCCTTTATATAAATCTGTAATTTTTGTAATTCCATCGAATTTCGCACCTTTGATAGCCTTAAATTCTATAATTTGTCTATTTGCTCTGTCGAAAGGAATTGTGTTAGCCTCGCTATTGTCTGACATAATAGTGATATTTACGCCGTAATAGTCTTGCAAGGTTTTAATCACTTCAATATTTGTGATATTTTTTTCTCCAGTTGAAAGGCTTGAATATCTGCGTCCATTATACATACATACGCAATCTTCTTCAATGCCACCTTCGCCATTTTTGTAGGTTTCTTTATATAATGCCCACGAAATGCCGTTTGAGAATTTTGAGTTTACGGTGTCAACAATAATATCTGTTTGTTCTTTGACATATTTTTCAAGAGCAGTTTCCTTTTGTTCGATTTGGACAATCATATCCGCAATTTCTTTATTCTCTTCTTTCCATCTTTGGATAATTCCTTTGTTTTCCTCACAGTATGTTCTTTTTGCAAGTTCTCTTTCTAAGGCTGAAATTTGGTTTTCCATGCTCGAAATTTGCTCGGTTGATAATTTGTTCAAGTCTGCACCTTTTGAACCTTCTATGGCTCTCTGTAAGGCTAAAATCGCATTGTTTGTTTCGTTTATTTGTTCGTTAGGTTTGAAATCTTTGAATTTTTCATTTTCAGCCTCAAATTTTACTTTCGTCTCTTCATATTGGCTTTTCAATTCTTGTAACTTACTATTAGAAATATCAAGTTGTTTTAAAAGTATTGCGTTTGTCTCTGCAATTTTGCTGTTTGCTTTTTCAATTTCTTCCTTTGGTAGTGGTCTATGGCAAGTTGGACATTCAGTTTCTGCTGCTGTTAAAAGTTTGCTCTCTGTCATAGATATTCTATCTTTTTCGATTGTGTATTGTGTTTTTATATTTTGGCATTCATTATACAAATCTTGAATATGTTTACGCATATTCCCTTGTCTCGCAAGGTCTTCGTTCTCAAGAAGAGCCTTTTGTCTTGTAAGTTCCACCAATTTAGTGTGGAGTTCTTTGATTTGCTCACTTTGATTTTCTTCTTTACTTGCTGTCAGCATCTTTGAATGCTTGTCTTTTGCTATTTTTAATTGCTCTTCGAGTTCGGCAAAGTCAATTTTTTCAATTTCTGTATTCTCCGCAAGTTTTTGTTCTATGAGAATATTATTTTTATTTTGGGTATCTTTGTATGCGGTCTTGTTCTTTCGGAGCATTGATTTTATATCACTGGTCGCATTGCCTTTTACAATATACTCCTTGATAGTGGAATATTCTGGTTTTTCGATGATTGAATGGATTGCATTTTTTACTCCACACATATCAAACAAAATTTTTCTTCTATCTGTCCATTTGAATTTGTCCGAGTTGAAATAATCTTTGTCTGTTAAAATTTGCAAATTCTCAAATACTCCATTGCTAAATAAGTCTGCAATTTTTGCTTTGTAGTCTTTTTCTTTGTATTCCAAACCATCAATTTTGTAGCCTGATTCGTTTGAGACTTTCACTTTTTGTCCCGTCTCTTTGTTGAGAGTGTATTTCCCTTTGCTTGTTCTTTCAAATTCATAAGTATAGTCATTTATAATTATGTTTGCACTAACAACAGTAACAAGGTCAGGTATTTCTTTGTTGTTCAGCATTGGCAATACATCTGCCACATTTTGACATAAAAGCCATTCAAATGCATTTTTAATAGATGACTTTCCCATTCCGTTTTCTGCACAGATTTCAGTAAATTCATTATCGAATGAGATATTTGCTTTCGCAATTCCTTTAAAATTTTGAATGCTGATATTTTCAAGTCTAACAGTTGTCATTTTATTCTCCTTTTTGTTCTTCGTTTGTAAATAAATATTCGAACATTTGAAGTGTTTGTTTTTGTATCGGTATTAAAATTTTAAATAACGCAAACGCTTCTTCTATCTCGAAAGTATTGTTTTGCAATTTTCTTTTCGCGGTCGTATATCCAATTCCTAGTAAATTTGCAATTCTTCGAACTGAAAAATTTTCATCTGCCATCGACCGTTTGCCGTGTTTTCTTTTGAAAACTTCATTTTGTAAACCTGTCAATTTCTTATCTCCTTTCTTTTAATCTATTGTTATTTTATTACTTATGACAACAAAAGTCAACTTATTTTGTCAAAAATAATAATTATTTTATAAAATTGTTTTGTCTATAATTTCGTGTGCTTTGTTTTGTTTCTTGAATTTATCCAAATCTTCTTCTTTCAAATATTGAATAAAATTATAATATCCTTTGCGGTTTTTCTTCCAAATTTCATAACAACCACGCTTTGTAAGCGATTTCTCAATAATAAATTTATAAATAGTAGTCATTTAAATCTCCTTTTACATATTGTCGTCTTCGTCCATAAGTTCAAAATCAATATCTGTCAACTCGTCTATGTTAGTGCCGTCTAAAAGCCAACTCTTTACTTTATTTTTGCTTTGTTTTTTGCTTTCTTCTCTAATTTTCGCAAGTTGTTCTTCAAGTTCTTCTTTAATTCCCATTCTTCCATTCCTTATTG
>ERZ1034855.347-NODE-347-length-20650-cov-10.221753_pt1 | contig 20650 bp, 18 predicted proteins | sample MGYA00520699_ERZ1034855 | MGnify/ENA primary metagenome ERZ1034855 (study PRJEB33766, sample SAMN09781730) | gut metagenome | biome: gut microbiome | host: Homo sapiens | place: Madagascar | study: EMG produced TPA metagenomics assembly of the PRJNA485056 data...
AATACAATGTTATTGTACAATATTTTTTCTATTTTGGCAATAAAAAAAGAGAAGCATTTTAACTTCTCTTTTTTGCTGCTGTACAGATTATTTATTCTGCCGCGATATTGGCTGCAGCCGCCGCTTCTTTTGCCGCTAATTCTTTGTTTTTGCGGCTGACATAGCGTTTTGCCATTTTGACGGCATTGTCATAGTTGGAGGCTGTAGAAATATCGGACAAACGAACGTGCGCATTAGCAAAAGCTTGGTGCAGAACGCGTTTCGGCTGTGTTTTGATGTTAGAAATAATCACTTTTGTTTGCGTTTGGTGCATTTTTTGGATAAATTCCACAATCAAGTTAGCGCCGCTGGCGTCAATCATAGAAACGTGACCCATACGGATAATAACCACATTCGGCTTTTTTTCCAGCTGACGGAAAAACTCAGAAATTTGAGTTACCACGCCAAAGAACAGCGGACCGGCTACCCGTACTACCACAATGCCTTTTTCATGCAAATCGTGAGCTACTTCCGAGTCGTTATCCGGTAGCACTTTATCCATATTTGCCAGCTCAATTTCCTTGCTCATACGGTGCATAAAGATAACAGCGGCCATAATAAAGCCCACAGCGATAGCGGCGCTCAGGTTTACAACCACGGTCAAAATTACCGTAACCAGCAATGTATATCTATCACCCGGCAGAGATTTTATCAATCCCAGCATCTTGTCCAAGTTCAGCATGTTCCAGCCGATCATAATCAGAATCAGCGCCAAGCTTGAAAGCGGAATAAACTTAACCAGCGGAGACAGGCAGAACATAAATATCAGCAAAAATACCGATTGCATCATGCCTGAAACCGGAGAATAAGCATTAGCTTTGTAGTTGGTGGCGGTTCTGGCAATGGCGCCGGTTGCCGGCAAGCCGAAGAATGCGGCGGCAGCAATATTGGCCAAGCCTTCGCCGACCAATTCAGCGTTAGGGTTATGCATATCGCCGCTCATACTGTCTACAACTTTAGCGCTCAAAAGCGACTCCACGGCAGCCAAAAAGGCCACGGTTAAGGCGCTAGGGAATACCAAACGGAATAAATCCAAGCTCATAGCCGGAAATTCCGGAGCCGGAAGCATTTTCGGTAAATCTCCGTATTTGCTGCCGATGGTTCCAACCGGCAGGTTAAAAATGCAGGTCACTAGGGTCGTGATGATTAAAATAGCTAAATAAACCGGTACTTTCGGCGCGAATTTTTTGATGCCCAAATACAAAGCCAGCGACAAAAAGCCGATAAAAGCAGCCGCCCAGTTGGTTTGCGGAATGCTGATAATATAAGTATACCAGCGCTGCAGAAAGGCGTTTGGAATATCATTGCGGGTCAAGCCTAAAAAGTCTTTAACCTGCGATGTAATCAGGATTAAGCCGATACCGGCGGTAAAGCCGATAATTACCGGATACGGAATATACTTAATATAACTGCCCAGTTTCATAAAACCGGCGGCCATCAGCAAAATACCGGTCAGAATCATAGAGGCGATTAAACCGTTGTAGCCGTATGTCTGCAAAACTTCCAAAACCACAATGGCAAATGCACCGGTCGGTCCGCCGATTTGAAAGCGTGAACCGCCCATAAGGGCAATCACAAAACCGGCAACAATCGCCGTATATAAGCCTTGTGCCGGAGTTAGACCGCTGGCGATTGCCAGAGCCATGGCAAGCGGCAATGAGACGATACTAACCGTCAAGCCGGAAATGCAGTCGCGCTTGAACAGCGATAAACTATAACCTTTTCGTAAAACTTCTATAGATTTAGGCGTATAATCAGCCTTTAATCTTTCCCATATTTTTTTTAACATCTTTTCCTCTGATTCTTTTCAAAATTCTTTTCCGTCCCTTATAAAGTACAATTTTAAAATTTTGTCAAGATGTGAAACAAAGAAAAATGTTTGTTTTATTTATATTTTAGCTTTTGTTTTAGAATTTTTGCCGAAAAACAATCCGGCTTCAAACAGCAGATAGGTCGGCACAGTCAGCATCAGCTGGCTGACGATATCAGGCGGGGTTAAAATACCGGATATTATTAAAATACCGACAAAAATATAAGGACGTTTGCTTTTTAATGTGTCATAGGCCACAATATTTGCCCGCAGCAAAGAATAGGTTATCAGCGGAAACTGAAACATCAGCCCGAACACCACCGAAAGCCACAGCGCCAAACTCATAATATTTGAAATCCCCCAAACCGCCTTAATTTCCGCCGTAGAAAAACTCAGGCCGAAATTAACCAGCAGCGGCAGAATAAAAAACAAGCAAAACAGCACGCCGCAAATAAACAGGCTGCTGGAAGTCAGAACAATAGACTTTATAAACTTGCGTTCATGCTCATAAAGGGCGGGGAGCAAAAACAGCCAAACCTGCCGCGCGATATAGGGAAAGCACGCCAGCAAATCCAGCACCAGCGCAATTTTTATCTGCAGAATAAAAACTTCCATCGGCGAAAAATAGTTTAGCGTGACTTCATTTTTCCCAATGATAAAATGTATGAGTAAATCCAAACCGTAAGGCGCTGCAAAAAACAATGGCACCACGCCGATAGCTAACGCCGAAAGGCATTTTATCAGCAGGGTGCGCAATGCTTCTAAATGGGATAAAAGACTATCGTCCTGAGCGTCCATTATTTGTCTTTCTTTTCTTCTTCAGCTGCGGCTTTTTCTACCGTGTCTTTAAGCTCCTGCGCTTCATTCTGCAGCATTTCTTTGGCTTTTTTATATTCATACTGCGCTTTGCCCAAAGCCCGAGCCAATTCCGGAATCCGCTTGCCGCCGAACAGCACCAGAACCACAACCAGAATCAACAGAATTTCACTAACACCCAAAGACATTTTTTATCTCCTTAATTATTACATAGCCCGATTATAAAAACCGTTTGCTTATTTGTCAATCTGACTTTCGGTAAACAAAATAACAAGGTTAATGTCAGTCAAATTGCATGCCGACAGAGCATGAACCCAGAGTTTTATCGCAGGAACTGCAAATTTTATTTATATCAGCAGGCGTCAAATCCCGCAGGCATTTTTCATTGGCTGAACAAGTTTTATCGCCTAAAAGTGTAGTGCTGCCTTGCTGCCAGCGAAAAAAAAAGGCATGATTAACAGCTGCATGCAAAGGCTGAACAACATTCTTAAGATACGTCTCGCACATGCGCAAAGAAAAGGATTCATTCATATATTTTTTATCTTCATTTACTGAAGCAGAGCCGCCCATGGAGGCTTCTATAACAAACTGTCCGTTTCGGAGGAATAATGCAACTTGATTGCCGATAGAATCTATGAATTTGCTACTACTATTATAGCGTTTCCAGGTGGAGGGAACTAATTCGGCTGCTTCTGCAAAACCTGCAATGCCAGTCATTTGCGGATTCTTGGCAGAAGTTTTTGTCAGTTGTTCAACATGTTCCATAAGCCCTTGAATTAAAAAACTATATTCATTAGCCATTTTATTTAGTTTATATTGTTCCATGGCTTTAGAATAGCCGGCGATTCCACCGACTGAAAGCACCGCAATAATCGCAAGTACACCCAACATTTCAATCATGGAACGCCCTAGCAGGTTTGCCTGTCGGGTCACTGCTAGCGCTTTTCTCGCTCGTGTACCAGTTTGTACACGTCGCTCCAAAAGTGCGGCGTATTGACGCACGACATCCAAACCCTTAAATGCGATGTTGTTCCTTTCGGCGTCATTGCGAGCGCAGCGAAGCAATCTAACAAAACCTGCGCCTCTAGCACCAGTCATTCTAGGCACTGGGCCTAGTATCTTGTGGCACCAAGGGCGGAGCCACCCCTCGCCCCGTGAGGGAGAGGGTGCAGGATTGCCTGCGGGTGAGGGGGACTTAAAGAACAGGCAAAAGGCATTCAACCCACATCTCCAGCACTTATGCAATAATAAGGCAAATTTATTGACTAGGTTAGAACCTTGTTGCCAGAAGATTCCAGGCACAGGGCCTAGAATGACTTGTGCTAGGGACGCTAGCTTAGTGTCGGTTATTATTTTAGTTCTTAATGCGTTATTACCGAAAGTATCATTTTTTCTGCCAAACCCTGCAAAAACGTGCTGAACGGCAGAAAATGTGCCTTTAATCAGATGTTCAGGATTTGCAGAGAGAGAGAGAGACCTTTGCTTAGCTTATTTTTCATCTTTCTTTCCTCTTATTTTAAGTTGTTTTACACCTTTATTCTATACTAGCCGCACTCCATAAGTCAACTGCATTTTTCTAAAAGTCTGCCGGATGAGCTGTTTAATTTTTTACCTGATAACTAAAAGGCAATGCCGGTTTATGTATGCTGAGCCTATAACAGCTCATCAAAAGCGTTCGGATTTAGCAAAAAATCTTTCAGCCCGATAATGCCTATGCCTTTTTCATCATAATAAGGCTTTATATTGTCTTTAACGATAACAATTTTTCTAAACGAGTCATCTATTTTTAATAGAGGGCGTTTTTCCTGTTCTTGTTTTTCCGGGGTAGGCATTTGAAGAGCTGACTGAATATAGTATTTTTTGTTGCCCTTATTAGCAATAAAATCAACCTCAATTTTTTTCTGAATATATTTTTGACCGGATTTTTCTGAAACAGCCAATTCGCCGACGTCTATTTGAAAACCTCTGATTTTAAGTTCATTGTAAATTACATTTTCCATCAGATGCGTTTCTTCTAATTGCCTGAAATTTAGTCTTGCATTTCTTAATCCTACATCTGTAAAATAATATTTAGACGGCGTATTTATATATTTTTTTCCTTTTATATCATATCGCAATACCTTTTCCAGCACAAAAGAATCCTGCAGATAATTAAGATATTGCTTAACAGTCGGAGCAGAAATATTGATATGTTTAATACTCTTAAATGTATCTGATAATTTTTGAGGACTGACTAAACAGCCTATTCCAGATGCAAGAACATCCACCAATTCTTCCAACTCATCATTATTTTTTATGTTGTTCCGTTCTTCAATATCTCGGATATAAGTTTCACTAAACAGATTTTTTAAGTATTTGACTTTTTCTTCATCCGATTTTTGCAATAATGTCAGAGGCATTCCGCCGTAAGTATAATATTCTTTCCAAGCTTCTTCCCAATCTCCGCTGACGGCGCTGTAAAATTCAGAAAAACTTAAAGGATAAATTCTTATTTCATCTCCTCTGCCTCTAAATTCTGTAATCACGTCTGTTGATAAAAATTTAGAATTACTGCCGCTTACATAGGTGTCTAAATTTTTTATATGCAAAAATCCGTTCAGTACATCTTCAAAGTTTTCCATCATTTGAACTTCATCAAGCAATAAATAATACATATCGTTATCTTTAATAGATGATTTTACAAAGTTATAACAATTATCCGGATTCCGATATTGTTTTTTATCATAATCATCTAATGCTAAATGGATAATATGGTCTTCCTTTACATTTTCATTCAAAAGATGTTTTCTGAATAATTCAGTTAAAAGGTAAGATTTGCCGCATCGGCGGATACCGCTGATTATTTTTATCAGTCCGTTATGCTTGCGAGAAATTAGTTGGTTTAAGTAATGGTCTCTTTTTATTTCCATAATATATCCATCCTATTTTAGAAAATATGCAATATTGTACTTTTTCTAAAATAGAATATATCATTAAGCAAATATTTTTCAATCTTTATTTTAGAAAATATGCAATATTGTACTTTTTCTAAAATGGAAGTCTAAAAACTAAATGTTAAAGTTTATCTGAAAAATGCTGGTGCGTAAATTAACGGTAGAATCAGCCTCACTCCATAAGTCAACCGGAAAATCAAAGCATTGGAAGAGGCGGAAGTGTGTAAAAAAAACGACCGTTTAAAAGGGACAGTTTTTAGGCTGTTTTTAGTAATGTAGCAGAGGTTGTTAAGAAATGCAATAACTTTTTATATTTGCGATGTTTTTTGCGGTTTTGTGAGGATTTTCAGCGTCTTGTTTGGAGTGTGTAAAAATAACGGTCGTTTTTTTACACATAGTAGGAGAAATAAGATGTTGAAGAGTATAGAATTTTTAAGAGAAAAGAGCAGGGGAAGAGTAGGTGGAGGCGGCGGACTCTCGCCTCTAGCACCAGTCATTCTATGCCCTGTGCATAGAATCTTGTTGCAACAAGGTACTAACCTAGTCAATAAATTAGTCTTATTATTGCATAAGTGCCAGTTGAGAGAAGATTCTCGGAATAAATCCGAGAATGACGGGTGCTGGGGACGCGGGGTAAGTGCTTTTTCCCAATATGGTCGGTCTATGATAGAAATGCTCGGTGTGCTGGCGATTATCGGCGTATTATCTGTTGGTGGCATTGCCGGTTATAGCAAAGCTATGGAGCAGTTCAGAATAAACAAAGCCATAAGCGAATACAGCATGCTTATTTTCGGAATGCTGGAGCATTTAGACGATTTTAAGAAAACCACTACCAGCATGACTGAAAACGCCGAAGTTTTTACGGTTGCAGAATCTCTTAGTTTAGTTCCGCAAAGCTGGAATAAAATCAACAACCTGCAATATGAAGACTCTTTCGGCAATATGATTCAGCTCTGGATTTTGAAAAACTATCAAGCTGCCGAAGAAGCCACGGTTTTAACCTTTGATTTTTACTTAGGCGGTGTTACCAAAGTCAGCGACTCTCAAAACATTTCTGCCAATTTTTCCGCCAAGCTCTGCACGGAAATATATCAAAAAATAGCTATTCCCCTGCATGCGGCGGCGTGGGATGCCAATATATATAAATCAGGCGGCGGAAGTTTTATTATTGACGGAGACAGCGCCTGCGACGGCGAGCAGAAATGTCTGACAAACATCACGCTGGCGGAAATTCACAGCATTTGCGATGCTTGCACCCGCAGCCGCGAAGCTTGCGCTATTGTTATGCATTTTTGATTTTAATAACGCTGTTGTTTTTGACTTCAAAAAACTGCGATATGTTTTTTATAGCGTCAAAATTTTGCGGCTCAGTAGAAGTAATCCAAGCCTGCAGATGCAGATTGGCAATTTTGCTCAGCAGAGCATCGCGCTTTTTGTCGTCTAAGTGGGTTGTGACTTCATCCAGCAGCAGGATAGGGGTAAAACCCTTATCCAAAATCTGGCATTTAGTCTGAGCCAGAATAATGCTGACCAGCAAAGCTTTTTGCTCGCCGGTAGAGCAAAGTTCCGCCGGCATGTTTTTTTTCTTGAAATAAACCTTGAAATCAGTGCGGTTAACACCGTCAACATAGTCGTTGTACAAAACATTGCGGCGCTGCCGCGCCAGCTGCTCTGTGTAAAATTGTTCAACTTTCACCGCCGGCATGGTGTCCAGCATTTTTTCAATCGTGCCGTCAAGCTCCAAGCGTACATCCGGAAAAATATCGTCCGGCTCATGGGCAATAAAGGTGTTTAAACGGGCTATCAGTTCGCGCCGCGCTGCAGCGATTGCCGCTCCCAGAGTCGCCATATCGGCTTCCACCGATTGCAGCCAATGTTCATCGGCGTGACCGGATTTCAGAATTTGAAACCATTGCCGGTACAAATGTTCAAAATTAGCCGTACGCTTAGCATGCTCTAAATCAAAAGCATAAACCAAACGGTCCAGAAAGCTGCGCCGCGGCTGGGTTCCGCCTAAAAAAAGCCTGTCCATCTGCGGAGTCACCCAAATCGCTGAGATATATTTGCCAAGTTCGGACTGCTGAGTTATTTTTTGCTGATTGATTTTGACGATTCGCCGTTCAAAATTTTTTATTTCATCTTCTTCCGTGTCTTCGCGGAAACTTTTTTGCGTGCCGGTGCCGATTAAGTATTCCTCATTATTTTTCAGAATCTCGGCGGCCACGCTCCAGCCGCTGTTGGTGTTTAGTATTTCTTCTTCCGGCGGCAGGATTCGTTTTATATCGGCCAGTTTCGCGCTTCGTAAACCACGCCCCGGAGTCAAAAAAGATATCGCTTCTAAAATATTGGTTTTGCCGGAGCCGTTTTCGCCGGTAATAACAATCGGAGCAATCTCGGTTTCTATCCGCAGGCCGCGGTAGTTTCTAAAATCAGATAAAGTCAGGCGGGTAACACCTGACTTTTCTTTAGTAATTTCATTTAACTTTGCTGTTAATTCCGGCAACTTAGACTCTCATCGGCATCAAAACATAGATAGCGCTGGCGTCTGAAGTGTCATGAATAACTGACGGAGAAGCGCCGTCGCTGAAGCTGAATTTAGCAGTGTCGCCTTTGATTTCAGCCAAGATATCCAGCAAGTAGCGGAAGTTGTAGCCGATTTCCAGCGATTCGCTGTCGTAGGTTGCTTCAATTTCTTCAATAGCGCTGCCCAAATCCGGACTGGAAGTTGTGATAATCACATGGTTTTTGTTGGCAATCATCTTAATGGCGCGGGTACGCTCAGCCACAACCGAAACACGGTCTACGGCAGTTGCCAAATCTTTTACATTCAATTCCAAAATTTTATCATTGGCAGTCGGAATAACGCGCTCATAGTCCGGATAAGTACCGTCAATCAGCTTAGAAGCCAAAGTTACATCAGCCAAGGTAAAGCGGACTTTGCTGTCGGACAAAGCAATTTGCACGGATTCGGCAGAAGTGTCATCCAAAAGCTTGCGGATTTCGCCCACGGTTTTACGCGGCAGAATTACACCCTCCATATTGGCAGCGCCCTCCGGCAGCGGAGTCTCTACGCAGGCCAAGCGGTGGCCGTCGGTAGCAACAATCCGCAGAACTTTAGTTTCGCCCTCGTTTTTCGGATGAATATATAAACCGTTCAGGTAGTATCTGGTTTCTTCGGTAGAAGCAGCAAATTGAGTGCGGTCAATCACGTCTTTCAATTCATCGCGGTTCATTTCAAAATTGGTAGGCAGAGCATCGGCAGAAATTACAGGGAAATCCTCAACGCCGATAGTAGAAAGTGAAAATTTAGAACGTCCGGAAGCAATGCTGAGCTGCTCTTTTTCGTCAGGGTAGGTCAGTTCTACCTCTGAGCCGTCAGAAAGCTTGCGCACAATGTCATACAGCATATGCGCCGGCGCGGTAATAGCGCCGTTTTCCAAAATTTTGGCGTCTACAATTTCGGTAATTTCCGTATCCATATCGGTAGCCTTAAAGCTGATGCCCTCATTGCCGGCTTCAATTCTAACGTTGGATAATACCGGAACCGTATTTCTCTTTTCTACAATGTTTTGTACATGTCCCAGAGTTTTCAATAAAACAGCTTTTTCAATTGTAAACTTCATTTCTTTTCACCAATTTATAATGTTTCTACCAAATACCAAAACGACTCATCGTTTTTGTTAATTCTTCCCAGAGAGTAGCAAAGTTGCAGCAAAATAAGAAGACAAAATGATGAGTCGTCAACAAGTTTTTTACTAGTTTTCCAAAAGACGGCGCAAAGCGTCAACACTTTCAGAAAGCGAGGTATCTTCTACAATCAGCTCTTCTACTTTGCGGACTGCATGCATAACCGTTGTATGGTCGCGGTCAAATTTGCGCCCGATTTCCGGCAATGAGCGGGAAGTCAGCTGTTTTGCCAGATACATGGCAATTTGACGCGGACGGGCTACGTTGCGGGCGCGGCGCGACGACTGCATTTCTTTGACCGAAATATTGAAGTATTCGGCAACTTTTCTTTGAATCTCGTCAATTGTAGTTTTGCGGTCAATAGAACGCAGCATATCTTTCAAAACATCCTGAGTCATATCCAAAGTGATTTCATGTCCGGACAAAAGCTGAGAATGCGCTGCGATTCGTTTTAAAGAACCCTCAAGCTCGCGGATGTTGGAAGTGATTTTCTGCGCCAGAAAATCAGCCACATTTTGCGGCAGGTTGATACCGAGCTGAGCGGCTTTCTTGTTTAAGATGTCTACGCGCAAATCAAAGTCAGTCGGCATAATGTCGGCGGCCAAACCGCTGTTAAGACGTGATTTTAAGCGGGCTTCAATACCGTCTAAGTCATTCGGAGACTTATCGGCGGATAAAATAATCTGGCGTCCGCCCTCCATCAAAGAGTCAAATGTATAAAAGAACTCGTCTTGGGTTTTTTCTTTGTTGGCCAAGAATTGAACATCGTCAATCATCAAAACGTCAACCGAGCGGAATTGCTCCTTAAAAGCTTCGGCGTCTTTATAGCGCAGGGCTTTAACAAATTTATAAAGAAACTGCTCAGCCGAGATATATACCACGTTGCGGGACGGGTCGTTCTTTTTGATTTTCCAAGCAATAGCGTGCATAAGGTGGGTTTTGCCCAAGCCGACTCCGGAATATAAAAACAGCGGGTTAAACGAGATGTTTCTGGATTCGGCAACCTTTTTAGCGGCAACATAAGCAAACTCATTTGTTTTGCCGACAACAAAGTTATCAAAAGTATAAGCCGGATTCAGTTTAGAAGACAAATATTGCTCATCATCCGCGGCATAATTGTTGGCAACATTGTTCAAGCCATAGATACTCTGCGGAGTCGGGGTGGATTTGATTTTTTTCAGAAGCGAAGTGTCGCGGCTGCCCATAATAGATTTATCAGCGGTTCCGACATTCTGCACAATAAATTGAACTTTTTTAACGTCCGGATTCTTATGTTCCCAAATTCTGTGGATTCGGTCAGAATAATGCGCAATAACCCAGTTTTTCATAAAAGCTGTCGGAGCGCAGATGTTCATCACGCCGTCATTAAAAGAACTGACGCTCAGCGGTTTAAGCCAGCTGTCAAAAGCGGTTTCGCCAAACTCATTTTTTAACTGGCAACAAACTTGCTCCCATTGGTCATTGATAGAAAAATCTTCATCATACATTGCCTGTTCAGCCATTTTCAATATCCTGTTCAGTTAAAATTGTTTCAAATAATAGTCCGTGAAATGAGTGCTGCCAAGCTGTAAAATAATCTAAAAAACAGACGCATTTTTTTATAAAACCTAAAACCCGCGCCGTTATAATTCCGGCTGTTTTATCGGTTTGCCGCCTTTCGGCTCAGTACCTGCAATTTTTTAGTTTTTTTGTTTGGCAATCAGGGACAGCGTCTACAAAAAATGTTTAGCGTTGTTTAATTGTTCAACATCATTTCTTCAAAATCTAAATTAAGTGTTAACAGCAAAAAAACATAATTACAAGAGAACTTTTTGCGAACATTGTAATTAAATGTCTTGACAGCGTATTTTGTTAGAGTCGGAAAATAAGTACTTGATTTACAACTAAAAAATGCAAATCGTACCCACTAAGGGACAATTTGCATTTTTCCAAATTTACGGAGTCTTTAATAGAATTAAAGAGCTTTAATTTTTTGTGCTAAACGAGAAATCGTGCGGGAAGCAGTATTCTTTTTGAAAACGCCTTTCTGAGCAGCTCTCATCATTTCGCTTTCAGCAGTAATAAAAGCAGCTGCAGCAGCTTCTTTATCTTTAGCGTTGATTAAAGCGTCAACTTTTTTAACAAAAGTTCTAACGCGGCTTCTGCGGGCGCCGTTAATCAAACTGCGCTTGTTGTTTCTTACGATTCTTGTTTTTGCCGACTTATGATTGGCCATAATTTTCTTCCTATTAAAAATTTTAGTTAATACAAAATTTACTCTGGTAAACTTTATAACCACGACAGGGGGTAGAAGTCAACTAAATTTTTCAAAAACTTTGTGATTTTTTAAGGTTTTGACTTGACGGTAATGCGCACCACCAGCGGATTTGCGGATTCTTTGATAATTTCCAGAGTTTCTCCGTCGCGGTCAAAAAGCAGGCTGTTTCCGCGATTCCCCTGATAAATCCAGCCCAGCTGCGGCAGCGATTCTCTATAAAACTGTGAAACGGCGGCAAATTTTAGGCGGCGGGATGTCACATAGGCTTCCAAAAGTCGGGTTTCTTCATTGCCGAAAGAAATATCATCCTGCGTGATTTGCGACAGGCCGTCCATAAGCGGCACGTCTTCCATGCCCTCAACAAATTTTGCGGCATCGGCAGGCAGTATTGCCAGCAATAAAATAAACAGGCTGAGAATAAATTTTTTCATGACCGCTCCTTTATTTTTGCAGCACCGGACAGAAAAAGGTTGAACGCCCGCCCAGCACCGCTTTTTCAATATGGTGTTTGCCGCCGCATACGCAGTCGGGGCAGCGCTGACCGGTTTTGTTATAGACGCAATGCTGATTTTGAAAATAGCCGATATCGCCGTCCGGACGCTTAAAATCATGAATAGTGGAGCCTCCGGCGGCAATGGCTTTTTCCAAAATCTCACGGGTATATTTAATTATAAGCGAGCATTCTTCAAGGCTGATTTTGTCGGATTCTCTATCTGGCAGGATTCGCGCCTTATATAAAATTTCAGAGGCGTAAATATTGCCGATTCCGCAGATAATGCTTTGGTCCAGCAAAGAAATTTTTACAGCGCATTTTTTCTTTTTCAGCTTGCTCAGCAGATATTCCGGAGTCAGCTCTTTTTCCCAAGGGTCAAGCCCGAGTTCGGCAATTATCGGATTCTCTTTCAGTTTATTGGAGTCGCAGACCGTCACCAAACCGAACCTCCGCACATCATTATAAATAATAACTCCGTGGGAGGTTTCAAAAATTATGTGGTCGTGCTTATCCAAATTTTCGGGCAGAGCCGATTCTATCTTGATTTTGCCGCTCATGCCGAAGTGCCAGATAATTGTCTGGCCGTTGTCCAAGTCAACCAGCATATATTTAGCGATTCGCCTTAAGGCAATAACCGTAGCTCCGGCGATTCGTTTTTCAAAATCATCCGGCACGCTTTGCCTGAATTTGCGCTGCCGCACGGTCACTTTATTTATACGGGCGTGCAGCAAGGTTTTGGCAACGGTATTTTTTATGGTTTCAACTTCGGGTAATTCCGGCATTTTAATCTCCTTATATATTTTATAATAGCGGAGTAGAATTTGTTTGCAATCTGCTTGCCATTATTTATAAACAGGATTAAACTATTTAGAATGTTTGTAAAAGGAATTTTATGCTGAAAAGAACCAAAAAATATTATGCGCCGCAAAATGACAATGTCGCTCATAAGTGCGACCACCCCGGCTGCACCGAAAAAGGCGAATACCGCGCGCCTAAAGACCGCAAGCTGAAAGACTATTATTGGTTCTGCCTTAAGCATGTGCAGGAATATAACGCCAAATGGAACTATTACGGCGACGGCGCTGCCGAAGAAGAGGAGCGCCTGCGTTCTAAAATGCACTTTAAGCGGGGCTTTAAGTCTAGAGTCCGCTATCAGTTTGGCTATGATTTATGGGAAGAGGCCGAGTTTTTTGATTCGGACTATGCTAATCCCTCCGATTCCAGCCGCGAATATTCGGCTGACGGCATATATTTTACGGTGGAAGAGCGGCGCTATATTCAAACCTTGGAAATGGACATACGCGACCTCAACCCCGAAACCTTAAAAAAGCAGTACAAGGCCTTGGCTAAAAAATATCATCCGGATGTCAACAAACAGGATGAAAATGCCGAAGAAAAGTTTAAGCAGATTTCGGCGGCGTATCATGCGCTTTTGGATAAATTTTCCCGCCTGCCGAATTATTTTGACAATAACTGAATTTAGCGCGACAATTTTTGCGCCTGCATCCAGCTGATAGTTTTTGACGTTATTTGCTGTTGGTTGTTAAGCTTTTTAACAACATTGTCATATTTAATTCTGGTTTTGGAGGCGGCTTGCTTGTTTTGCGCATTCGGAATATGATAATAGCCGTCGCCCTCAGTAATCATGTGATATTGCGCATCGCTGATTTGTTTGGTTGACGTTATATTCAAATCATTTCGGCTTGCCTTGTATCGCTCTGAAGTTTGCTTGTTAAAATCAGGGAAAAGCTTTCCGAAATTATCCAGAATGTCTTGCTGAATGGCGGCCGTTGTGGCAGCGTCAATTTGTATCGGCGAGCCCTTTCCGGCAAAGGTTATTTTATCAGCATATTTTTGTGAAAATCCCGGAAATATTTTATCGGCGTCTTTTTTATGTTTTTGGGCGCACAAATCAACCAGATGAGAGGTAATATTCTGCACATTGGCATAAACACAGACCGAACGGTAATCATCCAAAGAAAGCTCTGCAGTTTGCTTTTGGTGATATATCATATTTTGATAGCTTTTAACGTCTTCTCTGGCCGTAATAACGCTTGCGCCGCCGCTTATGTTCTCTTCAAGCAGCAGGCTTTTGAAATTTTTAAATCCGTCTCTGCATACCAGCGGAGCCGCTTCTTTAATTTCATTTACGGCATTTTCATATTCGCCGGAAGTTTGAGTTATCGGTGCATGCTGAGCTTCTGCCGTCGGCAAAGACTGACCGTTGGTCGCCAAAGGAGATACCGCCATTAAGCCGCCTAATAAAAGCACTTTTTTGTCTTTTATCATTTCTTTTACTTTTTTAATTTCATCGGCTCTATTAGCCATAGCTCAGCTTTTCTTTGTTTATTATATATCATATTATACATGAATAATAAATTTATTCAATAATAATCTAAATATTTTGTCTAACAGAAATTCAAAAAGCCTGCTTTTACCGCACAAACAAAACCCCACAGGGACAAGCCCTATGGGGTTTTGTTGGCGGAGCGTACAGGACTTCGTTTTACTTAAAGCAAAACTCTATCGCAACTCAAACAAAATCTCGCCGCGGTTGCTGCCGCTGCCCTTGCTCCATTAAGTTTTCGCTGCGCTTGCAGAGAAAAACTGTCATTTAAGGACAGTTTTTCCTTAGCGCGCCTTTCGGTTCGCGTCCTGCCGCTTTTACCACACAACAAAACCCCACAGGGACTAGCCCTATGGGGTTTTGTTGGCGGAGCGTACAGGACTCGAACCTGTGCATCCTTTTAAGGGGATGACGGATTAGCAATCCGCTGCATTACCACTCTGCCAACGCTCCATTAGTGATAACGAAAATATTTTTAGCGTATGTTTTGCACCTAGTCAATATTTTTTTTAGTTTTTTGCAAATTATCCTCAGCTATTGAAAAAACTTATATGCGGATTATCTCCAAAACAAGGAGAAAACTCATGGAATTATATTTGCTTATCGCTTTAATTTTTATCTATTTAATTACCGCCGCCATGGTCAACAAAAATGTCGTACACCGCATTTGGACTCTGGCCTTTATCGCCGCTTTTGTTGTGACTGCCATAGCTATTGGCTTTTTACGCGTCACAAATCAAGATGTAATGATGTCGGCGGATAACCTGAACTGGTATTATCTTCTGTATATTTTCGGCTCCATGTCGGTAGTGCTGGGCGTTATAAACCTGTGGATGTACCGCCGCCCGCTGTGGCAGATTCTGCGTAACGACGACGAGGCTGACAACAAAGAATAATTGCAAATCTGCGTTTTTTGTGTAATATACCCCTAACAAAGGGGAATATTATGTTACGCATTAACAACATCTCGCTGCCGCTGAATGCAGGCGAACAGCAGCTAAAGCAAAAAGCCGCGCAAAAATTGGGAGTTAAAGAAACCGAACTCCAAAATTTTACCGTATCAAAAAAATCGGTTGACGCGCGCAACAAAAACAATGTGCATTTTGTGTACAGCATAGACTGCAATTCGTCCTCATTGGTGCGTGATAAAGATATTGAGCAGCTGCCGGAGATAGAACAATTAACCTTTAACATAAAATCAGACAGCGTGCGTCCGATTGTGGTCGGCAGCGGTCCGGCTGGAATGTTTGCCGGTCTGGCATTGGCCGAAGCCGGACTGAGACCGATTGTTTTGGAGCGAGGTGCGCCGGTGGAACAGCGCCAAAAAGATGTATCGTCATTTTGGCATGGCGGAGAGCTGAAAGTAAATTCTAACGTGCAGTTCGGAGAGGGCGGCGCCGGTACTTTTTCAGACGGTAAATTGATGACAGGTATCAAAAAAGACAAGTTTACCGCTAAAGTTTTACAAGAATTTGCCGCCGCCGGAGCACCTCAGGAAATTCTCTATTTAGCAAAACCGCACATCGGTACGGATAAACTGCGTCTGGTTGTCAAAAATATCCGGCAAAAAATACTGTCTTTGGGCGGAGAATATCGCTTTAACAGCCAGCTGACCGGACTGGTAATTAAAAATGACAAGCTGACTGCCGTCAAAATTACAGATGAGAAAGAAACTTATGAACTTCCGGCAAACAAGCTGTTTTTGGCTATCGGCCACAGCGCGCGCGATACTTTTGAAATGCTGTATAATTCAGGTGTGCATATGGAGCAAAAGCCGTTTTCGGTCGGCGCCCGAATAGAGCATAAACAAAGCCTGATAAATAAAGCGCAATACGGCAAAGCTGCGGAAAGTCCGTATTTAGGCGCAGCGGATTATAAAATGGCGGTGCATTTGCCCAACGGACGCTCGGTGTATACATTTTGTATGTGCCCGGGCGGAGTGGTTGTGGCGGCGGCTTCCGAAAAAGGACGGGTCGTGACAAACGGCATGAGCGAATTTGCCCGCGCGGCGGAAAATGCTAATTCGGCTTTGCTGGTTGGAGTTTCTGAAAAAGATTTCGGCAGCAGCAGCCCGCTGGCCGGTATGTATTTTCAGCGTAAATTAGAGGAAAACGCTTTTATTGCCGGCGGAAAATCATATCGCGCGCCCGCGGTTTTAGCCGGAGATTTTCTGCGTCGCAAAAATTCCCGCAATTTAGGCGAGGTGCGTCCGTCTTATCTTCCGGGGGTAGTTTTAGGCGGATTTAATCAGCTTTTACCTGAGGAAATTACAGAATCTCTGCGGCTTGGTATTGTGGAAATGGCGAAAAAACTGCGCGGATTTGATTGTTATGACGCGGTTTTGACCGGAGTTGAAACCCGCAGTTCTTCGCCGGTGCGGATTGTGCGCGATGAAACCATGCAAAGCAATATTAAGGGTCTGTATCCATGCGGCGAGGGCGCCGGCTATGCCGGAGGAATTACCTCGGCGGCGGCAGACGGTCTGAAAGCGGTTTACTCCTTGACTGAGGACTAAAAAAGACGGGTTATTACCGCTGCGAATACAGTAATAACCCACTAAAACTTTTGATTTATTATAAAAAAACACAATAAGCCTGTCAATCTAAATCGTACAAAAGTTTAAGTATAAATTAAAACTCCCAGATTATACCGCAGGAATGTTTATTATCACATTGATGGCAGATGCTGTTTATTTTTTCCAAACTCATGGCTCTGATACAGTTTGAACCGGCGCCGCAATAATTATCACCATAATATGTGCCGGCATGATTACCTTTCATTATAAACCAAATATGATGAAGAACAGGTGCCAGCGGCTGCACCACGTTTTGCATAACAGCATTGCAGAATTTAGGCGAAAAGCCCTCTGAACTGATATCGCCGCCTTCTGTATTATTGCTGCCGATAAACATATCCATGACAACGTTGTTATTTCTAACGAAAAACTGAATAATATTTCCATAAGGGTCACTCATGCGGCGGCTGTCAATTTGCTCTTCTTTCCAAGTTTCCGGAACAATTCCGGCAGCTTTTACATATTCTACCAAGCTTACAACTGAATCTGATGACTGCTGTTTCCGCGCCCCATCCAAGTTAGACAGCAAGCCATGAATTAAATAGCTGTAGTCCTCAGTTGCTTTGTTGATTTTCCACTTTTCCATGGCCTTGGAATAGCCGGCAATACCGCCGACACTTAGCACTCCAATAATGGCAAGTACTCCTAACATCTCTATCATGCTTCTGCCAAACTGATTTTGTTTCATACTAACTTCCTTTCTTTATATTAAATCTCAACAAAAAAGCTGTCGGCGAGACAGCTGGAAGTTGGTAAGCTATTACAAGTAAAATAGTGTAGCATATTAGCATTTAGCACATTTTGCTACCTTCCAGCCTTTTAGCTAGAAGGTATGTTTATTTAACGTCTAAACATTAGACGCACTTGTAAGAGGCTACCACACCCCAGACGGACTATTGTCTATCCATTTCTTAGATTAACTTAATGTTTGCGAAAAGTAAAGAGCTTTATAACGCAAAAAAAAGGAAGCCGGTTAAGACTTCCTTTTTTCTAAAGCAGATTAAGCTTAGTTAGCTTTTTTCAAAGCTTCGCCTAAAGCGTCACCCAAAGAAGAACCAGAAGAGGTGTTAGAATATTCTTCCAAAACTTTCTTTTCTTCTTCTACTTCCAAGGCTTTGATAGACAAACCGAATTTGCCGTTTTTCTTATCCAAAGATGTAACTTTGGCTTCTACTTCATCGCCTTCTTTGAAGTTATCCGGATTTTGACCGGCTTTGTCTTTAGACAAGTCAGCTTTTTTAATCAAAGTAGACAAACCGTTTACTTCAACAATAATGCCTTTGTCTTCGGTTGCTTTTACAACAGCCTTAACAACATCGCCTTTTTTCAAACCAGACAAAGCTTCGCTTACAGTATCTTCAGACAACTGTTTGATACCCAAGCTGATGCGTTCTTTTTCTACATCAACGTCAATGATTTTAGCTTCAATTTCTTGACCTTTAGAATAGTCTTTAACAGCTTCTTCGCCGGATTTATCCCAAGAAATATCAGACAAGTGAATCATACCGTCAATTTCATCTGTCAAACCAACAAACAAACCGAATTCGGTAATGTTTTTGATTTTGCCGGTGATAACAGATCCAACTGGATGTTCTTCAATGTAAGCTGCCCATGGGTTAGCCATGCATTGTTTAATACCCAAGCTGATACGTCTTTTTTCAGGGTCAACTTCCAAGATTTTAACTTGAACTTCTTCAGAAGTAGAAACGATTTTACCCGGATGTACGTTTTTACGAGTCCAGCTCATTTCAGAAACGTGTACCAAACCCTCAATACCGTCTTCCAATTCAACAAATGCGCCGTAATCAGTGATGTTTGTAACTTTACCGGTGTAAACTTCGCCAACATTATATTTGTCGGCAACAGCTTGCCATGGATCGTTTTCAAGTTGTTTCATACCCAAGCTGATGCGTTGGTTGTCTTCGTTGAAACGAATAACCTGAACTTTTACATTTTGACCAACAGTCAAAACTTCTGCAGGGTGGTTGATACGTTTCCAAGAAATATCGGTAACGTGCAACAAACCATCTACACCGCCCAAATCAATGAATGCGCCGTAATCTGTGATGTTTTTAACAACACCGTCCAAAATAGCGCCTTCTTTAATACCGTCAATCAATTCAGCGCGAGCTTCTGCTCTGGTTTCTTCCAAAACAACGCGGCGAGAAACAACGATGTTGCCTCTAACTTTGTCCATTTTCAAAATCTGGAACGGCTGAGAAATACCCATCAAAGGAGTAATGTCGCGGATTGGGCGGATATCAATTTGAGATCCAGGCAAGAAAGCAATAGCACCGTTCAAATCAACAGTGAAACCGCCTTTAACACGGCCGAAAATAACACCGTTTACGCGTTCGCCGGCGTTCATGCTCTTTTCCAAATCAGCCCAAACTTCTTCGCGGCGGGCTTTTTCTCTAGAAAGAACAATATTGCCGTCTCTGTCTTCATAACGGTCAACCAAAACTTCTACTACATCGCCGGCTTTCAATTCCGGATTTGTGCCGAATTCGCGCAAAGGAATGTTGCCTTCAGATTTCAAACCAACATCAACAGTAACGAAATCCGGAGAAACTTTAATAATGGTACCTTTTACAACAGTACCCAAAATGCCGTTATCGCCGAATTGCTCGTTCAGCAAATCAGCAAAATTTTCTGTCATTTCAGGCATTTTAATATCAGTATTTGTCATATAAATTTATATTTCAAAAAATGCCAGCCCCACAATGGGCGGACTTGTACGCGGTTAAATTTTTACAGTTTTTTAGTCGTACCCCTAAATTAACTGTTATTTTTATAGCTGAAAATTATTATTTTTCAAGCATTTTTTTTATTTTGGCAGGATTTTCAGTTTCCGTTTGCCAGCATAAGCTTTATATCGCAGATTTGAGTTGAACACAGCGCGCATTTTTGCGATATTTCAGCTAAATTATAAGGCACACATCCCATTTTTTGTGCATATTTTTCCGGTGCTGAACGACCGCAGACCGCCAAAATTCCGCCGCCTCTGCCGGTAACAATTTCATTAAGCGCCACCACCCAAGCATCATCATAATATCTCAGCATTTCAAACATATTTTTGCATTGAGTCGCCGAATCTGAATTCGGCAGAGTCTTAACAAGTATTGTCAGGCGCGAGCCGAATCCCCATGCCTGAATAGCATGTGAATACAGCGACAGCGTATTCCCAAAAATATCGCGGTTATTATCATCCAGCATACCTTGCGGAATCATTTGTAAATTTTTAAAATATTCAGTTAAATCAACATCATCTTCCAGAGTATAGCTTTTACTGTTTGCAAAAGTTATTTTTAAATTAGCTGTCAGCATAACCAAATCATCCTGCCATTTGTTAAGCTTAAACTTCTGCATAGCTTTGGAATAACCGGCAAGCCCACCGACTGATAATACACCGATAATGGTCAAAACGCCGAGCATTTCTATCATACTGCGGCCAAAGGAATTTGCGCCTCTGCCACCAGTCATCCTAGGCCGTGACGCACAGTCTGTGCCTAGTATCTTGTTGCACCAAGGGCGGTACAATCCCTCGCCCCGTGCGGGAGAGGGTGACGCCTTGGCGTCGGGTGAGGGGTACTTAAAGAATGGGCAACAAGAATTAAACCTGCGTTTTAAACCCAAACCAGAAACGTCATACTTGTCGCCACACCCCACAGGCTGTGGCAGACGAGTATCCAT
>ERZ1034855.349-NODE-349-length-20522-cov-54.174965_pt1 | contig 20522 bp, 19 predicted proteins | sample MGYA00520699_ERZ1034855 | MGnify/ENA primary metagenome ERZ1034855 (study PRJEB33766, sample SAMN09781730) | gut metagenome | biome: gut microbiome | host: Homo sapiens | place: Madagascar | study: EMG produced TPA metagenomics assembly of the PRJNA485056 data...
TTCTAAATGCGTCGATTTTTTCACAAAAGCATTGGGAGGTGATTCTGTGACAAAATCAAAATGGAAATCTCAAATCAAAAAAGCTTGCATTGCTATCAATACTTACAAAGAATCTTTCGATGGTGTGATTGATTCGCTGGCTGACATCCTTGAAAAACGTGACCAGACGTTAGAAACATATGACGGAAACCCTATTATAGAGCACACAAACTCTCACGGCGAAACCAACAGGACAAAAAATCCATCTTTGATGTTGTGGGATGAACTTAACAAGACTGCTTTGGCATATTGGCGTGACCTTGGGCTTACACCCAAAGGGCTAAAAAACATCGACGAACAAGCAATGAAAAAGAAAAAAACAGACACTCTTGCGGAGGTGCTAAAGAGCCTTGGCGACTAAACAATTTAAGCAGATTGCAATACAATATGCCAAGAATGTCGTCGCCGGAAAGATTATTGCCGGAAATAATTTTTTGGAATGCAAGCGATTTTTAGAAGATTTAAAGCGTGAAGATTTGGAGTTGCACACAAAAGAACCGGATTTGGTTTGCAACATCATTGAACGGTTTATGGTGCATAAGCAGGGCGAAAGCCTTAAAGGTGAGCCGCTTATGAACACGCCGATGTTGCTGCAGCCGTGGCAAGTCTTTACTGTGTATAATCTTGTTGGATTTTATTATACAGGGACAAAAGAACGCCGATACAAAGAAGCGTTTATTTTTATTCCGAGAAAATCCGGAAAAACCATGTTTATTGCTGCTTTAGCGTTTGCGTTGGCAATTTTGGAACGTCGCTCTGGGTCTATTATTTACATCGTTGCAGCGTCGCAAAAGCAAGCGTGCGAATCTTTTAACGATATTTTGTACACGTTGCGATACCGTGATATGATTGATGATTTTAGAGTGCTTAACAACAACGCTGAGCACTCTATCAGTTATCAATTTACAGACGCAAACGGCAGGCCAAATGGCTCTATACGTATTGAGGCGTTAGCAAGCAATCCAGATGCACAGGATTCCTTTAACTGCAATATTGCAATTGCGGACGAGGTACACGCTTTTAAAAAATCTGCACAGTATAACAGGTTTAAAGAGGCGATGAAAGCCTATACAAACAAGTTGATGATAGGCATTACTACTGCCGGAGATAACATCAACAGCTTCTGTTATCGGCGGTTAGAGTATGCAAAAAAGGTTTTGAATGGCACGGTAAAGGATGATACGCTTTTTTGCTTTGTATCCCAAGCGGAACAAGACGAGCATGGGCAGGTAGATTATACGTCACCTATCCAACACGAAAAAGCGAACCCGTCTTACGGCGTTACAATTAGACCAGCCGACATTTTGCAAGAATCGCTGCAGGCACAAAACGACCCTCAACAACGCAAAGACTTTTTAAGCCGGTCGCTCAATATTTATACCAGTGCTATGCGAGCATATTTTGATTTATCAGAGTTTCGTGCATCGGATAATAAATACAATTGGACGATAGAGGACTTGCTGCGTATGCCGATTGATTGGTATGGCGGAGCGGATTTGTCCAGAATGTACGATTTGACCGCTGGGGCTTTATACGGGCACTATGCAAAGGAAGACGTTGACATTATCATTACACATGCTTTTTTTCCGGTCACAATGGCGGCAAAAAAGGCAGACGAGGACGAAATACCGCTGTTTGGCTGGGCGGATGATGGACTTTTAACCATGTGCAACAGTCCAACCGTCAACGCTGCTGACGTTGTAAACTGGTTTATTTCCATGCGGCAGCGTGGATTTAAAATAAAACAAATCGGGCATGACAGGAAATTTGCGAGAGAATATTTTATTGAAATGAAACAAGCAAGATTTAATATTATTGACCAACCACAATATTATTATTTAAAATCCGAGGGATTCCGGCACATTGAACAACGTGCGAAAGACGGGAAATTGTATTATTTGCATAGCGAGGCGTTTGAATATTGTGTAGAAAATGTGAGTGCGATTGAAAAAACGGACGATATGATACAATACGAAAAAATCGGGCAGACAAACCGGATTGATTTGTTTGATGCAAGCGTTTTTGCTTGTGTTAGATACTTGCAAAATATGGAGCGTAAACAAAAAGCAAAGGATTGGTGGGGATAAAATGTTTTGGAATCAAAAAAAGAAAACACGGAATAATTCGCCGGTTGCATTATTTTTATCTGACAGGGAAAATGATGCAATCTGCGTACCGGGTTATACAACATTAGACCGCTGTCCGGAAGTAATGACCGCTTGCAGACGCATTGCGGAATTGATTGGCTCTCTTACCATCCATTTGATGGAAAATACCGAACAGGGAGACAAGCGGATTGTGAACGCTCTCAGCCGAAAAATCGACATCGAACCGATGGCAAACATGACCCGGAAGACGTGGATGGAAGCAATCGTAATGAACCTTTTGCTATACGGAAAAGGAAATAGTATCGTAAAAGTACATACAACTGGCGGATATTTGAGAGATTTAGAACCAATTGCAGCGTCAAAAGTTTCTATTCCAGAAAGCGGTTCTTACTCTGTCATGATTGACGGGATTCCGTATAAATCGGATGAGATTCTGCATTTCGTGCACAATCCCTCCCCAAATTGCCTATGGAAAGGACGAGGCTTGCAAATATCCCTGCGACCGTTTGCGGACAACCTTAAACAGGCAGCCGCAACGGAAAAATCATTTTTATCCAGCAAGTGGAAACCGTCTGTCATTGTAAAAGTAGATGCGTTGACCGATGAATTTAGTTCGCCGACAGGAAGAAAGAAACTGCTGGCGGATTACGTAGAATCCAGTGAAGTTGGCGAACCATGGCTGATTCCGGCGGAACAATTCTCAATTGAACAAATCAAACCGCTGTCTTTGTCTGATTTAGCAATCAGCGACGTTGTAAAGCTAAACAGGCGGATGATTGCAGCGATTCTGGGTGTACCACCGTTTTTGCTGGGTGTTGACAGCTACAACAAGGATGAATGGAACGCTTTTGTAAATCACACTGTAAAGCCGATTGTGATTGGAATACAGCAGGAAATGACAAAAAAGCTGATTTTATCACCAAACATGTACATCCGCTTTAATGTTTTGTCTTTGTTTGATTGGGATATAAAAACCATCGCTGACGTATTTGGCGGCTTGTCTGACCGTGGTTTTGCTACTGGAAACGAGGTACGTGACCGGATGGGCTTGTCCCCGAGAGATGGATTAGATGAATTACGAGTGCTGGAAAACTACATCCCTTATGAGATGTCAGCGTATCAAAAAAAATTAGTACAGGGAGGGAAAGAAGAAAATGGAACGGAATAACGTCATGTATCGCACGATGCAGTCAGTACTTACAACGAGGGACGGCGAAACAAACGAAGCCCCTGTAATTGAGGGCTATTTTGCGGTATTTGATTCCAATTATGATATGGGGTATGGCATGAGCGAGAGTGTTGCACCGGGTGCGTTTTCGGAAACGCTTGCCGGAGATGTCCGGGCACTTATTGACCATGACACCCGGCTTGTGCTTGGGCGTACAACCGCCCACACGCTGGAATTGAGAGAGGATTCTCACGGATTATGGGGAAAAATCTACATCAACCCAAAAGATAGTGAGGCGATGAATCTTTATGAACGTGTAAAACGTGGTGATGTGTCCCAGTGCAGCTTTGGTTTTGAAATTCTTAGTGAAGAAACAACTTTCCCGGCAGACGGGAAAATCCATTGGAGAATCACAAAGGTAATGCTGTATGAAGTATCTTGCTGCACATATCCGGCGTATGAAGAAACCGGCATATCTGCACGAAAAAAAGACCGGGAACAAATCGAAAAGCGAAAATCAGAAGCGTGGAAATCCGCACTTTTGAAAAAACTGAAAGGGGAAAAATAAAAAATGCTGAAAGCACTGTTATTGCGAAACAAGATTGACAGCAAAAAAGCTGAACTGGCGGAACTCCGCACAGCCGCCGCAGAGTTGGAAAAACGGGAAAAAGAACTGGAATCCGACATCAACGAGGCAAAAACCGAAGAAGAAAAGGCGGTGGTTGAAAAGGCTGTCAACCAGTTTGAACAAGACAAGGCGGAAAACGAAAAGTCCATCAGCGAACTGGAAACGGAAATTGCTGACATGGAGAAAGAATTGGATGCCGTGGAACAGAAACAACAGACACCGCAAACCAAAGGTAATTCGGGCGATGAAATCAGAAAGGGGAAAGTTAAAATGGAAGCCAGAGTGAAATTTTTTGGCATGAACGTACAGGAACGTGATGCGTTTTTTGCTAACGATGCTGTAAAAAGCTGGTTGGAACGTGTCCGGGAAATGGGCAAGAATCAGCGGTCTATTACCGGTGCTGAGTTGCTTATCCCGGAGGTTGCACTGGATTTAATCAAAGAAACCACGCTGAAATACTCTAAACTGTACAAACATGTAAATGTTAAGAGTGTGCCAGGCAAGGCAAGACAGAACGTAATGGGAGCAATCCCGGAAGCAATTTGGACGGAAATGTGTAGCACACTCAACGAATTAAACCTCACCTTTAACAACGTAGAGGTAGACGGTTATAAGGTCGGCGGATTTATCGCAATCTGCAATGCCGTGCTGGAAGATTCCGACATTGCCCTTGCAACCGAGATTATCTCCGCACTTGGTCAGGCTATCGGTTACGCATTGGACAAGGCAATCTTGTACGGTACTGGGACTAAAATGCCGCTTGGTATTGTCACCCGTCTGACGCAGGCTGCAAAGCCGTCTGGTTACTCTACCACCGCCAGAGCGTGGGCAAACCTTACCACCAGCAACGTGCTTGCAATCTCTGGTAAAACAGATGCAGCGTTGTTTAAGGAATTGGTTATTGCATCCGGAAACGCTAAGGCAGATTACAGCCACGGCGAAATGTTTTGGGCAATGAACGAAAAGACATTTACAAAGCTGGTTGCAAATGCCCTGACCATCAACGCTGCTGGTGCGATTGTAACCGGGCAGAACGGAACGATGCCAGTAATTGGCGGAGCAATCGAAAAGCTGTCTTTTATCCCGGATGATGTAATCATTGGCGGTTATGGTGACTTGTATCTGCTGGCAGAGCGTGCAGGAACAGCTATCAGCCAGTCGGAACACGCGAGATTTATTGAAGACCAGACCGTATTTAAGGGGACTGCGAGATATGACGGCTTGCCGGTGATTGCAGAGGGATTTGTTGCAATCGGAATCGGCGGTACAAAACCAACCGCAAACGCTGTTACTTTTGCTGAGGACACGGCAAATAAAGTAACCGGAGAATAAATAATATGAACGTAGACCTGCTTACAATGCTAAAGGTAGACCTCGGAATTACCGCCGAGGCTTATAATGACCGGCTTTATGCAGATTTACAGGCGGCAAAAAGCTACATTGCACGAGAGGGAATCACGTTAAATGAGACCATCGAAGACGACCAGCTTGTCGTACAGTATGCAGCGTGGCTATGGCGGAAGCGTGGCGGAGATGAGCAATCCTCAATGCCACGGATGCTGCGATATTTGCTTAACAATCGGCTATTTTCCGAAAAAATGAGAGGAAATGACGATGGATGATGTAATTGAACTGGTCAAACAGCATTTATACAGAGATGATTGCGGCGTAGAACGATTGGCAGAAGAATCCAAAAGAACTGTGTTTTGTAGCGTGCAATCAGCGAGCAGAGCGGAGTTTTTTGCAGCAATGCAGGCTGGGTTAAAACCGTCATTTATTGTGCAAATCAATCCGATTGAGTACGATTGTGAGGGAATTGCCGTATACCACGAAAAAAGATATTTGATTTATCGAACATATCAAAAAAACATGGATATGTTGGAATTGTATCTCAAGGAAGAGGTGGGAATACAAAATGACCTATACTGACATCGCAAAAATGATGGAGCAAATGCATTTGCCGTTTGCATATCACCATTTTGAGCGTGGCAAAGCACCGCCGCTGCCCTATTTTGTCTTTTATTATGACGGGCGGAGCGATTTTTCCGCCGACAACCACGCCTATCAAAAAATCGTAGAGGTGACGCTGGAATTGTACAGCGACCAAAAAGATTTTAAATCTGAAAATCAAATAGAATCCGTTTTGGAAGAGAACGAGATTGTATATAACAAAACAGAAGAATACATATCTTCCGAAAAGATGTTTGAACAGATTTATGAATTTGAACTGCTGCTGGAGGGGTAAACATGTCAAAAGCTGTACGCCCCGATAGGTTGGCAAACGAAATTATGAAAGTGCTGCAAGAATACGGAAATGCAAAAAGCGAAGATGTAAAATCAGCGGTCAAAAAATCTGCTGCAGCGGTCAAAAAAGAATTGCTACAAACCGCCCCGAATCGCACAGGGGCGTACAGAAAAAGCTTTGTAGTAACAAAAGCCGTGGAAAACTCCAGCAGATTGGATGTTATTGTCCACTCAAAAAAGCATTATCGCTTAACGCATTTGTTAGAGGATGGGCATGCACTTAGACAAGGCGGACGCACGGAAGAACATCCACACATTAAGCAAGCGGAAGAACATGGAATAGAAATGTTCAATTCGCTTATAAAAGAATCGCTAAGGAGGAATTAAATTGGCTATGGAAAAAAACAAGGTAAAATTCGGTTTGAACAAGGTACACTATGCAAAAATCTTGTCTTTTGATGATGAGGGTGTGCCGACCTTTGCAGAGCCGGTACGCATTCCGGGTGCAGTATCCCTGTCGATTGATGCAGAGGGCGAAGCATCCAACTTTTACGCAGATGATGGCGTGTATTACGTCCTCAACAACAACTCTGGTTATACCGGCGACCTGGAAATTGCACTTGTTCCGCTGGATTTTGCAACCGACATTCTCGGTGAGAAATTGGACAAAAATGGTGTTCTCACGGAAAACAACACCGCGGAAGTATCGCAGTTTGCGTTGTTGTTTGAATTCAGCGGCGACAAAAACAAGATTCGGCACTGCCTGTTCTGTTGCTCCGCCTCCCGTCCGGCAACAGAATCCAGCACCATCGAGGACGAAAAGGAAGTTAAAACGGAAACGCTGTCCCTGACTGCAACCGCCCTGAACAATGGTCTGGTAAAGGCGAGAACTTGCGAACAGACATCTATCGAAACCTATAACAACTGGTATAAGAGTGTATACACGCCGGATTTTGCAGCGTCTGAAAAGGCTCAGAAATCCGCTGCTTCTGTAAAAGTGTAAGGGGGGGTGGGATGATGGCAATTCAAAAAAACATTCTCGTAGATGGTATTGAAGTCCCTTTTAAGGCAAGTGCAGCCATTCCTCGGCTGTACCGCCTAAAATTCCGGCGTGATATTTATCAGGATTTAAACGCCCTGCAAAAAGCCATGCAGCAGCAAAATGACCAGAATTCCGATGACCAGAATCCGGCTGCTTCCAGTTTGGATATTGTTTCACTGGAACTTTTTGAAAACATCGCCTACATCATGGCGAAACACGCTGACCCAGCCGTTCCGGCTTCGCCGGATGAATGGCTGGAACAGTTCAACACGTTTAGCATTTATGAAATTTTGCCTCAGTTGATTGACCTCTGGGGCTTGAACGTAGAAACGCAGGTTGCGTCTAAAAAAAACATCGCCCGATTGACCGACCGATGACCACACCGCTTTTTTTGCTACGGTGCGTACAGCTTGGCTTGTCTATGAGCGATTTGGATTTTTTATCTATAGGGTTGGTAAATGACATGTTTACCGAGAGAGAGAACGACGATTGTCACTATAGCACACTGGCAGAGCAAAGCGACTTTGATAAATTTTAACAGAGAGGAGGCGGACAAATGGCAGAACGCATTAAAGGCATTACCGTCGAAATCAATGGTGACACCGCCGGGCTGCATCAATCGCTTGGAAATGTCAACAAGATAATCCGGACAACGCAGACCGAGTTGCAGACGGTCGAGAAACTGCTAAAACTCGACCCGACCAACACGGAACTACTGGCACAAAAACAAAGCCTGTTAGCAAAGGAAATCGGGTTGACGGGTGATAAACTGGACGGCTTAAAAAAAGCCGCCCAGGAAGCCTATACCAAAATGCAAGCCGGCGAAATCTCCTTGCAGCAATACCAGGCGTTACAAGCGGAAATTATCCGTACCACGGAAGCCCAAAACAAATACACGGACAAACTGGAGCGGATGTCCTCCGCCTCTAATCAGCTAAAAGAGACCATCTCAAAGCAAAAGGCGGAACTCTCCACGCTCAAGGCGGCTTATACGGACGTGGTGCTGGAGCAAGGCGAAAACTCCAGTGCAGCCGTTACGTTGAAGCAAAAATACGACCAGTTAAACGAAGAACTCACACAGAACAAAGATAAATTGAACGCCGCCGAAACGTCTGCCAACAAGCTGGGGCAGGCGGAACAAGCGGCACAAACACCGCTTGAGGCTTTAAAAAGCACAATCACAAAGCAAAAATCGGAACTGGCGGATTTAAAGACCAAGTACACTGCCGTCGTGTTGGAACAAGGCGAAAACTCTGATGCAGCGGTTGCACTAAAGCAAAAATATGACCAGCTAAACACGGAACTTACACAAAACACCAACAAACTAAACGCTGCGGAAACGTCTGCCAACAAGCTGGGGCAGGCGGAACAGGCGGCACAAACACCGCTCGAATCGCTAAAAGAAACCATCTCCAAGCAAGAAGCGGAACTGTCAAAACTCTCTGTGGAGTACCAAAATGCCTATTTGGTATATAGCAAAAACTCCTCGCAAGTCCAGCAGCTTGCTACAAAAATAAAAGAGCTATCGGATGTACATCAAAGATGCACCGAGCATTTGTCAAAATTGGAATCCGAAGCAAAACAGTTGACAACGACAGAACAAGGTTTGACTGACCGCCTCGCCTCACAAAAGCAAGATTTATCCAAATTAAAGCAGGAATATGTAGATGCTACCGCACAATATGGCAAGCACTCCTCGGAAGCAAAATCCCTGAAAAGCCAGATTGAGGATTTATCAAAGGAAATTGCAGACGAAGAAACAACGGTCAAAAAAGCCTCGGAATCCGCAGATGCATTTGACAAGAGTATAAAAAATGCTGGAGATAGTGCCAAAGATGCCGGAAATAAGGTGTCGGAAAGCGAGGGGCATTTTTCCAAATTTGCCTCAACGCTGGGGCATGGCATTGCGTCGGGTGCAGAAATCGGTGCAAAATCGCTTGCCGTTTATACCGGAGCTGCCGCAACCCTTGGAGCAACCGTTGCAACCACAAGTTTGACATCATTTGCAGAATTTGAGAGCCAGATGTCTACCGTAAAAGCCTTAATGTCTGGGTCGTGTGAGACCACAGCGGAATTGGAACAAGCAACTGCCAAACTCTCGGACAAGGCTCAGGAGTTAGGGGCGACCACCGCCTTTACCTCAACCGAGGTTGGTCAGGCGATGGAATACATGGCAATGGCTGGATGGTCAACGGACGAAGTACTCAGTTCCGTTTCCGGTGTCATGAACCTTGCCGCTGCATCCGGGGAAGACCTTGCAACGGTTTCCGACATCGTAACCGACAGCATGACCGCTTTCGGCTTAGCCGCAGACGGAGAATTTGCAGACGGTGTATCTAATGCAACCCACTATGCCGATGTACTGGCAGCAGCATCCACGAACGCAAACACCAACGTCGGATTGATGGGCGAAACCTTTAAATACGTCGCTCCGATTGCCGGCACACTGGGCTACTCTGCCGAGGATACCGCCGTTGCAGTTGGTTTGATGGCAAACGCCGGCATCAAAGGCAGCCAAGCCGGTACATCTTTAAAAACTGCCCTCGCCAACCTTGCCAGCCCAACCGATAAACAGGCGGCGGCAATGGAACAGCTGGGCATTTCTTTAACCGACACAAACGGGGAAACTAAGTCGTTGATGGATGTCATGGGAAACCTACGGTCTGCAATCGGCGGAACGGATGTCGCCCTGACGGATGCAGACGGAAATCTCCGCAGCTACGAGGATATTATTGCTGACGTATCCAAAACCACCGACGGCTTAAGCAAAGTCCAGCAAATCGAGGCAGCGTCAACCATTTTTGGCAAAGAAGCGATGGCTGGGATGCTGTCCATCATCAACGCCAGTGACGAGGATTTTGCAAAGCTATCCGATGCAATTTATAACTGCAACGGGGCAGCCGAGCAGATGGCACAAATCAAACTGGACAATCTCAAAGGCGACTTTGTGCTGTTGTCCTCTGCTGCGGATGGTGTGAGCAACTCACTCGGGGATAAGCTGTCCCCTGCCGCCAGAGATGCGGTGCAGGGGCTGACTGAAGTACTCAACACACTAAACGAGAGCGGTTTTCAGGCGGCTCTCGAAAACGTTTCTGGACAAATCGAACAACTTGCTGGAACAATTCAGGAAAAAATTCCGCAGATGCTGCCGATGCTGCTGGGCGGTTTTAACAGCCTTTTTGTAACGCTGGTGCAGGCAATTGGGACGTTACTACCGCCATTGATGGAAACCGTACTTCCGACTTTGGTAACGGCTTTTCTCGCTTTGCTATCGCAATTACTCTCCTATTTGCAGTCCGCTTTACCGACGATTTTGGAAAGTGTATTGTCGGTGTTGGAACAGGTCGGTTCCGAAATCCAACAACAAGCCCCCGTGCTGTTGCAAGCCGTAATGGCTTTATTGCAGCAAGTTGTTTCTTTTGTTACCACCAACTTACCGGAATTTATCTCTGCTGCTATCACGTTGATTACTGGTTTTGCAGAGGGTTTGTTGCAGGCTCTGCCGGAGGTGCTCAGTGCCGCTTTGCAATTGGTTGGTGGTTTGATTCGCGGCTTTTTAAAGGCTCTGCCGCAAATCATGGAGTCCGCAGTGCAGCTGGTGCAATCTCTCAGCGATGGACTGCTGCAACAATTACCATCTTTATTGCAAACCGCAGTACAGCTTGTTTTAAATCTTGCAAATGGATTGATGCGGAATGCTCCGAAACTCATTAGTACCGCTTTGGTTTTAATCAACCAGTTGATACAAGGCTTGCTGCAATGCCTGCCGCAAATAATACAGGCTGCTATCCAGCTGATTCAGGGGCTTATTAACGGATTTTTGCAAAATTTGCCGATGTTAATACAAGCCGCTGTGCAGTTAATTATGGGGCTTGTCAATGGGCTGCTGAGTGCTCTGCCGCAGTTGATTACCTGTGCAGCAGATTTGATTGCTGGACTGGTCAGCGGACTGATTCAGGCGATTCCGCAATTACTTGCAGCGATTCCACAATTAGTAGGGGCTTTGATTGATGGCATTCTTGCAACAGACTGGCTCGGATTAGGTGCAAGCATTTTACAGGCAATCTTAGACGGGATTCTCACTATTAGAGATTCAATCGTTACGTCTTGGGGAGATATTTTTTCAGATTTATTTGATAAAGTAAAAGAATGGGCATCCGACATTTGGAATAAAGCAAAGGAAGCCCTTGAAAACTTTTTAAAAATTATCATTGACAATCTAAAAAAGTTACCCGATGAATTTTGGAACTGGTTGACCGACGTTTTAAACAACGTTATAAAATGGTCGTCCGATATGCAAGACCGAGCGAGAGAAATGATTTCTAACTTCTTCAGCAACATTTCGCAAAAGCTTTCCCAATTGCCAGGCGAGGTTTGGAATTGGTTGCTTAGTGTTATCGCAAAAGTACTTGCATGGTCAACAGACATGCAGAATAAAGCATGGGATGCCATTTCCGGATTTTTCCGGACTATTAGCGATAAACTCAGTGATTTGCCGGGTGAGGTTTGGAATTGGCTGTCTAATGTTCTTGGCAAAGTTGGAAATTTTGTATCAGATATTGGATATAAGGCAACCGATGCCGCTAACAATTTGTGGAATAATTTGATAGACGGGATTAGTGGTTTGCCAGACCGAGTATATAGCATTGGCTCTGACATCGTGTACGGTATTTGGAACGGTATCTCGGATGTTTGCGGCTGGCTCTGGGGGCAACTATCCGGATTTTGTCAGGACATCTGGGACAACATTGCCGGATTTTTCGGGATTGCATCTCCGTCCAAATTGTTCAAAAAAGAACTTGGGTTTAACTTGGTGTATGGTCTTGCCGAGGGCGTTGAGGACAAGGTACAGACTGCTGTAGATGCAGTGGATTCTTTGGGACAGTCTGTTATGGCTGCAGCTCAAAAATCATTAACTGTAAATCCGGACATCAGTAGCATGGAAGCCGCTCCGCAGTCCGGTACTGTTGTCAATAATTATTACAACAACGACAACAGCCGCACCATCAACCAGACCAACAACAGCCCAAAGGCTTTGACACGTCTGGAGATTTACCGGCAAACCCGGAATGCAATCAATGTGTGAGGTGTTTTATGCGATTTACGCTTATTGTTGAGAATGCAGCCGGCGACCGCATCAACATGACCGCCACTGCAAACAATTACATGATTTCCAAAATTGATGGGTTGTATCCGCCAGCCGGAACAATTAGTACAACACCATATGCCGGCATGAATGGCAGCTATCTAAACAATGCTTTTATCGAAAAGCGGAATTTGGTGCTATCTTTTGAGATGCGAGGCTATGGCAGCAACATCGAATTAAACCGCCATGCTCTCTATCAGGTTGTGAAAACCGCTCAATATATCAAGGTGTATTATCGTACAGTCGGAATTGATGTTTATACAGAGGGATATGTCGAAAGCTGCACCGTGACCAATTTTGGTGAGTTGGTCAACGGGCAAATCAGTATCATTTGCCCAGACCCCTACTGGTACAGCACACAGCCTATCTATGCATACAGTCAATCGGTATTTGGAGCGTTTCACTTTCCCTTTCCGGAAAGCGATGAACCGTTTCCGTTGGGCGTTTACAGCACAGACAAAACTTTGTCCATCTTCAATTCTGGCGAAGAAGTAGGAATCCTGATTACCTTAGAAGCAGCCTCCGGAGAAGATGTTCCAAATCCTGTTGCAACAGGCGTTTCCTTGTATGACGATGACACCAAGACCTATTTTCAGCTACTTTTGGACATTTTACCTGGCGACAAAATCATCATCAATACCAAGCAAGGGCAAAAGTCGGTTACGCTGGTGCGAGATGGTGTAACAACCAATATCATCAACTGCATGACCTCTGGGTCAACGTGGTTCACGCTCCGTAAGGGATTAAACCGGTATCGGTTGAGTGCACCAAAATACATCACCGCAACCATCCAGCACACAGATGCGTACTTAGGAGTGTAACGATGCTGATAGAAATTTATCAAATGACTGCTGCTGAAAATGCAGTATCCATTACTTTAGAGGCGGTCTGCGATGCGTTTTCAAGTTTCCTCTGGGACATTGAATATTTTCAATGCGGGCAGTTTGAATTGTATATTGCTGCCACGCCGGAAACCGTTGCTGTCTTTCAAACAGGTCGCTTAGTCGGACGAAAGGACGACACAGAACACTATGGATTGATTGAGTCTGTCCGGATTCAAACGGACGCAGAAAACGGGGACTATCTGACTGTAAGCGGTCATTTTCTCATGATTTTGTTATCTCGCCGCATTATCTATCCAACGATGGTAATCAAAGAGCAGACCAGTTACGGAGAGATTATACACACCGCAATTCAGAACAATTGTTTGCAGCAAAACGAGCGTTTTCTTCCGGGTTTGCAGCTCGGCGAAATCTCCGGCGACTGCTGGAAGCAAGAAACCCACTTGCAAATCAGCTATGCAAACCTGATGGAGTGGATCTACAAAATCTGTGAATTGGTCGGCGGAACGGCAAACATCTCCCTCGTTGAAACAAAACCAAACAGCCGCACCTATCAAATGGTGTTTACACTGTCGGAAGGCGTTGACCGCAGCGTTTTACAAGACACCTATCCGCATGTGATTTTTTCGGATGCGTTCCACAACCTGCTAACCTTCGACTATCTCAAAAATGCAGCTGCACAGCAAAATGCAGCTTACACGTTAGGTGCTGGCGAGGGCGAGGCTCGTAAACGTGCATTTTGCACCCTCGACCCAGAGCCGACGCAGTGGGAACGGTATGAGGTTTATGTAGATGCACGAGATTTATCGGAAGAAACGCAGAACGATGCAGGGGAATCCGTTACTATTCCGGAGGACGAATATTTGAAAATGCTGGAAGAACGGGGACGTGAAAATCTTTTGCCAGTGGAAGAAATCAGCGAATCCAGCATTACTGCAACATCACCACAAGAGCAGTATCCACAAGATTATCAGGTCGGCGACTTGGTAACGGTACAGCAAACTCGTTTCGGATTATCGCAAAACCACATCAGACTTATCGGCATGATCGAGAGTTTTGACCAAAACGGCAGGAGTTTGACACCTACTTTTCAGGAGGGATGAGTATGGCTTTTACATACGGTTTTTTCAACGCAAAAAACTTAGACCGGGTTTATACAGCGGAACATTTTACCAGTTATCTATCCAGTATCATTTGCGACGGGATTCAGGATACCTACGGCGAGTGTTTTTCGATTACACCAGCAGGTGGTTTCCAGCTTCGGATTGGCAGCGGCAAGGCTTGGATTCAGGGACACTATTTCCAAAACGACAACGGTTATATCTTAGACTTGTCGCAGTATGCAGATAGTTCCCTGCCTCGGTATGTCACTGTCGGGATTTCCTGCGACACGCAAGAATCTGTGCGGAGCGTACAAATCGAGGTGCTTGCAGGTACGCCAGCCGTTGCCCCGTTTATCCCGTCCTTTAGCAACAACGACACCAAAACGACATTGACCCTTTGTCAGGTGCGAGTCAATGGCGGGTCGAGTGGGATTACTGCATCCAACATCACAGACTGCCGGGAAGATGAGGAGTTGTGCGGTTATTGTCGCTGCATCCTTGGCAAGTGCAAGGTCACAGAGATGCTGACAAAAATGACACAGCTAAAATCAGACATGGAAGCATTAAAAGCACGAGAAGATGCACAGGATAGCAAAATTGCCGAACTGGAAGAAAAGCTAAAAGCCTTTACTTCTGATGTGGTTGCCGCTGGGCAGTGCGGTGAAGATGTCTATTATATCCGCTATGCAGACGGTCATGTTTTGCTGCAAGGCTCTGGTGCAACCTACGACTATAGCGATGAAAGTACACCAAAATCTGTATTTTACAACATGCCGGAAATCAAATCCGTTATTGTACAAGAAGGCATTACAAAATTAGGAAACGCCCTTTTTTACCGCTGCCAGAATATGCAGACGATTTCACTTCCATCAACGTTGACCGAGTTGGGATACCGCATCTTTGCACAAGGCTCCGGCGGATTCCAATCTTGCGGAGGATTAACAGAGCTGACGCTCCCAGCAGGCATACAAAAGCTTGGTGGAAATGCTCTGCGACAAACAGACATCACGGAGATTATTATTCCTGCAAAAGTATCTGTAATTGAAGATTATCTTTTTTCTAAATGCACGAAATTGAAAACCGTTCGTGCAGAAAGTAGTGTGCTGGGTTCTTTTATGTTTGTGTGGTGCTCAGCGTTGGAAAATCTTACAATTTCCGTAAATTGTAAAACTTTTGGTTCTAACATGCTTTCCTATTGTGAAAGCTTAACCGCTATCACATACGAGGGAACAAAAGAACAGTGGAACGCCATCACAAAGCCCACCAACTGGATGACCTCGGATGCAAAAGTAAAATACCACAATGGCTATTTACAGCGAATCAATTGTATTGATGGTGCATTTATTTGGAATTCTGAAAATATGGACTGGGAGGAAGAAACATAATGCTTGTATTTAGGATTACTGGACAAAAAATTGATTTAGAACGCCGAGAAGTCGTTGCGGATGAACAAGTTGCGTTTGTAAATCTACTGTTTTTGTTTACTCCGGAATGGGAACAGATTGATAAAGTTGCACAATTTAAGCAATGTGAAAACGTCTATAATGTGCACATCGGGAAAGGAAATGTTGCACAATGCACACTTCCGGCAGAAATTACAAATGGACAAACGTCTATAAGTATTTTTGGCTATCATGACCAGGTACGGGCAACAACAGCATCGCTGGAGTTTCGGGTATGCCGTTCCGGATTTTCCGATTCCGGAAGCGTCCCGATTCCGCCAACGCCGGACTTGTACGCCCAACTTCTGAAAAAAATAGATGGAAAAATCGCATCTTTGCACGATGGCAAAGACGGAAAGGATGGCGAAAACGGGAAATCCGCCTACGAAATCGCTGTGCAAAATGGATATGACGGAACGGAATCGGACTGGTTGGAATCCTTAAAAGGACAAAAGGGAGATACCGGCGAGCCGGGAGCGGATGGGGCAAAAGGCGACCCCGGAGAAAAAGGTGACCATGGCGAACCTGGAGCACCCGGAGCAAAGGGAGAACGTGGCGAAAAAGGAGAAAAAGGCGACGATGGAACGCCCGGCAAAAACGGCGTAAACGGTAAGGATGGAGCAAACGGAATCAATGGAAAAGACGGCGTGGACGGTTATTCCCCGATTGCTACAGTTACCGAAACGGACGCTGGAGCAACCATTACAATCACCGACAAAAACGGCACAACTACCGCAACTGTTAAAAAAGGTGTTGGAGAAAAAACAGCCGAAAATGGAGAAATATTTAACAGTTACGAAGGCGACTTTAAAAATATTGCTTCTGGAGAATACTCCCATGCAGAAGGAAAAAGAACAAAGGCGTTATTAGGTCCTTCTCATGCAGAAGGCAATGGTTGCGTGGCATCTGGGAGCACATCTCATGCAGAAGGATATGAAACTACAGCGTCTGGAAACTTTTCGCATGTAGAAGGATTTAAAACTATTGTGTCCGGAGATTATTCTCACGCGGAAGGATATTCAACCACAGCTTCTGGAAATTACTCTCATGCAGAAGGTAGCGTTACAAAAGCAATAGGAATGGTTTCTCATGCAGAAGGGCATTCAACCACAGCATCCGGTAGTTCTTCCCATGCAGAAGGTGATCTAACAGTAGCATCTGGAGATTGTTCTCATGCAGAAGGGCAAGGAACTATTGCAACAGGAAATTATCAGCATGTGTCAGGTAAATATAATGTAGAAGATACCGAAAATAAATATGCATTTATTATTGGCAATGGTACGAGTGATACAGCACGTTCAAACGCCTTTGCGATTGACTGGAACGGTAAAATCTATGTGAACAACGCTACCGATGGCGTAGATGTATCAGACGTTTATTATAACATAAATGAGTTGCAAAGCAGATTTGACGATACTTGCAGTGCAAAAACAGTTTATGTAGACGCTGCCAACGGCTCTGACACACAAGACGGCAGCACGCAGGCAAACGCACTGCAAACGCTTGACAACGCCCTACGGCGTGTGCAGTACGCAGGAAAAGCCATGATTTATCTGGCGGCTGGAACCTATACCGTTCCGGACAAAACATGGACGCTGCTTGGTCGAGATGTTCGGATTTATGGAGATGCAGCCGCAACAACTATCATCAAATGCAATATTGTTTGCGAAAACAGCTTCTTGCTGATGCGGCGAGTCACCATTGACAGTACGGACAGCACAACCGCAAACCCAACTGAAAACACCATCACGCTGCAATATCGGTCAGCCATTCGGATGGTGGATTGCACAATAAATACAGCTGGAAAGAATGCCATCAACATTACAGAAATGTCAAATGCAAACTTTGTTGGCACAACCTTTCTGGGGGCATCTCAGTATGCTGTCTATGTGAGAGGGTTAAGCGATGCGAAAATTTACACCTGTACCGATGAAACGACAAAGGGTGTTCATGCTGGCGGTGGCAGCATTGTCTATATCAACAATGCAACAGGAGCAAGCTTCCCCTATACAAATGATTCAAATGAGATGGTATTTGTAAATGGGCAGCAAGTCCTGCCACAACCATGCAGTATCCAGTTTAGACATGGCAAGGGCAAGTTTACTGCAACAGCAAACGGCACAAACATTATGTGGCAGTATGGTGGAAAGGAAGCACAAGGGAACAGCTGCACGTTTGATGTAAAATCAGACAACGGGCTGATCACACTGGAATGTGATACCATTGAATCTTTTGCAATCCAAAATGATGCTGCAAACAAGATGGACTTATCCGATTTAGGTGGTAAAATTACAAATACGCTCCGGCTAAACGACTGTACCAACATCACGGGTGATTTATCTGATTTAGGCGGTAAAATTACAAATTGGTTAAGTTTAAGCGGCTGCCCAAACATTACGGGAGATTTATCCAATTTGGGCGGTAAAATCACGAGCATACTCAACTTAAGCAATTGCTCAAACATTACGGGTGTTTACTCTGGGACAAAATACCCAGAAAAACTTTGGATATCAAATACAGCTATCACATCAGCCGATATGGACACAAATTTGATAAATTTTGCAGCAAGCGGTGTCAAATCAGGTCAGTTTACAGCGGCCAGAATGAAACGGACGGCTGCATCCGATGACGCTGTTGCAACATTGGTCGCAAACGGATGGACAGTATCTGGTCTTACAAAGGAGGGTTAAGCCTATGTACATAAAATATGCAAATTATAAACATGGAATGCAACTCGAAGAAAATGACAGCGTTTTGATGTCCTTGCAGGAGTTTTTAAACGGTGGTAAAGACTTGGAGGACGTACCGGTTACAATTACGCCGGACGGAGAACCGCCGGCGGAAGAAACAGAAGAAGAATCGGATGTCAGCGAGAGTGAGGAGGAAGCAACTGAATGAAAGAATGGTTTTGTGCGATGGTTGGAACGGTCGGTGGTTTAATTGCTGGATTGTTTGGCGGCTGGGATGCAGCAATCAGAGCCTTGCTGATTTTTATGGCGATTGATTACCTGATGGGGTTAGCTTGTGCAGGGATTTTTAAAAAATCCCCAAAAACAGAATCAGGCGGCTTGCAATCTAAAGTTGGTTGGAAAGGTTTATGTCGCAAGGTCGCAACACTTGCACTTGTTGTGGTTGCCGTGCAGGTGGATGCTGTCCTGCATACGTCCTATGTAAGAGATGGCGTTTGTATCGCATTCATGGCGAATGAATTGATTTCGATGGTCGAAAACGTAGGTTTGATGGGTGTGCAGTTCCCCGAACCACTCCGAAAAGCGATTGATTTGTTACAGAAAAAGGACAAATAAGAAAGGGTGATAGGATGTCAGTGAATCATTATGATTATAACGATAATACCCAGCTTTCCCCGCATTTCAATGCACGTGAATTCCGGTGTCAGTGTGGACAATCACACGAAACTTTGATTGCATCTGAATTGGTCGACAAGCTGGAAGCCCTCTATACTGCCCTGAATTGCAGTAAAATCATCGTGACAAGTGGCTACCGCTGCCCAGAGCATGACAAGGCGGTTGGCGGTACGAGCAGCGGTCAGCATACCAAAGGCACTGCTGCAGATGTCTGCTGTTACGGGCAGGACGGGCAGCCAATCAGCAGCAAAACGGTGTGTTGCAAGGCTCAAGACTTAGGTTTTGGCGGTATTGCCAACATCACAGCAGCTTACCAGTACACACATCTGGATGTGCGGACAGGATACCGTTGGCTCGGTGACGAGGTCAAAGGCAATGGCACAGTTACAGAGGATTTTTACAAGTATTTTGGTATCAAAAAGGATACCGAAACAACAAGTATTTTAAAAGGCATCGATGTGTCATACTGTCAAAACGAGGTTGACTGGGACGCTGCAAAGGCATCTGGACTGGTTGACTTTGCGATTTTACGGGCTGGATATGGTAGAGAGCCAAACCAAGTTGATACACAATTTAACCGTAACTATGCCGCTTGTAAGCGTCTGGGCATCCCCTGCGGTGCGTACTGGTTTAGTTATGCGATGTCGGCAGACGAGGCAAGACGTGAAGCACAGGTGTTTTTGCAGACCATTAAGGGCAAATCGTTTGAGTACCCGGTTTATATGGATTTGGAAAACGAAAAGCAATTTGCACTGGGAAAATCGGCTTGCTCTGCGATAGTAGACGCATTTTTAAGCGTGTTGGAGCAATCCGGATACTATGCCGGTCTATATTGCAGCACCTACTACTTAGATAATTACCTATCAGATAGCATCAAAAGCCGTTATACGGTCTGGTGTGCCCAGTATGCAAGTAAATGCACATATCAAAATCCATACGGTATCTGGCAGTATAATGTAGCTGGTAACGTTGAGTATGACATTATTGGGCAAAAAAGTATCCCTGGTATTGTTGGCGAGTGTGACATGGATTACTGTTACACCGATTACCCAGCAATCATAAAAGCTGCCGGATTGAACGGCTTCACGAAAACAACGCAGCCGACCGAGCCTGAACCAGACACTGAAGAATCTACGCTACAGCAGATTTTAAAGCATGTTGCATCATTGGATGCAAAATTGTAAATTTTTTGTTTTTTTGTGCACATCAATCAATCAATCATCATGATTAATAAGATTAATAACCTGATTATAAACCTGATTACTTACCTGATTACAGGGTATAAAAAAGTCCGGATTTTCGGGGCGGTTTGATGTTTAAGGTCATAGACTTTTTCGCGAAAGGTCATAGACTTTTTCGCGAAAGGTCATAGACTTTTTCGCGAAAGGTCATAGA
>ERZ1034855.355-NODE-355-length-20174-cov-5.439137_pt1 | contig 20174 bp, 18 predicted proteins | sample MGYA00520699_ERZ1034855 | MGnify/ENA primary metagenome ERZ1034855 (study PRJEB33766, sample SAMN09781730) | gut metagenome | biome: gut microbiome | host: Homo sapiens | place: Madagascar | study: EMG produced TPA metagenomics assembly of the PRJNA485056 data set...
GGCCAGGGCCTGTTCCACGCTGCTGCCCTTGTCCCCGGATTCGACGCGGGACGTGGCTTCGCGGCGGGCCTGGTTCATGGCTGCGGCCACGGGGTCGCCCTTGGACGGTTTGTCGGCCTTTTTGTCGGTCTTCTTGTCGTCCTTGGGCGTGGACTTTTTATCGTCCTTCTTCTTGTCGTCCTTCTTGGGCTTTTCGGGCTTCTTGTCGTCGTCCTTTTTCTTGTCCTCTTTCTTTTTCTTGTCTTTTTTGTCGGCCACGGGAGTGGCGTCCTTGGGTTCGGGCTTGGGCTTGACCTCATGCTTGGGCTCAGGCTTGCGCTCGACCTTGGGTTCGGGCTTGGCCTCCACCGGACGGGCTTTGTCCGCCGTGGGGTCGGCCTTGACCTCCGGCCGTTCGGGCGCGGCCGCGTCGGCCTTCTTGGCCGGGGGCGAGACGTCCCTGGGGCCGTCCGTGGGCTTGCCCATCTTGCCCAGGATGCTCGAGGGCGTGCGGTTGCCGCCCGGAGCGCCGTCCACCAGGCTGATCATCACCGGCGGCGTCTCCAGGTTCACCGGAGGCGAGCTGGGCCAGAACATGATCAGCAGGAAGACCGCCAGATGCAGGCAGAGGGAAAGAAGATACGAGGCCCAGTTCATCGCTGACTACTTCCCGCCTTTGGCGGCTGCCGCGGCGGCAGCGGGCGACAGGCTCTCGGAGGAATCGGCCACCACGCCGAGCTTTTCGATGCCCACGGCCTTGATGCGGCCCATGACATCCACCACCACGCCGTAGGGGACTTCCTTGTCGGCACGCAGGAAAAGGGTCTTGTTCTTTTCCTTGACCAGGGTCTGGAGGTAACCTTCCAGATCGTCCATGGTCTGGACCTCGTATTCGTCCAGGAAGATCTTGCCGTCGTGGCGGACGGTCAGCATCATGTTGTCGTTTTCGGTCGGCAGCACTTCCACCTGTTTGGTCTGGGGCAGGTCCACTTCCAGCCCCTGGCTCATCATGGGAGTGGCCACCATGAAGATGATCAGCAGCACGAGCATGACGTCCACGAAGGGCGTCACGTTGATCTCGGAGACAAAGCGGTTGTTGCCGCCCACGCTGGCGCCCATCTTACATCTCCGTGGCGCCCGTGCGCTGCACGGGGCGGTGGGCATTGAGTTCGCGCTGCACGCGGTTGAGGAACACGCCGGCAAAGTTCACCAGCAGGGTGTCCACCTGCGAGAGCTTGCCCACGAAGATGTTGAAACCGATGGTGGCGGGCACGGCCACGCCCAGACCGATGGCCGTGGCCACCAGGGCTTCGGAGATGCCGGGGGCCACCGTGGCCAGGGAGGCGGACTTGAGCATGCCGATGGAGTGGAAGGAGTGCATGATGCCCCACACCGTACCGAACAGGCCGATGAAGGGGGCCGTGTTGGCGGCGGTGGCCAGCAGGGAGAGGGAGCGCTCCAGACGGGCCATCTCGCTGGCCACGCCCTGGCGCAGGGAGCGGCGCACGTTGTCCACCACGATCTCGCTGCTGTTGCCGGCTTCCTTGGAGCGGTTGAACTCCATCACGCCCTGATGGGCCACGAAATAGAGCGGGGACGCACGGTCGGAGCCCAGGGAGAGCACGGCCTCACGCAGGCTGGGGGCCTTCTCGAACAGGTCGGTGCCCTGCAGGGCCTTGCGGTAGGCGGCGTTGAGGGCCAGGGTTTTCTGGATCATCATGCCCCAGCTGCCCACGGACATGAGCACCAGGATGCACAGCACGATCTTGGCCACGAGACTGGCCTGGCTGATCATCGAAAAGAAACTGAACTCCATGTATCACTCCTGGAGATGGAAAATGGTGTGCCTGGTTGGATCCTGTGCCCTGCCGGACCCAGCACGTATGCAGCGGAAAAAAGAAAACGCCAAAGAGCCCCTGCCATCCGGGGGCCCGGAAGACAACGGCTGTGCGCGGCTTTGAACCGCCCGGAGAATGCAACGTTCGCCGTCTTTTTTCAAGCCTTTTTTACGGCCTGTGCCGCGGGATGCGCGCAGGCCGCCGACAAGCGCATTGCAAGCCCGCCGGTGTGGGTGTATGCTGCGCCTTATGTTGATGAAAAGCTTTTCTTCCTTCCGGGGACGCTGTGTCCGGCATCTGGGCACGGCGGTCTTGTGCGTGGTCCTGCTGGGGTCTTCCCAGGCTTCTTTTGCCGCGTCCGCCGGCCGGCAGGATGCCGTTGCCCGGCAGCCCGTCTATAGCGGCCAGCGCTCGGCCGAGACGGCGGACAGGCCCGTGGCGGGCAAGAGCATCGGCATGTCCGATGCCGTGGAGCATGCCCTGCGCTTCAACCCCGGCCTGGGGGCGCAGGAAGCCGAGAGCCGTTCCTCCGAAGAAGGGCGAAAATCCGCGCGCGGTGCCTTCGGTCCGCGCCTGGGCGTGAGCTATTCCGCCACCAAGACCGAGAGCAAGCGTGATCCTTCCGCCACCATGGGCACCAAGAACCCCAAGATGGGCGTCTACAGCTGGGGCATCGAAGTGACCCAGCCCATCTTCCAGGGCTTCCGCCTGCTCTCCACCTACCAGAAGGCCGCCCTGCAGGCCGACAGCGACAAGGCTTCATTGCGCAAGGCCGAGCTGGACATGACCGAGCAGGTGCAGACGGCGTTCCTGGAATACCTGAAAGCCGGCGAGAACACCCGCAGCATGCGCGACAGCCTGGCCCGCCTGCGCGAGCAGCTGCGCATCGCCCAGGCCTATTTCGAAGTGGGCCTGAGCCCCCGTCTGGACGTGCTCCAGGCCGAAGTGGACGTGAGCGAGGCCGAGCGCCTGCTCATCGAGGCCGAGAACACCCAGGCCACCACTCTGGCCAGGCTCAACACCCTGCTGGGCTTCGACGCCACGGCCGTCAATACCTATACCGGCACGCTCAAGGAAGTGGGCTTCCGCTATACGCTGGAGCAGTGCCTGGAACTGGCCTACCGCCAGCGCCCCGACCTGTATGTGGCCCAGAAGGCCGTGGAGATCGCCCGCAAGAGCCAGAAGGAAGTGCAGAGCGACTACTACCCCCAGATCGAGGGCTATTACAGCATGACGCAGAGCGGCAACACGCCCGGCATGCAGCGTTCCGGCGAGAACGGCTCGCACGTCACCAACTGGGAAGTGGGGGCGCAGGCCACCTGGAACGTGTTCGAATGGGGCACCACCTACTATGCCGACAAGCAGGCCGGCTGGCAGGTGACCAAGATGCGTTACGAGCAGGAGAACCTCAAGCTGGAAGTGGGCTACGACATCAAGTCCAAGTATCTGGCCGTGCAGGAGGCCCGCAAGCGCATCGCCGTGGCCCAGAACAGCGTGGCGCAGGCCACGGAGGCCTATAACGTGGCCCTGGCCCGTTACCACGAGCATGTGGGCACCAACTTCGACGTACTGGACGCCTCGGCCAATCTCACTTCGGCCCAGTCCTCTTTGACCGGTGCCAAGGCCGACTACCTGACGGCCCTTTCCCAGATCTATGTAGCCATGGGCGAATATCATCCCGACCTGCTGCGGGAAGGTGGCGCCGCCAGAAGAAAATAGACGGTCCCGTATGAGTGATTCTGAACAATTTTTGACAGTGACTCCCCTGGGTGGTCTGGGGGAGATCGGTCTCAACTGCCAGCTGTGGGAGACTTCCGCGGGCGTGGTCATGGTGGACTGCGGCCTGATGTTCCCGGATGATTTCCATTTGGGCGTGGACGTGGTCATCCCGCATTTCGGCGCGGTGAGCGCCGTGCGCGACAAATTGCTGGGCATCGTCCTGACCCACGGCCACGAAGACCACATCGGCGCCCTGCCGTGGCTGGTGCCCCAGCTGCGCGGCACGCGCATCTACGGCTCCTATTTCACCCTGGCCCTGGTGGAGCACAAACTCAGGGAGCACGAGCTGCTGGACTGGGTGGAGCTGTGCCCGGTGGAGCCCGGTGACCAGGTGGCCCTGGGCGACATGACCTTCCATTTTTTCCCCGTGTGCCATTCCATCCCCGAAGGTTTCGGCTTGGGCGTGGAGACGCCCGTGGGCCGCATCGTCCACAGCGGGGACTTCAAGATCGATCCCCAGCCCCTGGCCGGCAGCGGCACGGATCTGGCGATATTTCGCGACTTCGCCGGGCCGGAGGGCGCGCGCCTGCTGTTCTCCGATTCCACCAATGTAGAGCGCGACGGCCGTTCCCTTACCGAAAGGGCCGTCATGGAGTCCCTGGGCAAGGTCTTCGACGAGGCCCCGGGCCGCATCGTGGTGACGCTGTTCTCCAGCCACATCCAGCGCATCCAGGAAGTCTTCGACCTGGCGCGCGAGCGCGGGCGCACCGTGGTCATCAGCGGCAAGTCTCTGGCCAACAATATCGAGATGGCCCGCGATCTGGGCATCGCCAAGCTGCCGCCCAGCTTTTTCAACGCCCATAACGGCGTGCCCGACCTGCCCGACGAGCAGCTGGTGCTGGTGGTGACCGGCGCCCAGGGCGAACCGTTGTCCGCGCTGTCGCGCATGGTGCTGGGCGGCCACCGCCAGCTCAGCATCCGCAAGGGCGACACCGTGGTCATGAGCTCGCGCATGATCCCCGGCAACGTCAAGGCCGTGTCGCGCCTCATCAACGAGATGTATCGCCTGGGGGCCACGGTCCTGTACGAGAGCGTGCGGGCCATCCATGCCTCGGGCCACGCCCACCGTGACGAATTGCGCGAACTGCTGGGCGCGGTGCGGCCTGAATATTTCGTGCCCGTACACGGGGAGTACCGCCATCTGTTCAAGCACGGGCAGCTGGCGCGCGAGTGCGGCGTCAAGCCCGACAACGTGGTCCTGCTGGAGGACGGCTGTCCCCTGACCCTGCTGCCGGACGGCATCCGTCTGGAGCCGCCCGTGCCGGTGGAATGCACGCTGGTGGACGGCAAGGGCGTGGGCGACGTGGGCTCGGCCGTGCTGCGCGAGCGCCGCATCCTCGGCGACGAGGGCATGGTCATCGTGGTGCTGGTGCTGGATGCCGAGACCGGCAGCGTGCTGCACGGGCCGGAGATGTTCTCCAAGGGCTTCGTGTTCGAGCAGCACTACAGCCATGTGCTGGAAGATGCCAAATGCCTGGTGCTGGACGAGATCGAATCCGTCCGCCCCGGCCAGCTCACCCGTCTGCAGGAAGGCATCCGGGCCTCGCTGCGGCGCTTTTTCCGCCGGGTCCTGGAACGTGATCCGGTGGTCGTCCCCATCGTCAGCGAGGTATGACTCTTTTGAATCTTTACAGGAATGAACAGAGGAGTGGTGCCGCCGCGGCCCTGTTTTACTTTTTTTGGCATGATGCGGAAAGGCGGGCATGCTGACAGAGGACAGGTATTTCTTGCCATAATGCCTGTCTTTTGCGCCCGGTCGTCAAGAAAGACCGTTCGCCTTGACCACAGTGACGTATCAACTTAATATTTGTAGCCTTTACCGTGCGCGTCAGGCCTGTCCCGCAGGATGAGCGGGCTTCCGGCAGGATGGTTCCTGCCGCGGGCAACGGCGTACAGCCCGGACATTCCGGCTGTGATCGCCGGTCCTAAGGCGTTCTTTAACCCCATTCAGCAAAAGGGATGTCCTCCACATGACTTGGGATTGGGATAAATTGCAGGAAAAACGGCAACGGCAGCAGGGGCAGCGCCCCTCCCGTCCGCTCTTCGGTGATGATGATAATGACACCCAGGACGAACAGCCCCGGCGTGCCCGGCGTTCGCCTTCCGGCAACGGGGGCGACGATAACGGCTTCGACGGCGGGAATGCCCTGAAAAAGCTTTCCGGCATGAAGATGCCGGGCGGCATGGTGATCTGGCTGGTGCTGGGCCTGGTGGGCCTGTGGCTTTTGTCGGGCATCTATATCGTCAACCCTGACGAGGAGGGCGTGGTGCTGCGCTTTGGCAAGTACGACCGCACCGAAGGCCCCGGCCCCCATTACGCGCTGCCCGCTCCCATCGAGACCGTCTACAAGCCCCAGGTGACCCAGGTGCTGCGCTGCGAGGTGGGCTTCCGCTCCACCGGGCAGGCCACCACCTTCCGCCAGGGCGAGCTGCGCAGCGTGCCCAAGGAAGCCTCCATGCTCACCGGTGACGAGAACATCGTCAACGTCCAGTTCAGCGTGCAGTACAAAATCAGCGACGCGGTCAAGTACCTGTTCAACATCAGCGACCCCACCAACCTGGTGCGTAACGCCGCCGAGGCCGCCATGCGCGAGGTCATCGGCAACAGCCTCATCGACTCGGCCATCACCGACGGCAAGCTGAAGATCCAGAGCGACGCCACGGTGCTGCTCCAGGAGGTCCTGGACCGCTACGAGGCCGGTATCCAGGTGCTGGCCGTGCAGATGCAGGACGTGCATCCGCCGCAGGAAGTGAGCGACGCCTTCAAGGACGTGGCCAGTGCCCGCGAAGACAAGAGCCGCATCATCAACGAGGCGGAAGCCTACCGCAACGCCCTGCTGCCGCAGGCCCGCGGTGAGGCCGCGGCCATCCTCAACAAGGCCGAGGCCTACCGGGTGGCGCGCCTGCGGCAGGCCGAAGGCGAGTCCCGCCGTTTCGACGCGCTGCGCCAGGAATACGAAAAGGCTCCCGACGTGACCCGCCAGCGCCTGTATTACGAAACCATGGAAGAGATCCTGGCCGCTTCCAAGGACAAGACCCTGCTGGACAGCGGGGTCTCCGGCAAGGTGCTGCCGCATATGCCTCTTCCGGGTACGCCCGCTTTCGGCGTCCTGCCCTCGGAGAAGAAATAATGACCAAGAATCCCCTCCTTTACGGTGTCCTGCTGCTGGCGCTGGCCGTTTTCGTGACCCAGTGCTGCTTCACCGTGCACCAGACCCAGCAGGCCCTGGTGCTCCAGCTGGGCGATCCCCTGCCCGAGATCTACCGGCCCGGCCTGCACTTCAAGCTGCCCTTCATCCAGAAGGTCGTCTATTTCGACGCCCGTGTGCTCGACTACGCCGCCAGCTCGCGCGAGGCCTTCACCGTGGACAAAAAGACCATCGTGCTGGACAACTACGCCCGCTGGCGCATCAGCGACCCCCTGCAGTTCTACCGCACCATGCGTACCATCCCCGGTGCGCAGGCCCGCCTGGACGACGTGGTCTATTCGCAGCTGCGGGCCTTGGTGGGCGCCTACACCCTGACCGAGGTGGTCTCCAAGGAGCGCGCCACCATCATGACCCGCGTGACGGAAAAGGTCTCCGACCTCATGAAGCCCTACGGGGTGGAGGTCCTGGACGTGCGCATCAAGCGCACCGACCTGCCCACGGAGAACCAGCGTTCCATTTTTGACCGCATGCGGGCCGAGCGTGAACGCCAGGCTAAGCAGTACCGTTCCGAAGGCCAGGAAGAGGCCACGCGCATCCGTTCCGATGCCGACCGCCAGAAGGCCCTCATCCTTGCCGAGGCCAACCGCGAGGCCCAGGTGCTTTACGGCCAGGGCGATGCCCAGGCGGCCGCCGTCTACGCCGCGGCCTACGGCAAGTCGCCGGAATTCTATTCCTACCAGCGCTGGCTCGACGCCCTGCGCACATCCTTCAAGGAGAACAGCAAAATGGTGCTGGGCAGCCGGGTGCCCTTGCTGGATCTGCAGAAGTAGGTGGATCATGGGCTTTACGGAAATCTACGAACGCATCAAGCTGGCCGCCAATTGCCGTACCCAGGTGGAGCTGGCGGAGCTGCTCAATATCCGCCAGTCCAGCATCTCGGACGCCAAGCGCCGCGACTCCGTGCCGGGCGACTGGTACATGAAGCTCTTCGAGCGTTTCGGCCTCAACCCCGACTGGCTCAAGTACGGCGTGGGGCCCCTCTATCTGCGCACGGACAAAGGGTATTGTCCGCAGGAGGCCCCCCCAGACCTGGCCAGGACCGTGGCCTGCCACGGGGACGATTTCCCCCGTTCCACCGTGGTGGACGTTTATGACATGGCCGGTGTCTATACGGACGAGGCCCCCAGGCCCGCCCTGTCCGTTTCCGGAAGGGTCCCCCTGCCGCGGGCCTTCCTGCGGCCCTCGCTGCAGGTGCTGCGTCTGCGCGGCCAGGCCATGGAGCCCTTGCTGCGCGAAGGTGCCTATATCGGGGTGGATAGAGAGGATCTGGCTCCTGTCTCCGGCAGGACCTACGCCCTGTTCGCCCCGCTGGAAGGCGTGGTGGTCCGCCAGGTGTTTCTGGACGGCCCGCAGCAGGGCTATGTCCTGAGGGCCCAGTCCCCGGATTACCCCGAAACGTTCCTGGATGCCGCCCTGTTGCAGCGCCGCATGCTGGGACGTGTGGTCTGGACTTTTCAGGAGGTTTAGCATGAGCATCTCCATCAGGGACGGGCGCGGGGCCCTGCGCCTTGTCCTGTGTGCCCTGTTCTGCCTGTTGCTGGCTGCCTGCGGCGGCAAGGAGCCCGTGGATGACGTGGTGGCCGGCGGCACCGTGATCCTGGAGCCGCCGTCCGCGGATGGCGGCGGCGATGACGGCATCAGGGAGCGTTCCCTCGGGCCTTCCCCCGCGGCTCCGGCTGCGGTGACGCCCGTGGCGTCCCCCGCGCCCAGGACCACCGCACGCCCGTCCGCTCCGGCCGTGGCCCCCGTGTGGCAGGATCTGTCGCGCCGCCTGGCTGCCGACGGCATCTCCGGGCCCAGGGTGGACGCCCTGCTGGCGGGCCTGCCCGCCACGCCCACCCAGTCGCCCATGGGCCGCAAGATCAAGGCCCTCTACAATCGCAAGTTCTTTCCCGCGCCGCCTTCGGACAGGCCGCAGGCGCAGTATTACAAGGGCGTGGTCACGGACGCCAACGCGCGCCTGTGCCGCCAGTTCATCACGGCCAACAGCAAGGCCTTCCGTCAGGCGGAACAGCGCTACGGCGTCCCTTCGTCCATCGCGGCGGCCCTGCTGTTCGTGGAGACCCGCCTCGGCAAGGTGCTGGGCGATACCTCGGAGAACGCCTTCTACACCCTGGCCAGCATGGCCGTGAGCCGGACGCCGGAGAGCATCAGCGACTGGCTGCCGCAGCTGCGCGACCATGAGCGGCACATGGACTGGATCGCCGAGACCATGCCCAAGCGTGCGGACTGGGCCTACAAGGAGACCAGGGCCCTGGTGGAACACATGCTGCGCGACCGCGTGCCGCCGGAACATCTGCCCGGTTCCATCTACGGCGCCGTGGGCCTGTGCCAGTTCATGCCGTCCAATATCGCCACCTACGGTGCGGACGGTGACGGCGACGGCCGTGTGGACCTGTTCACCGTGCCCGATGCCGTGGCCAGCCTTTCCCACTATCTTGCCCGGCACGGCTGGAAGGCCGGGCTTTCCCGCGAGCGCCAGCATGCCCTGCTGATGCGCTACAACCACTCCACGGTCTACGCCAACACCATCATGGCTCTGGCTGACCGTGTCGCCGCTCTGAAGTGAGTCCCGGGACGGCAGGTCCGCCTGCCGTCCTTTTTTGACAGGTCGCGCCCCTGGCCACGGATCGTTCCGGCGGCCCTGCCGGGGAGTGCACGCGCCTGCGCCTTCCTTCCTCCTTTCCGGGGCCTTCGGTGCTCCGCAGATCCCTATCCCCTGTTCCTGACATCCTGCTGACGCGCCCCGTGTTGAGTTGTGAACGGTTCCGTCGCGCGGCAGAGCCGCTCCGGCAGGCCCGTGCCTGCTCTTGTGACTGTTCTTCGCGGGCGGGTCCCCTCATCCTTCCTTCGTACAGGGAGCTGACATGACGTTTATCTCGACTTTGCTGAAAGCGGCTGCGGCCCTTTTCATGCTCGTTATCCTGATGTTGCTGGTCCAGCTGGACCTGACGGCCTTCCAGACGGTGGAAGTGCTGGCTCCCGGCTGGGGCTGGCTGGCCTTCGTGTCCCTGCTGGCGCTGGAGGCAGGCGCCGTGCTCTGGCTGGGCCTGGCCTGGTTTGCCCGTGCGCCCCGTCTGGTCTTGCGTGACGATCCTACGGAGGCGGACCGTCAGGCCTTTGCCCGTGAACTGGAACGCCGCCTGAAGAAGAATCCCCATGTCCGTGCCGCAGGCCTCCGCGCCACGGATGAGCATTTTCTGGAAAAGGCCCTCGACGTGCTGGACGCCCGTGCCGGGGAAGAGATCCGCAACAGCGCCAAACGGGTGTTCCTGGGCACGGCCCTGTCCCAGAACGGCCGTCTGGATGCGCTCATCGTGTTCGTCTCGCTGGCGCGCATGGTCTGGCGGGTCTCCGGCATCTACAACCAGCGTCCCACCCCGGCGGAACTGTGGAGCGTCTACAGCACGGTCTCCTCGGCCACGTTCATTTCCTTTTCCATCGAGGCCCTGGACATCCCCAGGACCATCACCGAGAGCATGAACGAGCTGCTGCCCGCGGTCACGCCCGCCATGGCGGCCTCCAGCGTGCCGCTCATGGGGCCCATGATGCAGCAGTGTACGTCCGCCGTCATCGACGGGGCGGCCAACTGCCTGCTGGCCATCCGGGCCGGTGTGGTCACGCGCAGTGCCTTCCGTTTCGCTGCCCTGGGCAGGGAAGAGGCCCGGCAGCAGGCCTGCGTCCGGGAGGCGGGCACCATGCTGGCGGAGATCTCCCGGGAGACCGTGGGGGCCATCGTGGAGGCCTTCCGCAAGCAGCTGGTGAACTTGCCTGCCTCCATGGGGCAGAAGATCTCGGAGACCGTGGGCACCGTGGCCGACAGCGCCCTGGAAAAGACCCGGGGCGCCGCCCAGAGCGTGGCGCGCGGCGGCACGGCCGTGGCCGAGGCCGTGAGTTCCGGTGCCGGTGCCGTCATCGGTGCGGGACATGCCGTGGCCGAGGCCGTGAGTTCCGGTGCCGGTGCCGTCATCGGTGCGGGACATGCCGTGGCCGGAGCGGTCAGCAATGGGGCCGGTGCCATGGCGGATGCCCTGGGCAGCGGCACGAGTGCCGTCATCCATGCTGTGGGCGACTGTGCCGCCAGTGCGGAAAAAGCCGTGCTGCGCGGTGGCAGTGCCGTCATGGGGAGCGTCGGCAGCGGGGCAGGGGCCGTGGCGGACATGGTGAGCAGCGGCACCAGCGCGGTCATCGGTGCGGTGAGCGACGGGGCCGCTTCTGCCGGTCAGGCGGTGGCGCGCGGCGGTACGGCCGTCGTGGGGGCCGTGAGCTCCGGTGCCGGTGCCGTCATCGGTGCGGGACAGGCCGTGGCCGGAGCCGTCAGCAGCGGCACCACTGCCGTCCTGGGCGCCGTGCGGGGCATACTGCCCGGCAACCGGCGGCGGGAGGCCACGGCGGACGAGCGTTTCGTCCTGCATCTGGCCCTGGTCTGGTCGCAGGGGCGTCCGGGCTGGAAGCGCCGTCGCCAGCTGGCCCGGCTGTGCGATGCGGAAGGTGTGAGCGCCGGGCTGCGTACGCTGGTGGACAGGCATCCCGATCTCGACCTGCTGGAACCGCAGCTGTCGTTCTGGCGGGGCAGAGTGGAGGACGTGCTGTCCTGCCACAGCTCCCTGGAGCTGGAACACGGCGCGGCGGCTGCGGCGTGGCTGGCGGAACTGGATCACCGGCTGGGGCTGGGCGGCAGTTTGCAGAGCGGCCGTGAGGAGCCCGCCTCCGGCTGGAAACGCTTCTGGAAGTGAGCGCACGGGGCGGAATCTACCGCACATCGTTCGGCACTCCGGCGGATCTGTGAAAAGATTCCCTGTTTTGTGACGATGGTCACAGTTGTAGCCGGGGAGATGTGTTCTAGTGTCATGGACATACACCCATCCCCCTCAGCACAAGGAGCCCCCCATGTTTTGCAACCAGTGTGAACAGACCTCCAAGGGCAAGGCCTGTACCCGCCTTGGCATCTGCGGCAAGAACGAGGCCGTGGCCATCCAGCAGGACAAGCTGGTCTGGCAGCTGCGCGAACTGGCGGCCGTGGCCCTGATGGCCCGTGACGCCGGCATCGTGGACACCGCCACCGACGACTTCGCTTTCAAGGCCCTGTTCTCCACCCTGACCAATGTGAATTTCGATCCCGTCTCCCTGCGCGCCGTGCAGGAAGAATGCCTGGAGCGCACCACGGCCCTGGCCGCCCGTGTGTCCGATGCCCCGGCCCCCACGCCTCTGGCTGCCCTGGATCTGCGGGAAACCGCCATCGACCGCCTGTCCGACGACGAGGACGTGCGCTCCGCCATGCAGATCCTGCTCTACGGCCTCAAGGGCGTGGCCGCCTATGCCGACCATGCCGCCGAGCTGGGCCAGCGTGATCCCGACGTGGCCGCCTTCCTGTATCGCGGCCTGCGTGCCGGCACCGAACTGGATCCCGAGAGCCACGACCTCAACGGCTGGCTGGGGCTGGTGCTGGAATGCGGCAAGGCCAACCTGCGCGCCATGGAGCTGCTGGAAGCGGGCAATACCGGCACGTTCGGCACGCCCGTGCCCACGCCCGTCTCCCTGGGCCGGCGCAAGGGCAAGGCCATCCTCATCTCCGGCCACGACCTGCCCGACCTGCTGGCCCTGCTGGAGCAGACCCGCGATACGGGCATCAACGTGTACACCCACGGCGAGATGCTGCCCGCCCACGCCTATCCGCTGCTGCATGCCTTCCCGCATCTGGCCGGGCATTACGGCACGGCCTGGCAGAACCAGCAGAAGGAGCTGCCCGCCTTCCCCGGCGCGGTGCTCTTCACCACCAACTGCATCCAGGACCCCAAAGACTACGCCGACAAGGTCTTCACCTCCGGCAACGTGTCCTGGCCCGGCCTGGTCCATTGCAAGGGGCGTGACTTCTCGGCCGTCATCCGGAAGGCCCTGGAGCTGCCCGGCTTCGCCGAAGACGTGCCCGGCAAGGAAGTGCTGACCGGCTTTGGCCGCGAGACCCTGCTGGGTGCCGCGCCCGCCGTGCTGGATGCCGTGGCCCAGGGCAAGCTGCGCCACATCTTTTTGGTGGGCGGTTGCGACGGCGCCCGTCCCGGCCGCAACTACTACACCGAACTGGTGGAGAAGATCCCGGCCGACTGCCTGATCCTGACACTGGCCTGCGGCAAGTTCCGCTTCTTCGACAAGGAGCTGGGCAGCCTGGGCGACATCCCGCGCCTGCTGGACGTGGGCCAGTGCAACGACGCCTACGCCGCCGTGCGTGTGGCCCTGGCCCTGGCCGATGCCCTGAAGTGCGGCGTCAACGATCTGCCGCTGTCGCTGGTGTTTTCGTGGTACGAGCAGAAGGCCGTGAGCATCCTGCTGACCCTGCTGGCCCTGGGCGTGAAGAACATCCGCCTCGGGCCCACGCTGCCTGCCTTCGTGTCCCCCAACATCCTCAAGGTGCTGGTGGAACAGTGGAACATCATGCCCGTGACCACGCCCGACGAAGACCTCAAGGCGATCCTGGGCTAAGATTCTTTTGCAGGGGAAGGCCGTGACCGCGGTCTTCCCCTGTGTTTTTGGCCGGCGGGGCCGCTTTCCCGTCCGGCTTTTTTTCCTGCCCCTGTGTCCGCGGGGGCAAAGCTTTCATGGAGGTCGCGCATGGACCAGAAAAAAGGGAACCGCCCCCCCGATCCCCAGAGCCTGCGGGATGCCCTGCGCCACAGCCCGCTGGGCCGCTGGCTGGACGAGAGGGAGACCGGTCTTGTGCTGGGCACGGGCCGTCTGGCCGAGATGCGGGCGGGCGATGTCCTGTTCCGTGAAGGGGACGAGATCCGGCATGTGCCCTTCGTCTTGTCCGGCGAGGTGAAACTGGTCAAAATGGGGCCGCAGGGCAGGGAGTACGTCCTGCACCTGACCCGCGGCGGGGCCTTCCCCGATCCGGGGGCCCTGTTCTACGAGGCCCCTCTGCCTGCTACGGCCGTGGCCCTGGGGCCGGGGCGCCTGCTCTGGCTGGAGCGGGCCACCATGGACAGGCTGCTGGACGGGAATCCCCGGCTGGCCCGCTGGCTTTTGCAGGTGCTGGCGGCGCGGCAGCGTTTGTTCGTCAACAAGGTGGCCGGCTCGCAGGGGATGATTTCGGTCTCCCGGCGGGTGGCCGGATGGCTGCTGCACCGCTCCCGCATGGAGGAAGGGCGCCGTCAGCTGGAACTGCCCGGTACCCGGGAGCTCATGGCCCGTCTGCTGGGCCTGAGCCGCGAGAGCCTGAGCCGGGAACTCAACAAGCTGGCCCGGGAAGGCGCCATCCGCCTGGAGCGGCGGCGGGTGGAGCTGCTGGACATGGCGGTCCTGGAACGCCGGGCCCAGGACTAGCGGGCTTCCGGCCGTATTTTTCCGCTCCGGCCTTGCAAGGCCCGTCACCGTGCGGCCGGATGATGGCCGCAGGCAGGCCCCGGCGCCGGTCGTACTTTTTTGCATGTCGCTCCCGCCTCTGTGCGCCGCGCTCCGCTGATACCGTGATGCAGGCCTGGCGGCGGGCGGCAGCCCACACCATCATGACAGCCATGACAGACATCATCCCTCAGCTTTCCCTGCCGCCGTGCATCCTTTGCTCCAGCATCACCGGCAATACCCGTTCTCTGGCCGATGCCCTGGCCGGAGCCACCGGGGCCCCCGTATTCCCCACGGGGCATCCGCCCCTGCTCGACCATGCCGGGACGCTGCTTTTGGGTTTCTGGGTGCGCCGGGGCCTGCCCGACAGCCGCAGCCTGCGCCTGTGGCAGGGCATACGCGGCAAGCACGTCTTTTTTTTCGGTACCCACGGCACGCGCCCCGGTTCGGACCATTCCCGCCAGTGTCTCGCGGCGGCCCGCCGCCTGTTGCAGGACAACGGCAACGAGGTGCTGGGTGGCTTTTTGTGCCAGGGGCGGGTCAATCCGCGTCTGGTGGCGCTGGCGGGCAAACCGGGCCACCATCCCATGACGCCCGCCCGTGCGGCCCGTCTGGCCGAGGCCGCCCGCCATCCCGACGGGGCGGACCGTCAGGCGCTGGTGCGCTGCTGGGACCGCTGCCGTCAGGGCCTGCCCCTGCCCGGGGCCGATGCCGCCGGAGAACTGGGCGGCGGCCACTTTTTTGCCTGGTCCGCCGGGGCGGGACGCTTGTCCTGAGCCCGCGGGCCCGTTATCCTGCAAGGGGAGGAGAGAACATCATGGAAAAGATCGTCAGCCGCGTGGAACTGAGCGAGGATCCGGCCCTGCCCGGCGAGATCCTCAACAAGGCGGAATCGCTGTTCGTGGCTTTTCAGACCGGGGATTTCCCCTATGTGCTGCCCTTCAACCATGTCTGGCTGGACGGGCGCATCTACATCCATTGCGCCCTGGAAGGACGCAAGATCGACGTGCTGCGCCGGGATGGCCGGGTGGGCTTTTCCACGGCGGTGGACGTGTGCATCATCCGCGAAAAATCCACCACCCACTTCCGCAGCCTTTGCGGTACCGGCCGGGTGAGCGAAGTGACCGATACGGAAGAGAAGCGCCGTGCCCTGGACGCCATCAGCCTGCGCTTTGACGCGCGCTGCCCGCGCCCCACGCCCGATGCCGCCCTGGCCCGCGTGAATATCCTGCGCATCGATGTGGAGAGCCTGACCTGCCGCCACAAGAACGGGCCGCGCCGCAAGGACAAGGAATAGAAGGTTTGTGCTTTTTGGCACAAATTGGAGAAAAGGCCTTGTCTTGTGCGGGGAAAGTCCTTACATTGAGGTTGTAAGGGAAAAAAAGGCTGCGCCGGCTCTGGAGCCGACGAGAAAAGGGCCATCCCCCCTTTCCTGATGGAACCGGATTTTCAACATTTTACTTCTGTCCGTTTGGGCGGTAATGGAGCGTACCATGAAGGAAATCAAGAAGATTCTTTGCGCGGTTGACCTTTCCGAACACAGCGCGGCCGTGGCAGAGTACGCCACCATGCTGGCCAAGGGCTTGGGGGCCAGCATCATCGTCGTCTACACGGCTCCCTCGCTGAGCCAGTATGTGGGCTTCCATGTGCCGCCCAACACCATCGAAAACTTCGTGGGCGAGATCGTCTCCGGCGCTGAAAAGTCCATGGACGCTTTCGTGGCCGAAAACTTCCCCGGCGTGGAAGCCAAGGGCCAGGTGCTCATCGGCTACGCCGCTGAAGAGATCCTGACCCGTGCCAATGACGAAGGCGCCGACCTCATCGTCATGGGCACCCACGGTCGCAAGGGCATCGACCGCATCCTCTTCGGCTCCGTGGCCGAAAAGGTCGTCAAGAACGCGTCCATGCCTGTGCTGACCGTTCGCCCCAACAGGTAAGTCCCGGCCGGATCGGGAACTGACAACGGTTTCTCGGGCCGCCGCACTTGCGGCGGCCCTTTTTTCTTTGCATCTGGAGTCTGTATGTACACCTGCGCCGTGCGCCCGGAAATAGCCGCCCTGAGCGCCTATGTTCCCGGCATGTCCATTGCCGAAATTCAGGAGAAATACGGCCTGTCCAAGGTCGTCAAAATGGCCAGCAACGAGAACCCCCTGGGCGTCTCGCCCCTGGTGAAGGAAGCCCTGGGCCTGCACGCCGGGACAGCCTTCCGCTATCCCCAGGGCGGCAACCCCCGCCTGGTGGCGGCCCTGGCCCGCACGCACGGCGTCAGCCCCGATCAGGTGGTGGTGGGCAACGGCTCGGACGAGATCATCGACATGCTGATCCGTATGCTCCTGGTGCCGGGCAAGCATTCCGTGGTCTGCTTCGAGCCCTGCTTCAGCATCTATCCCATCCAGGCGCAGGTCTGCGGCGTGGAAGTGCGCCGCCACCCCCTCAACGCGGATTTCAGCTTCGATCTCGATGCGCTCTTCGCCCTGGTGGACGATGACACCCGTCTGGTCTTCGTGACCACGCCGGACAATCCCTCCGGCTACTGCCCGCCGCTGGCCGACGTGCGCCGCCTGGCGCAGCGCCTTGGCGAGCGCTTCCCCCACTGCCTGCTGGTGGTGGACGAGGCCTACATGGACTTTGCGGGCGACAGCCCCGAGGACGAGGCCCGCTTCTCCCTGCTGGCCTCCGGTGACATCCCGGACAACGTGGCCATCATGCGCACCTTCTCCAAAAGCTACGGTCTGGCCGGGCTGCGCCTGGGCTACGGCATCCTGCCGGCCGAGCTGGCCCAGTATTACTGGCGGGCCCGCCTGCCGTTCTCGGTCAACATCCTGGCCGAAGAAGCCGGTATCGCCGTGCTGCAGGACAGCACCTTCCGGGCCGCCACGCTGGAATGCGTGCGCGCCGGTCGCCGTCGCCTGACCGAAGGCCTGCGCGCCCTGGGCTGCACGGTGTGGCCCAGCGCCGCCAACTTCATCATGATGCAGCTGCCCGAAGGCTGCGGTACGGCGGCGGCCTGCTTCGAGGCTCTGCTGCAGCGCGGCATCATCATCCGGCCGCTCAAAAGCTACAGCCTGCCCGATCACCTGCGCGTGAGCGTGGGCAGCGACGAAGAGAACACGGCCTTCCTTGAGGCCATGAAACAGTGGATGCAGGAGGTGCGGGGATGAAGACGACCCTGCCTGTGGTGACCCTGGACGGCCCCGCCGGTGTGGGCAAGACCACGCTGGCCCAGCAGCTGGCCGAAAGCCTGCATGTGGCTTATCTGGATACCGGCGCCATGTTCCGTTGCCTGGCCCTCAAGCTGGGGCCCGGTGCGGAGACCCTGCCCGAAGAGGAATTGCGCGAGAAGTGCCGCCAGTGGACCTTCAGCCTGTCCGGCAAGGGACGGGCCTCCACGGTGTGCTGCAACGGCGTGCCCATCCGCGGCGAAGTGCGCACCGAGCAGGTGGGCATGCTGGCCGCCCGCATCGCCACGGTGCCCGTGGTGCGCGAGATGCTGCGCGAGGCCCAGCGGGCCATGGGCGAAGCCACGCCGCTGGTGGTGGAAGGCCGTGACATGGGCACGGTGGTCTTCCCTGACGCCCGCTTCAAATTCTTCCTGGATGCCTCGCCCGAAGTGCGCGCCCTGCGCCGTCTGCGCGACCTGGCCGCCCGCGGGGTGGAAGCCGATCTGGTGACGCTGACCGAGCAGATCCGCCAGCGTGACTCCCTGGACCGCAACCGGGCCGTGGCGCCTCTGCGCCCCGCCGCCGATGCCGTCATCGTGGATACCTCGGAACTGGACATCGCCGGTGTGCTGGGCGTGCTGGTGCATCGCATCAGCGTGCATGAAGGCAGCGTGACCCTGCTGCCATAGCCGGGGACGGTAAACATCATATGGCAAGATGACGGGCCGGAAGGGATTTCCCTTCCGGCCCGTTTGCTTTTTTGATGTGACCGGAGAGAACGCGGGAGGCGGAAGAGGACATCTTTCCGGATGGGGATCGCTCAGGCCGGGGCGCAAGAGGGGGCCGCACGGCAGGGACCGGGGGAGGCTGGCAGACTCCCCCGGTCTTTCTTGCCGTCGTTGGAGCATCTGGTGAGGCGGTGTGCCGGGAAAGGCCTCCTGCGCGGCTCCGCGGCCTGCGGAAGACGTGTGCTGTGGCAGGGAGGAAACGGAAAAGGGGACCTCTCTGCCGGAGCAGGAAGTCCCCCAAAAATCAGCCTGTGGGCGGATGCCATCTAGGCGTGGTGGCGGCGCTGCAGGTGGTCGCGCAGGATGATGGCCAGCAGGTTCATGCCCAGCACCAGCAGGATGAGGACCAGGCCCGTGCCGTACTGGAGCGGGCGGGTCTTCTCGATGTCCGTGCCGGCGGTGGCCAGCACGTACATATGATAGGGCAGGGCCATGACCGAGCTGAAGATGGAGTCCGGGTTCTTGGGCGTATAGAAGACGGCGGCGGTGAACATGATGGCGGCCGTTTCACCGGCGGCGCGGGCCACGCCCAGGATGGCGCCGGTGAGCATGCCCGGCATGGCGCAGGGCAGGACCACGCGGGTGATGGTCTGGGCCTTGCCGGCACCCAGGGCCAGGGAGGCCTGGCGGTAGGTGTCGGGCACGGAGCGCAGGCTCTCCTCGGCGGTGCTGATGATCACGGGCAGGGTCAGCACCGCCAGGGTCAGGATGCCGGACAGGATGCTGACGCCCATGCCGCAGAAGGTCACGAAGAACGAAAGCCCGAACAGGCCGAAGACCACGGAAGGCACCCCGGCCAGGTTGTTGACCCCCAGGCGCACCATGCGGGCGAAGGGGGTGTTGCCCGCGTATTCATGCAGGTAGACGGCCGTGGCCACCCCCAGGGGGAAGGCCAGCAGCAGGGAGCCCAGGGCCAGGATGGCCGTGCCCACGATGCAGGGCAGGATGCCGCCGGCGGTCATCATCTCGCGGGGCGGCGTGGAGAGGAATTCCCAGCTGAGGGCGGGCAGGCCCTGCACCAGCAGGAAAAGGCAGATGGCCACCAGCAGGATGACGTTGAAGGCGGCCACCAGCCGCAGGGTGCCGAGCATGGCGCCCTGGACGAAAAGACGGCGGCGCGGATCGGGTGTCGCAAGAGGCATGGAAGGGCTCCTTAAAGGCTGGCCGAGCCCACCTGGCGGTGTTTTTCGGCAATGCGGGAAGCGATCATGTTGAATGCCAGCGTCATCAGGAACAGGACGATACCTGTGGCGAACAGGGCGTAGTAATGGTCGCTGCGGAAGGGGGCTTCAGCCATTTCGGCGGCGATGGAGGCGGGCATGGGCCGCACGGGGTCCAGCAGGGACTGGGGCAGCATGGCCGCGCCGCCGGCCGCCATGAGCACCACCATGGTCTCGCCCATGGCGCGGGACATGCCCAGCATGATGGCCGTGCCGATGCCGGACAGGGCCGCGGGCACCACCACGCGCACGATGGTCTCCCAGCGGGTGGCGCCCAGCGCCAGGGAGGCCTCGCGCAGGGAGCGGGGCACGGCGCGCAGGGCGTCCTCGGAGACGGAGCAGATGGTGGGCAGGCTCATGATGGCCAGCACCAGCGAGGCATTGAGCAGGTTGAGGCCCGTGGCGGCGCCCAGCACGTCCTGGAGGATGGGCGCCAGCACCACCATGCCCAGAAAGCCCAGCACCACCGAAGGCAGGGCCGCCAGCAGTTCCACGAAGGGCTTGATGACGCGGCGGGCGAAGGGCGGGGCGATCTCGGCCAGGTACACGGCCGTCATGACGCCCAGAGGCACGGCCAGCAGCGAGGAGAGCACGGTGACGGCCACGGAACCCACCAGCAGCGGGAAAATGCCGAACAGGCCGGGATCTTCCGTGGGGTACCAGAGGTCGCCCAGCAAAAAGTCCAGCGGGCTCACATGCCGGAACAGGGGCAGGCCTTCGGTGAACAGGAAGATGACGATACCTGCCAGCGCCAGCAGGGACGAGGCCGCGATGGCTGTGAGGCAGATGCGGATGGCCCGCTCGCGGGAAGAGCTGAACATGGTTTTCTCCGAAGGTTTCCTTGCGGGACGCGCCCGCTGGAGGA
>ERZ1034855.356-NODE-356-length-20090-cov-52.267781_pt1 | contig 20090 bp, 31 predicted proteins | sample MGYA00520699_ERZ1034855 | MGnify/ENA primary metagenome ERZ1034855 (study PRJEB33766, sample SAMN09781730) | gut metagenome | biome: gut microbiome | host: Homo sapiens | place: Madagascar | study: EMG produced TPA metagenomics assembly of the PRJNA485056 data...
AGCCGATCCGCGCCCAATTACCGCTTGAGCCGATCTTCGCCCCGTCACCGCTTGAATTTTCTTCGTTTGGAATGTCTTTCGTGCTCTCGACTAATACACTAATCCCAGCCTTAATAAAGTCCTTAAATGACAGTTTCGCGCCAATCTTCAGTTTCTTCGTAGCGCGCTTATTGTCTTGAACAAGCACCTTATCCAGCGGTTCAACCTCGGCAAATTCCGTAAAATCGGCATTGCTATCGACAATCGGATAATAATCCAGACAGTCGAACGGGGTTTCGCAGTAATGCATCACGCCTTTTTTACAGCATGAATCCGCGCCATTTTCTTCAAAAACAGCATTCTCGGCGTACTGCTTCCCTTGACAGATCATCCCCTTGCTGAACGCCTTATAGCCCATGTTGTTCCCTCCTACTCATACAGCCCAATTGCTGTTATACTTTTTCGCAACGCGCTGCTTGCGCGCCTTTTCCTCATGCGCGCTGGGTTCGCAGATGTATTCTGCGATGCTCCGCACGTCCACCATCGTCCCGCCGCACGCCCACGCCAACCGCCCATCGTCCAGCATGGATTTGATCTTCGCCGGACAGCAGTGCAAAATCTTCGCGGCGATGGAACGTCTGCACACCTCGCCATAGCGATGCAGCATGTCATCTGTCCGTTCCTGCTTCGTCATTACCGATCATCCTTCCCGTCGCACAGCAACGCCATCGACATAATCGTTACGGCGCATTCGCCCATCAGCATCAGCGCGCCCGCCGACCATCCGAATTCCAGAATCGAAAAGATCATCGTCACCCAGAAGGTTACAAGGCAGATGCCGCAGATAATCCAGTTCATGGGTTTCATGGGTTTACCTCCTATTCCGGATCAATGAAATCTTCCTGCGTGTATCCGGCTTCCATCAGCTTCTTGCCGTGCTTCTCCATCCAGCGCATGTTATACATCGTCTGTCTGCGCTTGTTCTTGTACGCCTGTTCGGCTCTCGCCAGCTTGTACGCGATCGATTGCTTCAAGCGCTCGATCTCAGCTTCCACCTGTTCATCCGTCAATCCTTTTTTTGCCATCGTTGTTCCTCCTGTTCATAATTCATATCTCGTCCTGCTTGTTCGTCGCCCGATCAACTGATATAATCATGGTTGAAAGGGGGTGAAAAAATGACCGCAAAAGAAATGGCTGAAATCATTGCGACCATGCGAATGATGGGTTCGAAGCTTCCCGCCAAAGAAATCATCGAAACCTATCAGCGCGAATACCAGGCGGCGCTTGATGAAATCGCAAATGCGCATACACCCGGAAAGGTAACAACCATCAAACGACCTTTCTAATCGTCACACTCTGCACCACTCCGAACCGTAGCGCGTAACTCCATTGCATCCTGCACGGTTCGGAGTATCTCTTTCGCGTAAGTGATGCTTACATCATCGCCAATGGCAAGGATTTCAAGGATTGCGCGAACCTTGCGCGCTCCATCCGCTCCGATTCCTGCCTTGCGAATGGCTTCATCTCTCGCGTTGTACATTTGCTCTCCCTCCCTTCGTGCGTGTTTTTTAGAAGCCCAGAATCAGGCGCGTGAGCGTGACCAGCAGACAGCCGCAGATGCCGAGAAGCAGCGGATGGCGCATGAACGCAAGATGGATATACGCCGCGACTACGTTCTTTTTGTGCTTGTTCATTCTCATCGCTTTTTCCCTCCTGTTATGCGCTCTTCGTTTTGAGGCTGGCGATCAGGCCATAGCCGTAGCCGAGAGCCTGCTTCTGTACGTCCTCGGGCAGTTCAGCCCAGCAGCGCAGCGTCTCTTCATCCGGCGTGATGCGCTTTTCCTGCGGTTCTACGACCGTCTTTTTTGCTCGCTTCATTGTGTTTCATCTCCTTGTTGTGGTATACTCCCAGAAGAAGGGAGGTGAGTGTGTGGAAATAACCAAATTGGAATGGAATACCGGCGAAATTGCCCCGTCGGGGTATTATGTTTGCTGCAACTGCACAGGCGCGAATCCTGAAAGCATCATCATGCAGGACGCAAACGAAAGGTTGCCGGAATGCCACAAATGCGGTTATACCATCTGGCGCTTAATCAGCGTCTACAGGCGAAAGGAATAAATTCCTTCCGATTCCCTGCGCGATCCGTTTCATCTGCTACCATGAAATGGATCGCTTCAATCTCTTCCCCGCGCCAGTTCGTATGAATGATCGAAAGGCGCTTGTTTCCGTCTGGGTCGAAATGCCTTGTGATCAACCATCTGTAACGAATGTTGTTCCATAACCTGCGTAATCTCATTTATCTGCCCTCCCTTCGCGTGAAATATTCTGCACCGAATGTGCATCAACGGTTGACAATAGGAAAAATATTTCCTATAATGGAAATTGCCATATTGAATGGCGGAAAGGGGCGTGGTCTGAATTGACCAAACTTTTGATTCCGCATGTTCCCGATGTAAACCGTTGATGCTATGGCTAGCGGAGCCGAACCCGCTAAAGTGATACGTGCGCCAAGAAGCGTTTTTAGGTGTTTTCACGCACAAACGTTCAACCGATAAGAGCCCGGCAGAGAAGCCGCAAATCGCACCAACACAACAAAGTGCTTTTCGCATCGCGCAGAGAAGCGCGCCGGGGAAACCCGCAAACAAACGCAGCGATAGGAGCGGCGTTGTTGCAGCGCATCGGGTAAACAAACTTCGGAACCGCCGATCTGTGTCTTAAATACCTCACAGGTCGGCGCGTTTTTTTCGGCTCCGCAAGCGTCTTACGCTCCCTTCTCGTCCGTGGCGAAGAGGTAATCCATCGTAAATTCAGGCAGAAGATTATTTCTGATAGTTACTGCTTCATTTATCGTGAATTCCGTCGTGCCATTAAGCTTGTTGGTAAGCGTTTTATCGGTTACGCCGATCATTCGGGCAACAACATTTTGCGTTATGTTTTTTCTCCTTAATTCATGGCTGAGATTTGCCAGCATATTGTTTCACCTCACTTCTTACCTAGAAAAGTAACTTTCGATGCTATTTTATACCATCTTAGGGAGTTTGTCAATACCTTTTTTACTTTTTTAGGTAAAATATTTCTTGACAAATGAATTGTTCAGGTGTATAATGCATTCAGAGGTGATAATTGTGGATATGCTTAGCAGAATAATAGATTTGATGGAACATCACAAAGATACTAAAGCGTCCCTTGCGCGAAATGCTGGCATACCTTATACAACTATTGATGGATTATTTAAACGTGGTTGCGATAATGCTTATGTATCGACTGCACGGAAAATAAGTAACTATTACGGAGTTACGTTAGATTACCTTGTAATGGGTGTTGATGCATTATCGACTGACGCATTAGATATCGCCGCAAAATATGAACGTCTAGACAAGAACGGTCGCGAACTCGTGGAATTGGTTATCAACCACGAGGCCAAGCGCGTAAGGCAGGGAAACGGGCATGAAAGCCCGTCCGTCAGAGAAGCGTTAGGCGAACCATCTGAAAGCCAAGCGGTTCATCCAGATCGCGCACAAGGCGAATGACATTCGCATGCGCGTCTGCCGATACATTGCGATACACCGTCTCATGTGGGATGGAGATGATCGCTTCAATGTCCGGCCGTTCCGGAATGGATACGCTTTCCGTGCGGTAATCGGCGTAGAATGACGCGCGCTTGTTCAACAGCTTCAACATGGTTTCGCCCTCCTATATGTATGTTTTTATACGGTTGCCGGATGTCCGGCGCTGTATTGATCATAGGCAATTTACAAAAAATGTGCAATACATTATATAGTCTGTATTATATTCGCTGAATTCTGCTTTTGTTTGTATCATATTCGCTGAATCATGTATAATTTAATCGTATTTTGAATAGTATTTAATGGTATAAAATCAGAAAGGTGGCGTATTTATGTGACGGAATTGTACATACGTTTAGGTCAGCTGATGGAGAAGCACGGGTACACGAATCAATCCCTTGCGGATGCAAGCGGCGTACCTATCGGAACCATCAGCGGGATTCGTTCCGGAAACGTTCGAAATCCCGGTTATAGCGCGATCTGCGCGATGCTGTCAGCGATGGGCGAACCAGCGAACGCATTGAGCGATTCAGCCGATTCGGTTGCAGACGACGCGGAGGACGTGTCCTTGCCAGACAACGGTTTCACGGAGCAGCAGCAAACGATCATGGAAAAAAGCTGTCAAATTGCAACGCTATCCGCCAAACTGGACGCGCGCGATGAAATCGCAGAGCACAACGCGGATAGGTATGCCAAACTGGAAGCGCAATTGCAAACTGAACGCAAGCGAAACATACGACTGCAATATGCGTTCATAATCGTTTGCGTGTTGATCGTTGTACTTGCGGCAATGTATATTTGGGATGTGAACAATCTGCACAGTGGATTGACCGCATATTTTAATTAATAAGATGGAGGAATGAAGGATGAAGAAGGTAATGGCAATCATTTCGATTTTGATGATCGTTGCAATGATGGGTTCGGCATTCGCAGGTTCAGATAATCAGATTACGTTCAGAGGGGTGGAATGGTATTCCACATTGGCAGAGGTCAAGGACGAATTAGGATGGGCAGACGTAGATATAATGGATGATATGATTCTACTGAGCGATATTGATGAGAATTGGGATTATTCATTGTCAAGCGGATATAATCGCATAGACGATATGGGTTTGTTCGCATATTACTATGATGCCGAAGTAGCCGGATACAAGGCGTTGACATACATGTCGTTTATTTATCCGATCGAAAACGGAGCATCCGTAAAAGACGCCAATAAAGCGCAATTATATATGGCTACATATTCGATAAGCGAATATGCCGACCTGAATGCTGTGTATTCCGATCTGAAAGCAAAGCTTGATTCCCTGTATGGAGCGGGAACAGTTAAAGATAACCGTGTTGATTGGATGGATTCTGTCGGTGATAAGGTGGTATTGTCTATGGATGGTTCGTATGTTGGTGTGTCATATGCTGCCGCTGGACATAAAGAACGTTTGCAGTCAATGCACAATGTGAGAATCTCTGAAATGAAGCGTGCAGAAGCCGACGAACGCGCGCAGAAAGCCAACGATACATCAGGACTTTGATTCGACAGATGACAATCTTCCCCGCTTCGGCGGGGATTTTTTGAAGGGAGGGCAGAATATGCCGACCAAACAGAAATCTGGTTTATATCGCACCAAGGTAAAAATCGGTGTGAATGCAGACGGAAAGGATATATTCAAGTATGTATCCGGCAAGACGAAAAAAGAACTGGAAGACGCAAAGCGGGAAGTGATCGCGCATTATATCTCCGGCGAAACCACCGCGTCGGATTGCCTGTTCGGCGAATACGCCGTAAAATGGTACAAGACGAAGATCGAACCGAATCTTGCCGCGTCGTCGTGTGAATCCTATCGCACGGCGCTGAACAAGGATATCACGCCCGTTTTCGGCGATCGCAATCTGCGCGCGATTGGCATGATGGATCTTCAGGAATTTGTGAACCGGTTCGCCCGATACAGCGAAACGAAGATTACGTATATCGTCGCAAGCCTGAACGGCATATTTGAATTGGCGTGCGCAAACAATATCCTGCGGAAAAATCCAATGGAACACGTCACAAAGCCGCAAGCAACCCCGCCCCAAGAAAAGGTGGCGCTGACAACGGAACAGCGGGAATGCATCGCGGCTGAATGTGTGCGAAATCCCGATGCGCTGTATATGGCGATCATGTTCTACATGGGTTTGCGCCCCGGCGAAGCGCGCGGCTTGCAATGGGGAGATGTTGATTGGTCTAAAAAGACCGTGCATATTCAACGCGATATCGATTATAAGGACGGCGGTAAGGCTGGAAGCCTGAAGACGGAAAAGTCAAATCGTATCGTGCCGCTTCCGGAGCCGCTGCAAGACCTGCTGGAAAAATTCCGAGGTCTGCCCGATGTGTTCATTGTGCGCGGCAAGAAAGGCGGCGCGCTGGCGAAGACAAGCGCTGAAAGGCTGTGGGTGCAACTGATGTTTAACTGCCGGATGGTGGAGCCTGTGGAAGAATCGAAATATCGCGCGTCTGATATTCGGTCGAAGTATCGGGCAATCATCACCCCGCATACCCTGCGGCACAACTATGCAACCGTCTGTTGGGAAAACGGAATAGATGCCTATACCACGATGCGATTGATGGGGCACGCGTCCATCAAGACCACGCTGGACATATATACCCACCTGAACGATGCGCAGATGGAAAAAATGCATGAGAAAGTTGACGTGCTTTTCCAAAAACAAAGTTGCAAAAAAGTTGCACAAGAAGAAGGAGCGCGACAAATTGAAAAATGAAAAACCCTCGAAAACGCCGTGTTTTCAAGGGTTTTTGATGGTGACTCATCGGGGATTCGAACCCCGGACACCCTGATTAAAAGTCAGAGAAAGCATACTTCATATACGCCAAAAAGTGCGTATTTACAGGTGTTTTTGCCTATTTTGATGTACAACAACAGAAAAACAAAGTTGCAAAAAAGTTGCACAACGGTTTATGTATATAAACTTAAAATCAAGTTATACTAAACCGTTGTGCAGTGAAAAAAATCACTTAAACCCGTCCACCATCGCTTTGACCTCGGCGGTTTTTGCGATCAAATCATCGTGGATCGCGTTCCATGCACCCATCATACCGTCGGCGAATGCGGGATTGCGCCTGTATTCGTCCGATGCTTTGTAGGCTTCGATCAGTTTCTTGATCGCCTCGTGTCCCTTGCTATTGAACCCGATGTGCGCTTGCGCCATCTCGCGATACCATGCCGCCGCTTCCGGCGATTCGGCCTTCAGTTCGTATGCCGTGCGGATCTTCTCGCGCGCTTCGTCGATGTTCCCGGCGATATCGTTCGAAATGCGTTTAATTAGTTTCATGCATTAATCCTCCCGTTGATCGCGTTATAGATGTCGCGGATATCATCCGCGTTGAATGCGAATGTGCCCATGAATGGTATGTCGAACGACAGCTTGCCCTGCTGTTGCATCTGTGCCAACGCAGCGTTATAGATCGCGTCCAGATCGATTTCGCCGTTTTCGCGCACGGCACCCAGCACGCGGGCAGCCGCGTTTTTCTGTGCTGCCGCTAGAATCGCGTCCAGTCGACCGGCAAACAGACCATACGCCACGCCCAGCGCGAACTGCCGTTTGTCATCCAGTTTCGCCATCATGTGATGGCTGATGTAATCGCCAATGCCCGCCTTGATCTGACTTGCGTTTGCCATGTTCTTCCCTCCAATCCTGAATTTGAAATCCGAGGGGCGCTATTTCGCGCCCCTCTTCCGGCGTTTAGCTGTTCCCGTTGCAGCAGCATCCGCCGCACTTCGGGATGGGGTTGTAGAGCGTCTGCGCCGTGTTTGCTGTTCCGACAGTAACGTCCGCCACCTGTTTGGGATAAAACGTGGCGTTCGCGTAGGTGATGATCGCGTTGTCCGCGCAGCAGCGGCGCTCCGCTTCCATCTTGATGTCGCCCTTCAGCTCCGCCTTGACCGCCGCCAGATCGGCCGCAGCCAGCGCGAACGAATCAGCCGTGCGCTGATTTGTCACGGCCTGATCGCACAGCTTGGATTCGATGCCGTTCAGCTTTCCGTCGAAGTACTTGTACATTTCCAGCGACTTCTGATCGGTGTAGATGTTCGAATCGCGCAGCTTCACTTCAGTTTCCAGTTCGGCGTTGCGTGCCGCCAGCGCCGCCTCATACCGGCTCACCGGCTGGTTCGCAGAGTCGTCTCCGCCGTTCTTCGCGCCCATCGCTTTCAGCAGCGGAACGCCCGCCACCGCAGCGCCGCCGAGAACCGTTCCAATGATCACATGGTCTATCGTTTCCGATAGCGCTGACTATTTCTTAATCGCTTTCGCGATAACGCCCATTTCGTGCGGTGACAAGCTCCGCACTACTCCCCTTCCGAGGGATAGTCGATACAGGTTCCCTTGTTACAGGGCTTCCCACGAGATTGCCTTGCCTTGCGGTTTAGGTTTCCTCGTTAGCCAGATGTGGACGTTCACACGTCAATCTGTAGCCATGGAATAACTTGCCATGCCTAATGGCCTGCGATACTTTGTCTTTGTGGCACTGGAAGTAGGCGGATGCGGCATTCGTGTCTGCAAACATCATTGTAGTTTCTCCGTTTGTTGCCTGTATGTTCCTATAGGCTTTTACGGAGTTTACTTTTTCAAGCGCTGCAAGCATCTTTCGCTTTCTGTCGCTCAAATTATTATCAATTGCGTGTTTGACGTTTTGCTTCGCCGTACACCATTCCAGATTAGAGACTGTATTATCGCACTTGTTCCCGTTTATATGATTGACCTGCGGCAAATTGTCTGGATTCGGTATAAACTGCTGTGCTACCAGCCTATGCACCAAATACGATTTAGCGATCCCGTCTTTCGTAAGGATGACCCTTACATATCCATGCGGATCGACTTTCCCTTTAATGACATAGTAGTTGCTATACTGATTCCTGTGCCGTTTGTCTGCCTTCGGCAGGCATACAATGTTCCCGAGTTCGTCAATCATATACTCATCTTCGTACCCTATCAGCCGTTCGATTTTCATCGTCCCACCTCCATGGTACTAGGATAGCACATCCGACCCCGTTTGTCAAACGGAAAAGGCGTTTGCGGGCATCATTACATACCCAGAGCAGTTGTGCCCTTGCCTGCTACATAATCCATAATCGTACCTCCGTTTAATTTTTTGGGTGATCGATCATCCCACCATCATTTTCGTGGATTTTCGGAAATGGCGGGGGAAAACATGGGAACTGGCGGGAAGCGACGAGAAAAATAAAAATCGGCGCTCCGTTGCGGAGCGCCGATAAAAAAAGTTGCAGGAAAGTGTTGACAATCAATGTATATTGTGTTATTATCGTCTTGCAAGGGAAGCAACAGAAATTTCTACTGTAGTAGATGAAAAGTTCCCTGCATGTCTACCCCATACGCAAAAAGGGGTATGTGAGTTGAAATGCCGATACAGGCGCAAATGTTGAGGTTATGACCGTCAGTTGAGGGTGTGAACTTCGACAGGAAAAGAGGACTGCTTGCAGCCCTCTTTTTTTCTATTGCGGAGAAAAAGCAAAAAATTTGCCGAGGGCGTTCAACCCTCGGCATTCATCATAGACTTGCTACCCGATTCAGTTCGGGTATAATTTCGTTCTTTATCCGCTTCCCAACCGCGCTGCGATCCATGCAGACCTCGCGCAGGACGGCGATATCAACGATCTTCTCTCCGCGCAGGTACTCGCGGGCAATCACGCGGTTTTGGCGGGACAGGCGTGAACGGTCAATCAGCCGTTCAACGCCCTCCGCGTCCAGATCGGGAAACGGAATAATCCGCGCGCACATGGCGGTTATTCCTCAGGCGGCTTGTCTGCATCGCTCGTGCCGCTCATAACGCGCTTCAGGGCGGCGTAACCGCCATTGGCTGCCAGCGATACCATTGCGCCGTTAAACAGGCACAGAACGGCGTTCTGCGCATCAAGCGTGCCGCCGAACGCGTGCGCCAGAATCAGCACGACGACCGCCAGAATCCAGCTCATCAACTGCGTAGGCACGCGCTTGATGCCAGGCAGATTCTTTATCATTTGCGTAAGCAGTGCGACCGCTGCAAGCGCGCCCGCAAAGGTTCCCAGATAGCTCCATTCAAAAAATTCCATGCTTCCACCTCATTTCACGATCATCCCGACCGCCGCGCCTACCGCTGCGATCACAATGTACTTGATGATTTCGAACGTGATTTTTTTCCATTTGTCAGCAGGTTCGTGTTCGATGCTGTCCACGCGCTTGTCGATGTTCTCCACAGTCGCCTTGACCTCAGTCAGCGCCCGCGTCATGTTCTCGATCGCGTCCCCTTGCTTCTGCAACGTTACCAGAATCCCGTTCTGCTTCTGTACGTCCTTTTCCAGTTCGTCCAGACGGCGACGGAACGACTTGTGCTCCTGCTCGTTTTTTGCTAGCGTATTGGACATCTCTAGGCACTTGCCTTCGTCCCACATTGGCACCACCCCTTATCTGATTCTTGCGTACTTTCCGGATACCCACGCGGTTAATCCGTATTGATCAACGCCGTACCAGCCGTCTTCACTGGTCTCGCCGCGATAGGTCAGTTTGTCGCCCGCATGGGCGATACCCAGCTTCGCGCCGGATGTGTTGGGTTCGGAACGTATGTAGCAATTGCCGCCTACGATCTCCACGACCTGCGCGCCCGCTGTTTCATCACCAGCCACGGCGTTCATCAACATGGCGTGGGTTTTTGCGCCGTATTCTCCGTCCGCGTCCAAACCCCAATGGCGCTGGAATTGCTCTACTGCCATTTCCGTCGCATCGCCAAAATCGCCGTCTGCGCCCCATCTGCCGCAGTCGTAGCCGAGCTGAATCAGCAGGGATTGCAATTCTTTCACGTCTGCGCCCTCAGATCCATTATTCAGCAGACGCTCGCCCAGCGCGTACTTGTGCTCCGTTCCGGCGGTCGTGTCCGCACGGCTGCCGTTGTTCAGAACAACCTCGGTATGACCCTTCGTTTTGGTCACTAGGATATCGCCCGCGCAGAGGTAGTCCGAACGGCGGGTGTAGCGCGTGCCTTCCATTTCGGCGAATAGTCCCGTCTTCAACAGGATGGAAGCTTCGTTCGCGGTATAAAAATCCGCGATCGATGTGCCGTTTCCGCACTTGCGCAGGGCATACAGAACCGCGACACGCACCAGCGCGGAACAGTCCGTTTCGCATGGGGTAGTCGCCTTTGCCGGATCAAATCCCGCGTTCTGCACCTGCCTGTACAGGGTATTGCGCTGGTTCTGGTCATATCCGATGTTGCGATTGTTGACCGCTGCTTTCATTGCCGCCGCGATCAACGGGCGCATTTCGGGATGGATGCAGCGCAGGACGCGCCAGCCCTTACTGTGTACGTAGTAGTTGCGAATGCGCAATTCGCGCCCGGTCTGGTTTCCGGCTTTTCCTCCGGAAATCCTGCCGCGCTCGTCGATGCTCGCGCAGGCCAATTGTACTGTTGCCATTTTGAATTTCTCCCTTCATCATACGTTCAGTGCTTCGCGAATCGCTTCCAGGTCATCCGTCGTCAATGCGGGATAATCCGCCGCGATGTCCTCGAATGATTCGCCGTTCGCGATTCTGATCCGAAACGCCCGCACCATGATCCTCAGTTTTAATGCGTTCAGGGTCTTCATGTCATTCACCTCCAATCAGGTCCGCCATCATCAGGATTATATCGTCGGTTGTTCCTTCCAGCACGTCTAACCGTTCTTCCGGCGTGGGCACAGGCTCCGGCGTTTGTGCCAGAGTGGTTTCAAACTTTGCGATTTCATCCGCGGTCATTTCGCGTGGCGTCTCATTGCCAATCTGTATTCTCATATTTTCACCCCATATGCTTTGATAATCGTCCCTTCCGGGATTACTCTGCCCTCATTTGGCGTATATAAGGACATCCACGTCAGCGTGTGTCCAGTAACGACTGTTCCTGCGGAATTCGGCCCCAGCACATTTCCGCCGCCCCATCCTGGCACCTGTCCGGACGACTGGCCTGATACGATTCCATTTTCGACGTACATTTCGAATCGAACGGAATACGTATAACTTGCGCTTCCGTAACTCGACCCGACGATATATTCTTTCGCGTTGTCGATATAGACATCGAGAAAGAAACCAAGCGCTCCCTCTGCCATAACGGGGAGCTGCGCACCGACAATAAATTCTGAGTATTGCCCCTCAAACGGAATGTATACTCTTGCCGCGCCGCCAGACCCTACGGTTATGCTGCTGATCAATTCTGCATCGTTTGGGATGCCCATCCTCTCCCGCGCAGCTTTCTGCTCCTCAGCCGTCCACGCCGCGCCGCTGGTCATGCCAGTTTTGGTGATTGATTGCTTGTCCGCATCTGTTAACACGTCCTGCTTTTCAGCCAATTCAGACGGCGTTACGGGCGCATATCCCAGCGCCGCTTCGATGTTCGCTGCGGTCACTTCTGCATCGCTGCCATTGAATTCGCCATTTTCCAGTTTCTGCCGAATGTCATCGACAACCGCCTGCGCCTGTTTGATCTCCGCATCCAATCGATCCAGCACATCCCGCACGGGCTGTCCGGGCGCGTCCGCTTCGCCCCGAATCGAGTCATCCACCGTCGCGGTATAGATCGCGGATTTCAGGATTTTGTCGCCGTCGATCACGCGCAGTTCGATTTGTAAATGACCATTGAATTCCAGATCGTATGCGGTCAGCGTGATTCGCCTCACATCGCCGTCCCTGTCCGGTGTGGCGGTGTATGGCTCGCCCTGCGGGCGCTGAATCACCGCGATGATCTGCGCATTCGGGTATCCCGCCAATGCCGCCGAACAATCGAACGCCAGCGATCGCGTGTTGTTCTCGCCGCTTCGCGCTATCTTGCCCAGATATTGCTTGCTATCGGCGAATTTTAGGATTCGTTCAGCCATTTTGATCACTCTCCCTTCGTGTAATCGATGATTACAAGTAGCTTCGCGATATTGAAACCACCAGATGTTCCGAATATCACTTTTTTGGTCGCGATATCAAAACATAAATGCGACCATGAGCCGCCTGAATCCATATACGGGATAATCCAATGCTGTTCTGCGTTGCTGAACATACCCGTTAGGGATATCACCGTTTCCAGTCCTTCGATCGCATCCTCGAACGTATACCCCGACGGTGCCGGATTTTCGGTGTAGAACACCTTCCGATAGATCGCCTTCCCGTCAATCCATTTGTACGGCATTTTCGTTTCATCCGTCGAATAGTCCATGCTAGGGATGCCGCCATCCGCATAAATCGGATAGTCGCATTCGAACGCCGGTTTCCCCTGCTCCGACCGCGTGCAGTAGCCGCCGAATCGAACGCCGCCCGTGGTCAGACCGGCTAAATGCATGTTGGTGAACGCGATCCCAATCTGCGCACCCATCTGTGCGGATTCATAGCTGTCGGATAGAATCAGCAGGAAATTCCACGAACTGCCCAGCGACCAACCGTCTGTTTTTTCGATCAATCCGGTCGCATTGGTCAATCCTGCAATCGCATCGCTGATTCGGCTGGTCAGATCGATACTGGATGCCGTCGATGTGTCGATTTCGCCCGTGCCGTAATAGACTTTCAGCGTAAATCCACTCGCGCCGCTGCCCAGATCAATTTTCAAATCCGTCATCGTGTTCACGCCGTTGTCGGATTTAATCCATCCGTCGATGGGGTGCTGCGTCGCGCGCGATACATTGAACGTTTCGATCGTTGGATTGTATCGCTTGTCCAGTGCCGTACACAGCGCCGCTTTCTCTGCGTCTTTGCCTGCGATGGTAACCAGCACATACAGCTGCGTTGCGCGCGCTGCATTTGTCCATGCAGGAATGGTCAGCGTCTTGCTGATCTGCGCCGTTTCCGCTGCCGGAATGGTCACATCCACGGTCACAGCGTCGCCTACCGCCACATCTGCGCCGTCTACCTCGCGAACTATTTGTAATTGTACGGCGCTGATTTCCGATTCGGTGATGTTTCGAATTGATGCTGATACGCCCACTGATTCGCCCAGCGCGATCATCGTCTTGTCCGCAACCAGATATTCGATCACCGTTGGTTCTGTCGCGTATTCGTATTCGATGGTCAGCGTGCCGTACTGGCAGGTGCCGTAGACATTGGAACTGGTCGATTCGTTCTGACAGGAAATGTAGATCGCCGTCGCGCCGCTGTTGATCGTATCCTGAATAAATGTGATCGAATCGTGCGGCGCTGCACGTGATGTACTGATCCATTGCATGGACGATGTAGACGTGCCCTTCGCGTCACCCAGATACACGCCCGCGCCGCGCCCATAGCACCGCGCATCCTGCACGCGGATATCGTAGGTGCTGGTAGACGACGTCTGCCACGATACTGTGGCGCGCGTGATGATGATATCGCGCCCGACGCGCTCCGCCTGTAGTGCGTTCATATCGTACTGCCACTGCGCCATGTGCTTTTTCTTCGCGCCGCAATACACCGCACCGTCCGCGCCCGCTTCTTCCGACACGCCGGTGTTGTAGTAGATTCTATAGGTTTGCACGCGCGGCAAAGTCATTGTTGCCACTGTTTATGCACCTCCCATGAAATCGAATGACAAACCGCCATCTGCCGCCTGTCGAATCCGATAGTCGCCCAACGTCAGATTGTCAACGCCGAAGGAGGAGAATGTTGAATCATTTACGCGCACATCCACACTGTCCTGATCAATCAGCACCTCGCTTTGCGCATCGCTCCGGCGAACGTGTAGACCGTCCTTGTCGATGTATACCAGCCGCTGCTGCTCGGCAATAGCTTCGCGTTCTTCTACGTTCTGCGTGCGGTCGAAGATCGTTATCGAACCGGTCAGCATTTCTACGCCCTCCCGATGATCGTGATCTTGCAGCCGATGGGGAAGCTTCCGCTCACCGCGCTCAGCTTCACGCTTTCAATCTTCGAATGCGATGCATCCTGATTCACGGAAAAATACAGCGGCGAAAAATTCTGCCATTGGCTCGCGCCGCCCATACTGTCGATATAGCAGCCGGTCGAAACCGGAAGCGCGAGGATTTTGTACGCCGAATTGACTTGCGGCGCGTTGTGCCAAACCGCCAGCACGTTTGTACCGTTGATCGTCAGCGTCATGTTTTCGCCCGCCGAAGTCGGCGAAAATCCCGAAACCAGTACCACGATTTCGGAACAACTGATGCCCGTCTTTTCGTGCGCGCTCTCCGCTGCAGATAACGTCACATCCTCGAACACCGTCCATTCGTTCGCGGCGTGATTCAATATCGCATCGATCTGCGCGCCCGTGCGGTTCAATGTGTAGTTCGCCATCAGTCCACCTCCAATGCCATCAATGTATCGTTGTTGCTGTCCAGCAGCGTGTTTCCGTCGCTGGTCAGCAGTTCCACCGTATCCAGCACATCGCAGGAATACACCGCGTTGTACCGCACATCCCCGCCGCTGATCACAACCGATTTCACGCCCCTGTGCGCCGCGTTCCATACAGCATCCGCGTCCGGATCGTCGCCGGATCGCCGCCAGCGAAACCGCGCCGCCGGAATATCATTCGTGCGTTCAATCGCGCCCTGATACACGCGCGCAGAAAGGGTCGTGCTGGAACCGTCCGTCAAGACATCTGCATTCGATGATGTGATCTCCACACGCCACACCGTCGCATCGCCGACCATCATTTGCAGAAATCCGTTTGCGCGGATATCCATGGTGTTCAACCGTTTAATAAATCCATCCTGCGCAGTCAGTATATCCACATCGATTCTCGCCGCATCAATCTTATTCACCAGCGCATAGGTCGCGTAGATGTTCGCCGCGGATAAATCTTCCGCTGTAATCTCCGTCGCCAGAATTACGCGCCCCGCGTTCGTGTGCCCCTGCGATATTTCATCCTCCGTCACGGTCGTCAGCGTCGCTTCCACCTTCACCGTGCCGTCGTCGTCCGTGATCACGTCGATTCGGTAGTAGTTCCCGTCGCTTGCTTTGATACACAAATCGCCAATCGTCGCCGCCACGATCTGCGCATACATCACGCGCAGGTTCTTGATAAACGCTTCGCCGGACACCGTATTTTCCACGTTCAGCGCCGCCGAAATCAGATGCCGGATCGTCGCCGCATCGAAGGATGCAGAACCTGCCGTGATCACCTGAAATGCCGCCAGCGCCGCCGCAAGCTGATCTGTTTTAATGCTGTCTGCGGTCAGCGTGCTGACCTTCAATGCGAATATTTCTGCGATCGATGCATATAACGCATCGGTTGTAATCGTTTCGGCTTTCAGCTTGTTGATTGTCGCGGTAATGATCGCCGCCGTCGCCGCCGTCAATGCGTCCGTTGTCACGTCCGATGCGGATATGCTCTCGGCGCGTAACTTTACAGCGTTGATGATGCTCGTAAGCAGCGTATCGATCTTTGCCGTGGTTGCAGACAATTCCTCAAAGTGACCGACCGTTGCGCTGACCACCGACTTATCGAAATTCGCGATTCGCGTAACGCGAATATTGCCGTTGCTGTCAATGATATTGCCGCTGGAAGTGTATGAACTGCTATTCGTGGAATTCAGCGTCGGCAGCGTACAATCGCTTTGCGCAGATAAACCGCCCGTGAATGACAATGATTGCGTATTGATCATCGTTGTGATCGCATCGCCTTTGGTATCTGTCACTATCAGCTTGTCGCCCACCTGCACGGCAGGATCGCCGACCCATCCGATTGACAGCGCGGTTATGTCTATGCCCGCCAGACTATTCTTGACAAGCTGCGCAATGCCCGCGCTGAACAATGGATTATCTTCAATGCGTATCGTATTAACGGGGCTGTCGGTTTCGTTCTCGTCAATCGCATAGCGAATGAATGTTTCTTCCTCGGCGCTAGCATCCTTGACTTCCAATGCATTGAAGACGAATCTCGCGCCGTTCGATCGTGTCAGCGTTGTATAGATATCGCTGTTGATCACATGCGATTCCCCGCCGCCATAGCTTACGATTTCAAGCTTGCCATTGCGATCAACGCGCGCGAATCCTCCGGCACAAGCGGCGATATAACCGATAACACCACGAAGGGTTAATTCTTCCTGCCATTCAGGCATAGATGCGATCTCTACATCCGCATTCGTAAAATTTGCCGTCTTGAGCGATATGCCCGCCGCCGCGCATATCGTAGCTGCAAGGCTTCCAAAGGTCGTAGGATAGGCGGAAGCGCTATCCGCATAATCTGCTTCGAACAATGTTGAAAGCGCGTCATAGCCGTTTATATCGATTGATACGCTCTGTTCCGGCGCGGATACGTCGCATACATACCATACGCCAAAGCTGGAATAGGTGGTCTTGCCGTCATCGCCACGCAAGCCAATCTCCATATGCACTTCTGCATTGTCGAATTGCTCCGGCGTGTAACCCTTGCCGACGTTGTTGATCGTCAGACTGTACGATGCCGATTCCGCACTGCCCAGCGGCAATCCCTCGCTTCCACAGGATTCGGAAATCGTGTAGGACAATACGTCGTCCGCAGTAAGATTAATCTGCGTTGCGTTCGTATCCGCAAGGGTTATCACGCCTCGTATGCTCAACGTGCGCACGCGCTGATTGTATGTCATTGCCATGTCTTATTCCTCAATCAGATTCACTTTTAGCGAACTCCAAAGAATTCCGCCGCCGCCAAGATTATATGAATACATTGGCACGCTTCTGTCGCCTGCATAGAATCGCGCTGTACGCATTTCGCCCGTATAAGGATCTGGATATCGCACATAAAAAAACTCATCCTTGATCGCTTGAAGGATGCGTTTAATGTTATCCGGTTTATCGGCGTGCCATTTGATTTCAAGCTTACGCTTTGCGGTCGCGCCCCCCACAACGCGATCGCGTAGCATCAATCCGCTCGCGCTTCGCGTGGTGGTTTCCGCATCGATATCCATCAGATTGACCGTCAATTCCTGCGGGCAGGGCAGGGCGACAAGCTTGTCGCTTGCCGCGCCCACCTGAATAATTGGTTCCTGTTGTGCCATATTACGTCACCTCTCAGAACTGAATCGCAGGTTTGCCGCTGCGCACCGTTTCACGGTTGATCGCATTGGCAATCTGCCTGTCGCCGATATTCACCACACCCAGACCGGAAGCCTTGATGCCGCGCACAATCGCCGCCGCCAATTCATCCGTATTGATTCCATCGCCGCTCTGCGCGGAATGCGCGTCCATGTATCGAAATATCGCTTCGCCAATCTGATCCTGATTCGCTACAGCGGGCTTGCTGCCGATTCGCCCGACAAGTTCCTGCCGCCCGTTTTCGTTCGCCATGAATAGCTCGCCCGACTTCGGGAAGCCGCCGTTCGCGAACTGTGAAAACTTAAGCAGGTTGTTGATCGTAGCTTTCGTAGCCGTGTCAGAAGCGGCTTTCAGCTCTTTTAAGAAGCTTTTTGCGCCAGAAGTCAAGCCAGCATTCACCTTGATCGATATTGTCTTGCTGGATATTCCGCTTAATGCATCCTTGATCTTCTGCACCTGTTTGCGTGCATTGTCCGCACCAATCATCGAAAATGCGGTAACCTTGCGTACCGGGATTTCGGAAATGGTTTCCTTCAATGTTCCTGCCGTTTCGTTGGCATTGGAGGCCGAATCTACAAGCGGTTGGAAGCTTCCGGTAAATTCGTTCAGCTTCTTCTGAATCATTACGATGAATGAAGTCAATCCACCAACAGCGTTAGAAGCTTCCGTTGCAGATTTCTTTACGCCGTCCATCGATGACCCATCAATCATGATCACGTCCGGCATTTCATCGGCAGCTCCACTTAACTCCCCAGTAGAAGTTGACAACCCATCAACTTTGTTTTTAAGTGTTTCCGCTTCCGATGCTATCTCACTTGTTGAACCGCTTATAGATGTTGCAGCATCCGAAACAGCCGTCGATGCTTCTTCTGCATTCGTTCCCACGGTATCAAGCTGTTTAAGATATTCTGCCCATGTACCATCATTGACGTTGGAGATCATATCTGCAAGCAACAGGTCAATAGCAGTTTTTAGTTCATCCGTGGTTGCACTTCCGCTTTCAAATTTCGAACTAATCCCAGGCATGATCGAATCAAGCACAGCTAATGCAGATGTTTCGTTGAATTTAATTCCAGAAATTGCAGACAGACTTGAAGCTAATCTGGATATGTATTTATCTGCATCTTCTACATCCGTTTTGATCCCAGGCAGATAATTGCGTATCTTTTCGATTACAGCATCTTTATTATACTTTCCTTGATATTCTGCGCTTTGAAAGTCTGGAAGCGCCGATTTGATTTCAGGGTACAACTTAACACCGACGGAAAATCCTAAAACAGCGCCGCTCGGGCCAAGAAAACTAAGTGCCGCCGCACCAAGCGTGCCCAATAATGCTTTTCCGATAATATCCGCAACTTCTGTTAAAGCATTCTCTCCCGCTTTGGTCTTATTGATAATTGTTCCAATCTCTTGTGTGATGTCAAAAATGGCTACAAGCCCAAACGTAAGCGAAGCCGCCCCAAAGCTTTTCCATTTCATTGGAAGCAATGGGCCGAGTGATTGTACAAGCGCCACCATCGATATCGCCTTGCCCAGATCGGAGTCAAACAACACCTCTGCAAGATTTAGTACCACTTTGAAATCAATCGAGCTTAAAAAACCTTGAACCGCTTCCCGAATCGGGCTTTTCCCTTCCTCGCCAGCATTTGTCAGCGCATCTGAAACGCCTTTCGCAATCGCAGTTACAATTCCGCCCAATGCCTTGCCGACTTCATTCCATTTAATGCCTATGATGCAATCATGTAGGAATTTAGCAACCTTCCCCGCAATGGCTGAAATATTATCCTGTGTTGCTTTCAGGTTGAAGAATTTCGCCGCCTTGTTGATCACAGTTACAATCGCGTCGCTTACCTTGCCGAAAGGCATTGTTGTAATCGCTGTTCCAAGGAACTGATTTACCTTATCAGCGGCAAGGTCGAAATCAGCGCTTGTCAAGAAATTCTGAACGCCGTCTGCCGCGTCTCCAATCAGTCCGGTTATTACTTTTGCAAGATCGCTTGCCGGAAATGTTGCCAAAGCCGAATTTAGCGTTTCGCCGATTTTCGTTCCGAGCGTAGCAAAAAATCCTTTGCCATCGCCAGTCAGCCAGCCCTTCGCAAACCGAATCATTGCGCGCAATTTTCCCGTGATCGCGCGTCCAAGCATATCCACATCGATCTTGTTCAATGCCTGTACAAGCGTCCACTTGATCTTCGCGCCGATTTGCTCCCAGTTCGTATCTTCCCAGAAGGTGGTAATCAGCGTCGCCGCTGTATTAATTACGCCCGCGATCGCGCTTGCAACAAGATTAGCATCGATGCCGTCCTTGCCTTTAATTCCCTCTTCACCAATGAAAAATCCGTTGATTGCCGTGGCGATTGCGTGACCGATGTTCTTTGCGCCAGTTTGCACGTCCTGCCACTTGATCTTTGCAAGCGCTTTATTGATCTTATCTGCAATGCGCTGTCCGAGCGGGCTAAAATCCATCTTAGCCAGCATGTCCTTCATCCAGCCTTCGATTGGCACGGTTTCAAACATTCCGCCGTAGTCCAGACCGCCGCCGCCACCAC
>ERZ1034855.357-NODE-357-length-20045-cov-7.663982_pt1 | contig 20045 bp, 22 predicted proteins | sample MGYA00520699_ERZ1034855 | MGnify/ENA primary metagenome ERZ1034855 (study PRJEB33766, sample SAMN09781730) | gut metagenome | biome: gut microbiome | host: Homo sapiens | place: Madagascar | study: EMG produced TPA metagenomics assembly of the PRJNA485056 data set...
GAAATGTTGGTGAGGGTGAGGAAATCCCTTACAGTAAATTCGTTGTAAAAGAAAAGGCCTATGCGGAAATGACCATTGAAAAGTACGCAAAGGCTGTATCTATCGAAGCAATCAAGGATCACGGTTATGAGAACGCTGTTCAGATGACCGATGATGAATTCCTTTTCCAGCTTCAAACTGACGTTACCGGCAGATTCTATGATTATCTGAAAACCGGTACACTTACTTCCACAGAAACAACATTCCAGATGGCTCTGGCAATGGCTAAAGGTCGTGTTGAGAATAAATTCAAGCAGATGCACAGAAATGTGACTGGCGTTGTTGGATTTGTCAACATTCTGGACGTATATGAATATCTCGGAGCAGCTGAGATCACCATTCAGAATCAGTTCGGATTCCAGTACATGAAGGACTTTATGGGATTTAACACAATCTTTTTACTGTCTGACAGTGAAATCCCGAGAGGACAGGTTATCGCTACTCCTGTTGAGAACATCGTACTTTACTATGTAGACCCGAACGAATCTGATTTCGCAAGGGCGGGGCTTGTATACACCGTATCTGGCGAGACAAACCTGATCGGATTCCATACACAGGGTAACTACCACACAGCAGTGTCCGAAGCGTTCGCAGTTATGGGACTTACTCTTTTTGCGGAGTACATTGATGCAATCGCAGTAATCACCATTGATGAGACACCAACACTTGGCACTCTGACAGTAAATTCCGTGGCTGGAACAGAAAGCGGTGATACAAAAATCACCGTAAATCCGACTAAGGAAAATGCCAACAACGTATATAAATACAAAGTTGCAACAGACGCAGTAACTGTTGGATATGGACAGAATCTCAGAAACTGGAGTACTTGGGATGGAAAAGCCGATATCACAGCAGCAACCGGACAGAAGATCACAGTGGTTGAGTGTGACGGAACATACAAGGCACTGAATGCCGGAAGCGCAAGCGTAACAGCAAAATGATGATCGATTAGGAGGTAACTGGCATGGCTTATGCAGATTATGAATTTTATACAGAATCATTTGGCAATGTCGTGCCAGAAACCGACTTTCCACGGGTGGCAGAAAGAGCCAGTGATTTCGTGGATTTAATGACATCCGACAGGTTGGTGGATGGACTGCCGATAAATGAACGCTTACAGAAACGCATCAAAAAGGCAGTCTGTTCATTGGCTGAATTAATGTATCAGATTGAGCTTGCTGAAAAGAATGCTGCCAATGCCGCCGCTAGTGGAGCATCAACCACAATCGGGTCCGGTGGTAGCACTACAGGCGTTGTAACATCTGTATCATCTGGCAGTGAATCCATCTCTTATGCAACGCCACAGCAGATTGGAGCGAGCGCAAAAGAATGGAGTGCGGTGTATGCCGCCGCCGGAGATATGCAGAAAACGAACGACTTACTTCTTAAGACAGCTTTGCCGCTTCTGATGGGAGTAAGGACGGATGAAGGGATACCAATTCTTTATGCAGGACTTTAAAGTTAATATCTTAGGCTCTGAATGGAGTGTGAAATTCGGAAGCAAAGAAGCATATCCAAATCTGACAAATATCGATGGCTATACAGATTTTTCAATACGAGAAATTGTGGTTGATGATATGAAAGCATCACAAGGACAGATTGGAGCAAAAGCAGACCTTGGAAGCTATCAGAAACAGGTTGTAAGACATGAAATTATCCATGCATTTCTGCTTGAATCTGGGCTTGATTCCAATTCGAACAGTGCTGACAATTGGGCTGTGAACGAAGAAATGGTTGACTGGTTTGCTATTCAGTCACCGAAGATTTTTAAAGTATTTAGCGAACTTGAATTGATGTGAGGTGATAAATAATGGACATTTCAACATTAGGCTCATGTATAGCAATCGTTATGATTTGCTACATCTTAGGAATGGGCTGTAAGGCATCAAAAAGAATCTCTGATGAATGGATTCCGGTAATTATGGCGGTTATTGGTGGAATTCTCGGAGCTGTAGGGATGGGAGTTATCCCAGACTTTCCGGCGTCGGACTATATAACAGCAGTAGCGGTCGGTATGTTTAACGGATTGTCGGCCACTGGCGTGAATCAGGTTATTAAGCAGACAGTGCAGAAAGAATAATTAAGGAGAGGGTATCATGTATTCGTCTAAAATTACACTTTTCAACTATTACGAAAGTGCCACGACAAGAGATGCGTACTGGTATCCTCATGTTTTATCCGGCGTTGACCTGATTACGGATAAAGGAGCAATCCTCAAAAAGTACGGGCCAGACGCAACCGACAATGCACAGTTGCACATTCGTTACACCGTTCAGAACGGTGATATAACCATTACTGACAAGAATGGTAAGATTCTTCCATGGGTGCCGCCTAAAGAGTGGAAAAGGCAGATTAACAACGCTCTGGAAGACACCATCACATTCTCAGATGAATCATTCTTTTGGGAAGGTGAGTGGACTGGCGGAACAGCAACTGACAGCGATTATCGGAATGGATTCTACCAGTACATGAACGAGAACAGGGATAATGTGTTCAAAATTACCAGTGTGGGCGGGCCGTATACACTGATTCCACATTTTGAGATTCTGGGTAAGTAATATGAGTAAGATTCATCATTTTAAAGGATTCTCTGTAGTTGATGGAGATATGAAGATTAAGCTGAATATGAGCAGGTTTTCTAGGCAGTATCAGGAAGCTCAGTACCTACTTGATGGAATGGTTATGGATAGCATGGTTCCGTTTATGCCGATGATCTCGGGAGATTTCATTGACAAGACAAGGGCGAGAAGCTCAGCTATGCAAGGCACAGGCTTTGTTTGTGCGGCAGCAGAACCTTATGGCAGATTCCTCTATATGGGAAAAACGATGGTAGATGAGCTGACCGGAAGTCCTTACGCTCGACAGTACGCAAAGAAAGTCCTCGTCAGTCAATTCTCTGGTCGGACAGCTGCAAAGGAGAATCTTGAATATACCAAACAGGCGCACCCACAGGCGCAGGCTAAATGGTTCGATGCCGCAAAACGACAATACGGAGCAACATGGATTCGTAAAGTAAAGGCACAGGCAGGAGGCGGCAGGCATGGCGGATAAACCTATTGGAAAAGATGCAACTGGATATGAGATTCTGACAGATGCCATGAAAGCACTTCTGAACCAGTATCCGGGACTATGCGACAATGAAATAATCAAGTTTGAAGAACTTGGCAAGGAATCAGGAATTGCGTTCTCAGCAGACAACGGGGCGTTGATCTATTCAGAAAAAGAAGATGTCTGTGGCGTGATGCACCAAGTATGCCAGTATCCATTCTACGTGGTGTACCGAACAGCATCCGACAAGGAAAGGCAGAAGCTATCTGTTCAGAAATTCCTGGATAGTCTCGGTAAATGGATATGCCGAGAACCAGTTGCCATAAATGATACTGAGACACGTTTAGATGCGTTTCCTGAGCTTTCACAGGGGCGAGTGATAAAGCGTATCACACGTGATAACTCTTATGGCTTAGAGCCACAGGAGAGTGGCGTACAGGATTGGTTATTGCCTTTGTCAGTGCGCTACGAAAATACTTATGAAGTAATATAACAAGTAACAACCGGCTATCAGTTGGAGATAGTCGCTAACCTACACAGCCTTTAGAGTTATAGGCAGAAAGGACATTTCTATGGCAGTTACAGGCAAGATTGACCGTAAATATATGGCTCATTATATCGATGCAGGTTCCCTCTGCGGAGGACTGACACCGAAATATGAGCGTCTTGGAAAAGATCTGGAAGAGTATAACGTAGAACTCAATCCAGATACTGAAACATCTAAAAACATTCTTGGGGAATCCACATTCAAGCATAACGGCTACGAAGTTTCTTCTGATGCTGATCCGTTCTATGCAGATACTACATCAGATCTGTTCACAGCATTGCAAAAGATCGTAGATGGACGCCTCAAAGATGACAGCCTCAAAACAAAAGCAGTTGAGGTTCATCTCTGGACAGAAGCTACGGAAGGCAAGTATGAAGCATATCAGCAGGATTGTTATGTTGTGCCGACCTCCTACGGCGGTGATACATCCGGCTATCAGATTCCGTTTACCGTTAACTATGTTGGCGAACGTGTAAAAGGAAAATTTGATATCAGTTCCGGTACATTCACAGCCGACGGCAAATAAGCACATATACAAGGAGGACGCCCTAAATGGCAAAAATAATTAATACCAAAATTGATGATGGAATTTTTACATTCACGTTTACCAACAACGAAGACGAAGTTTTTTCTTCTTTCAAGCTTAACCCGACTGATATCAATGTAGTAGCACGTGCGGAGGAACTGGGAGAGTACTTTGACCAGCTTAAAAATTCTATTCAAAAAGTCACATCTGGTAAAGAAGTGGCAGAACTGAACAAACAGATCGAAGACAAAATCAACTATCTGCTCGGATATGAAGCATCAAAAGACCTGTTTAAGGAACCCATTACGGCAACTACTGTTTTCGGAAATGGTCAGGTATTTGCTTACATCGTTCTTGATAAGATCGCAGAAGCAATCGCGCCGGAAATTGAAAAGAGAAAAAAGAAAATGCAGGCAGCAGTCAATAAGTACGTGGAGAAATATACAAAATGACCGCCTATGAGCTTCCCACCTCACTCAACATCAGTGGGGTGGATTTTTCTATTAGGACAGATTTTCGAGCGATCATTGATATTCTTATAGCCATGAACGACCCGGAGCTGGACGAACAGGCAAAAGCAGTTGTTATGTTGCAGATTCTGTTTGAGGACTGGCAAAGTATACCGTCAGAATATATTGAAGAAGCATGCCAAAAAGCCTGTGAGTTCATTGATTGTGGACAGACAGACAACGATCCGAATAAACCTAAACCCCGCTTAATGGACTGGGAACAGGACGGAGACATGATCGTTCCGGCTGTAAACAAGGTTGCTGGTAAAGAAATCAGAGCAGTGCCATACATGCACTGGTGGACGTTCTTTGGATACTTTATGGAATCTGGTGAATGTCTGTTCAACACAGTTGTTGGAATCCGTTCAAAAAAAGCAAAGGGCGAAAAGCTCGATAAATGGGAAAAGAAATTCTATCAGGAAAATAAGAACATTATTGATATAAAAACACGTCTCAGCGAAGAGGAGCAAGCTTATAAAGATAAGCTGAATGAGATGTTGAACCTCAAATAGTTAGGAGGTGGACACATGGCTGCTGATGGCTCAGTCATTATTGATACCAGAATGGATACAACCGGTGTCCAGAATGGCGTATCAGCTATAAAACAGTCATTTAACGGCCTTGGAAGTGCTGTAAAAAAAATCGGTCTGCTGATTGGTGGAGCGTTTGCAGTTGGCAAACTGGTACAGTTCGGCAAAGAGTGCGTGAAACTTGGTTCCGACCTCGCAGAAGTTCAGAACGTGGTCGATGTTACATTTACCACCATGTCCGACAAGGTCAATGAATTTGCAAAGAACGCCATGACCTCAGCCGGATTATCTGAAACAATGGCAAAAAGGTATGTCGGTACGTTCGGAGCAATGTCTAAGTCGTTCGGATTCTCAGAATCACAGGCTTACGACATGTCAACAGCTCTGACGCAGCTGACTGGCGATGTGGCATCATTCTATAACATTAGTCAGGACTTGGCCTACATTAAGCTGAAATCAGTGTTTACGGGCGAAACAGAAACGTTAAAGGACCTCGGCGTGGTAATGACCCAGTCAGCACTTGACCAGTATGCACTTGCAAATGGCTATGGCAAAACCACATCCGCTATGACCGAACAGGAGAAAGTTGCTCTCCGTTTTGCTTTTGTGCAGAAACAGTTATCGGCCGCATCTGGTGATTTTATTCGAACATCGGATAGTTGGGCGAACCAGGTGCGTGTGATGCAGTTACAGCTGCAATCTCTCAAGGCAACAGTCGGACAGGGATTGATTAATATTTTCACGCCTGTACTGAAAGTAATCAACATTCTGCTTGGTAAGCTGGCAACTCTAGCTAATGCGTTCAAGTCATTCACGGAGCTTATTACTGGCAAGAAATCATCTGGTCAAACAAGTGGAAGTGGAGCAGGACTTGTCGGAACAGGCGCGATTGCAGATACAGCAGATCAGTACGGACAGGCAGCGGACAATGCAGAGAAATTGGCAGATGCCACAAACAAAAATGCAAAAGCCACAAAAAAAGCGAATAAGGAAACAAAAAACTATCTTTCATCGCTTGACGAAGTTCACAAAGTCACATCTACTGGCAGTAATTCATCTTCCACGCCATCTTCATCTGGCGGAAGTGGCGGAGCAGGTAACAGCGGTCTTCCGAGTTCGGTTGGCAGTGTGGACTACGGCAATCTTGCAGAAGGTGAAACCGCGCTTGATAAGATTAGCGATTCTGCAAAGAAACTTGCTGACCTTCTCAAAAAACTCTGGAAACCATTCCAGGATGCATGGAAAAAAGAGGGTAAGAATACCATTGATGCGGCAAATATTGCTTTGTCGGGAATCGCAAAGCTCGCTAAGAGTGTAGGTAAAAGCCTTGTAGAGGTCTGGACAAATGGCACAGGCACAACGATGTTAGAAACCATGCTGAGGATTGCTCAGAATGTGCTTAAAACTATCGGAAACATTGCATCTGGTTTCGCGGATGCATGGAACAAGAACAATGTCGGAACGCAGATTATACAGAACATTGCAGATGCCCTTGTGGTGGTTATGCAGTTTGTTGAAAAAATTGCAGAGGACACAGCGACATGGGCGGCAAATTTGGACTTCTATCCGTTACTAGAATCAATCAGTAATCTGACCAGTACATTTGCGCCAATTCTGGAATCGATTGGAAATGTTCTTGAATGGATTTACAACAATATTGTTCTTCCAATGCTTAAATGGGTGATTGAAGTAGGACTTCCGGCAGTGATCAATCTGGTATCGGATTTGGCTGGATTCTTTGCAAAACATCAATCAATCATTGAAGCATTCGGTACAGCTCTGATCGGGGCATTTGCGGCAGCAAAAATTGCAGGCTTAGCTTCGAGAATCGCAGGAAGTATAACGACAGTAGCAAGTTTCATTAAGGGTCTTATTGCACTCATGACCGGCTCTGGCGGCATTATGGGAGGAATTAAAGCTATTGCAACGGCTATCGGACCGGGCGGAATTTTTATAGCAGCAGTAACGGCTTGCATTGCAATTGGCGTATTACTGTACAAAAACTGGGACAAAATTAAAAAGGTTGCAGGTGCGGTATGGGATTGGATTAAAAATAAAACATCAACATTTGTCAATACTATAGGCTCCAGCCTTAAGAATCTCGCGTCTAAAATCGTGACGATTTGGGATAACATCAAATCCAGTGCATATCAGAAATGGACTGCGATTTGGTCAACAGTAGGAAATCTTGTTGAGAGAATTAAAAACGGTATAGTGGGAAAATTTACATCAGCCAAAAATAAGGTTGTCGATATATTTGGCGGAATCAAAGATACCATTCGGAGCATATTGAACAAGGTCATCGGAATCGTCAACAGAGCGATCGGAACTGTCAACAGTGCAATCGGCGGCATTGAGTCTGCTTTATCATTCGGACCGTGGGAAGTACCTACACCATTTGGACACAAGACAATCGGATTTAGTGCAACATTTCCGAGAGTTCCAACAGTACCTTATCTCGCAAAAGGTGCAGTTATTCCTCCAAGATCAGAATTTCTCGCTGTGTTAGGAGATCAGAAGCAAGGAAACAACATCGAGACACCGGAAGCACTGCTCAGAAAGATTTTCCGGGAAGAAACTGCAGGACGGCAGACAGGTGGCGGCGATTATCGTTTTATTGCTCAGATTAATCGCAGAACAATCTTTGATGAAATTATTGATGAAGCAAAATTAAGACGCAGCACAAGTGGAAGAAATCCGTTTGAACTGGCATAGGAGGTGGAAGAATGGCAACTATCCCAAAAAGTATAACAGAGCGATACAAGATGAATGGATCTTCTATCTATCAGCCAGATAAAGATATGGGTTATAACCTCGAAACAACTTATTCAGAAGGTAGTAACCGTACGCAGTTCGGAAAAGCGTTGTTAACTCCATTGTTTACGGTCGAACAGTATAGCTATGAAGCATCAAACGTTCCGGTTATAGAGGCAAATAAAATTCTCAAGGTTATCGCAAAAGGAAAAACTTTCAGTTTGTATCATTGGTCGCTTTACCACATGGCATGGAGAACTGATCCGTTTTATGTCGGAAAAGCAAGCCTAACTATTGGAGAAATTTCGCCAGACTTAAAATTTGTATCAAAAATATCTTTTAATATGCAGGGGGTGAATCCACTTGATTAATGTATCTGATACATTTAAGCAAAAACTACAGGACGGAGAAAGAGTCTGGCAGGAAGTGGAAATCACCTTTCCTGGCGGAACTGTAAAAACAGTCAAAAACGAAATCATGGGCGAAAATTGTACTTTTTCTGATTGTGCAGAAAGTAGCAGCTTTCCGATTGGCTGCGTTGTTTGTAAATCCATGACATTGGAGTTGGACAACACTTCCGACCAGTGGAAAAACTATAATTTCTACATGGCAAAAGTTCATGCGTATCTTAAAATGCAGACCTCCGTAGCAAGTCCGGCTGCAACAGATGAATTGCTGGATGAAAACTATGACCCAATTCTTGACCAGAGTGGCGGTGCGATTCTGGCAACAAAAGCAGCGACAGAAGACAGAGTCGAAACCATTGATAAAGGTATTTATACAATTACGACACCAGAACAATATGGCGAAATCCTTAGTTTTACCGCTTTGGACGATATGTATAAAACGAACGCAACTTATATATCTCATCTGGTTCTGCCACAGTCAATAGAGACTCTTGTTAGAGATGCGTGTGAGACTCTTGGTATTCCGCCAGAAGTCTCCATGGCTCATGGAAATCTGATCGTGTCAGAGATTCCGGAAAACATGACGTTTCGTCAGTTGTTCGGATGGGCAGCAATGCTTGAGACTGCAAACGCAAGACTGGACAACAGAGGTTATTTGCAATTTGTCAAATGGGATTTCTCAGCCAAACCTATTGAGCTTAAGGACTACATTGATACGCCAACAGTATCCAGCGACGACATTGTAATTACCGGAATCAAAGTGAAAAGTGGTGACAATTCCGAACTGTACGGTGAATCTGGTTATGTGATTGAACTTGAAAACAATCTTGTTGGAGAAGCTGATCTTGCAACTGTAGCGGCACAGATTGGCGATGCAATTATTGGAGTGAAATTCCGGAATCTTCAAGGAGATATGGCTTTCAATCCGCTTCTTGAGTTTGGAGATATGGCGACTACTTATGACCGAAACGTGAATAAGTACCTCACTCCATTAACAGATGTGTCTTATGCCATTAATGGAAAGACTACTGTAAAAACTCAGGCGGACGACCCGATCAGAGGAATGAGCAAGTTTGTTTCTGATGGGACAAAAGCCATAGTCGAAGCAAGACGGCTCGTTAAGATTGAAAAGACCGAACGTGAAAAAGCAGTAGAGCGTCTGGCCGGAATACTTGCATCTTCTGGTGGATTGTACATGACAGAAGAACCGCAGGAAGACGGCAGCACTATCTACTACATGCATAACAAGCCGACATTGAAAGAATCCGATATAATCTGGAAGTTGACAGCGGAAGCATTTGCAGTATCCATTGATGGAGGAAAAACTTATCCTTATGGATTTGCGGTGACTGGTGAACTGATAACCAGATTGCTTTACGCAGAGGGCATAAATGCTACTTATATAAATACCGGTGCGCTGATTGTAAAAGATAAAAACGAAAAAGTTATATTCGAAGTTGATATGGATAAAAAGTCTGTATATATGGATCCTGATACGCTGACTATCGGAGGAATGCCACTATCTAAAAAGCTAGCATCTATGGATGAGAATATTGCATCTGCAAAAAACATGACATTCCAGTTGTCAAACGATATGCAGACGATCACATCTGACGCAGACGGAAACATTCCGGTATTTCCAACAGTGGCGACTACAGCGAAAGTTATGTACGGCTCGTCAGATATCACGAACGATTGCAGTTATACCATTACAAAATCAGACAGTGTAACCGGCTCTTGGGATGTAGATACGCATACTTACACTGTCACAGGCTTGAGTGCAGACAATGGATGGGTGGATATTAAGGCAACGTACCTGATTAATCTTTCTATAACGAAGAGATTTACGATTTCCAAGCAGAAATCAGGGAAAAACGGAAAACAGCTTTATACATGGAGAAAATACGCATCCATGCCGGATGGCTCTGATATGAGTGATAGCCCAGATTATGTAAAACTTCTGGACAGCGCCGAAAGTCCCATACTGGACAGTACCGGGGATGAAATCTATACAGTCACAGAAGCAATCTATGTTGGAATTGCTGATAATAAAACTACAGAAACACCGTCTGATAATCCGAAAGATTACATTTGGAGCCGTTTTCGCGGTGAAGACGGAGCGGATGGAATTGGCATTCCGGGAGAGAACGGAGAAACTTCTTACATCCATACCGCTTATGCAAATAGTATTGATGGAACTGTGGATTTTTCTACAACTAATACAGATAGAATTTACATTGGTCATTATTCCGATTTCGAAAAGGCGGACAGTGCAGACCCAGCGAAATATACATGGGCGAGAATGCGTGGAGAAGACGGGCCTCCGGGAAGAACGTATTATCTGAGAGCCAACGCAGGAGTCCTGATGATGGGACAGGATAAGAAAATAACTCCTAATCCATTCAATGTTCATGCGTATTACAGAGATGGACAGGGTGACGAAGCAACTTTTAAAACCTGGTGGATAGTAGAATATAGCAAAGATGCCGGAAAAACATGGACAAAAATGGCCTTTAATTCACAGACCAGCGGAATAACTATTAATCCAGATAGCTATTCTCTTAGCGCTGACGGAATGATACGTGCAACAATTTATACGGATTCCGGAAGAACTAAAATTGCCGACCAACAGACTTGGCAGGTTGCTGTTGACGTTGGCATGCTTACGCAAGAGCAGATTGTTGAGATATTGTCCAATGGCGGAGAATTTAAAGGCCTCTACTATCTGAATGGACATCTGTACATCAGTTTAGACGCATTGATGGGAAACGCCGCAATTCTAGGTGGAACCAAAAACGGCAACGGATACCTAAAGATTAAAGATAAAAAAGGCACCGTGAAGGGACTGATAGATTACTCAGGCTACACTGCATTTACAAGCTATGAAGAAAATTCTACGCGCATGAAATATACAGGAATTTGTTTTTCAGATACTGGAATAAATCCTGTTAGTGCCGAGAAATACTTTAGCAGCACTGCGGACATTGAATACGTTGAAACGGCGTGGGGAATCGACTGGACTGCCGAAGAGCTTAATATTAGTGCAACAGAAGTATCGGCTGATACCGGTACATTTGGAGATTTAACTGTTACTAATTCTGCATCTTTCACAAAATCACCAAAGATAGAAGACATGGAGTATACGACATCATCAAATACTATTTGTTGGGATGGACGTACAGGATACAAACAGCTGATGCTGAAATCTTCATCCTCGAAACGCTATAAAGATATTGGAAATGATATTTCAGAGCAAGAAATTGAAGAATGGTACAATATCAAACCACTTTGGGCGAAATATAAAGAGGGATATCTAGTTAAAGGGGACGAGAATGAAGGAAGATATATCCCGATGTTTATTGCTGAGAATGTAGAAGCATTCTTTCCAGAAGCTACTCGGCATCAAAACGGACTTGTTGAGGACTGGAACGAACGTATCATGATACCGGCTATGTTTGCGATGATTAAAAGCCAGAAAGAACAGCTTGACCGACAGGAGAAACTAATTAATCAACTCTATAAAAAGCTCAATATAGAAAAGGAGATTTGATATGGGAAAATTTAATGAATATCCAGCAAAAACTAAACCAGTAGATGCCGATACTTTTCTGGCTTATGATGTGGCTGGAAAATCAAATAAGCAGGTTACAATGCAGTCCGTGGCAGAAGTAATATTATCTAAAATGTCCCACAACATCCCGCGACTTGTACCAAAAGACATCACCTCGTACTACAACGATGGTACGCTCTGGAAACGGCTTGAAGGAACAGGCGGATATTCCCTTTATGAAGACCTTTATGTTGGAGACTATTTTAAAATGTCCCGTGCGATATCCGCTCAGAACCCAGACAGTACGTTGCAGTTGACAGGTTCACAATATGTAACGATCGCGTCTATCAGCGGTTTGGTTCACAATGGTGACAACATCGACTTGGCTCCAAATCATCTTGTTATGATTCCAGGTCAAGGATTTGGTGGCACTCAGCACTTTGGCAGAAGCCGAATGAATCCGTCAAATACAACGGTCGGTGGCTATAAAGACTCAGAAATGAACACAACCGTATTGGGAGCGGTCACTGCTAGTGGTTCAACAGCCACTGGCGCAACTATTAATCAGCAGTTATATGCAGAATTTGGCTCGCATCTAAAAACCACCAGAGAATTAATCTCGAAGAGTATAAATGCTTCGGGATACAACCGTTTTGGAACGTCGGGCGGTTGCTCTAATGATTGGGAATGGGGTTCATATCAGGCAATACTTATGAGTGAAATTGAGGTTTACGGCTCGATTGTTTGGTCGTCTTCTGCTTATGACACAGGAACAGCAAATCACCAGTTTGAATTATTCGCACACTCAAAAGCCGCAATCAATAACCGTTCAGCGTGGTATTGGTTGAAAGATGTAGCCTCTGCCACGTATTTTTGCAGTTGCGACAGCTATGGCGGTGCGATCTTCTACGGCGCGTCTGGTGCGGGCACCTATGTTCGGCCTCGCTTCGTAATCGGAGCGTAGCGAAATCTTCAAATCTCCACCCCTTGTGGGTGGGTTGAAGATGAAGCGATTAATATTGAAGTGAAAGGAAAATTATGTCAGTACTCAAAAATAAAAGAGATTTATCCGATATGGAGTTCTATAAAAATGCAATCCGCATGACTCATGAACTTACTAATTGGATGATGCGAAACTTCGGCACGCAGAGAAATCCGCGCTCTGTAAATCAGGTTATCAAAAACATCAGTGAAGATGACCAGAAAACAATTGATGATATCTTTTCAAAATACGGGCAATCACCAAATCATGAATTTGTAAGCGAATTCCCTAAATGGTATGTAGACCGCAAAAGGAAAAGACTACTAGACCTCTGTGATGAATTAATTGAAAACATTACTAATGCTAATTCAATCTATCCGACAGAAGAGTTCCTACATGAGGAATATGCTATGCGCCGTGAGTTTCAGTGGATGGCGATATGTAATTGCAAGGACATCGAACAGGTACTTCAAGGTATCAGAGCTGATTTTCGAATCGATATCAACAAGGTTGAGCGGTTTCTTGAACTATCGAAAACCGAAGTTGATTTGATAAAAGGCTGGCGGCATTCTGATAATAAGACACGTAAGGATATTGAAAAGAAAATCGAAGATAAAAAGAAGAAAGAATCGAAAGGAAAATGAAATCACCGGGTAAGGTTTGTAAGCCTCTGCCACGAATTTTTGCCTTTGCAGCAGCTATGGCAATGCGTACTGCAGCGGCGCGTCTAATGCGGGCAGCTATGTTCGGCCTCGATTTGAATGATACACAATCGACCGATATGTCACGTGTGTCTTACGAAGGAAACCTTATCCGTCCCGATGGGTAAATATTGAGCATGATGCCGATGGATACGTCTAAAGGCTATATACGTGCTCTATCAAAAAATGCGATACAAATATTTTGAAACATTATTAGATTTAAATGTCCTTTACGATTCTTTTCAGAAATGTAAATCAAGTGTTGATTGGAAATGCTCAATCCAGCGTTTTGAAGCCAATATCTTCCAAAATATCAAAGATATCAAGGAAAGACTCAAGAGCGGAAGATATAAGCCAGACAAGTTCGTGGAATTTGATGTAAATGAACGAGGAAAAACTCGACATATAAAGTCACCGTCTATCAGAGACAGGGTTCTCCAGAGGGCAATATGCGATTATGTTTTAGAGCCGCTTATTTATCCAAAACTTATTTATAATAACGGCGCATCCGTAAAGGAGAAAGGTGTTGATTTCTCACGGAAACAATTGGATAAGCATTTGAGAAAATATTACAACAAACATGGTAACAAAGGCTATATCTTAGTTGCTGATTTCAGCAAATTCTTTGAGAGCATACCTCATGACAAATTGATTAAATCTTTGAAGAAATGCATTCCCGACCAGAAGATGATGAGTTTGTTGGAAACGATAATCCGGTCATTTAGTGATACGGGAATCGGACTTGGAATCGGCTCTCAGATATCGCAGATTTGCGGAATCTACTATCCTACACCGATAGATATCTATTGCACTGCGATTATGGGGTGCAAAGCATATGCGCGGCACATGGATGATTTTTATATTATCCACGAAGACAAGGAATTTCTTAAAACGGTCTTGGCAGGAGTCAAGAAGATAACCGCTGAACTCGGTTTGAAACTGAATGAAAAGAAAACTCAAATTTGCCGAATAGACAAAGGATTCAACTTTCTGAAACAGAGAATATTTATCACGGACACAGGCAAGATCGTGCATAAGCCGAACAAATCCAGTTTTGTCAGAGAAAAACGCAAGTTGGAATCTTTTAAATTTAAGTACGACATAAACGAAATGGCCAAAGAAGAAATCAAAAATCAGTATAAATCATGGAGAAACAATCTTGTTAAGTATGATTGCAAAAGGACATTGCACAACATGAATAATTTATACAGCAGACTATATGAAAGTGAGGCATCGCAATGGAACAGATGATTGAACAGAATGTAGAAAAAGAAAATCTCGAAGCGGAACTTAGAGTATTGCGTTCGGAATTACAGGCAAATACGTCAGATATTGGCGACTGGAAAGTAATCAAAGCCCTTGAATACCAGCTTACAGGACAAACAATTCCGTATGATATGGACAAGCTTAATTCTGACAGACAGGCTGTTAGAGATAGAATCAACGAGATTGAAAAACAGTTGGAAACCATGGAATGATAGACCAGATTATTAAAGACATCGAATCAGAAATTCAGAATTCAGAATCTTCATGTATCTATGTTACCGTTGAAGGAAAAAGAATAATGTGCGCAGTTGGAGAAATACTGGATTGGTTCGAAGAATATAAAGAAATCCTCAGGAAAAGATATAAGGAGTGATATTATGGCAGAGATTAAAGGTATTGACGTATCGTCTTTTCAAGGGAAACCTGATTGGACGAAAGTTAAAAATTCTGGAATCAAGTTTGCGATATTAAGAATTCATCAGAAATCTGGAATTGATACATCTTTTGAACATAATTACAAAGGTTGTAAATCCAATGGAATTCTTATCGGTGGGTACAAATATAGTTATGCTTTAACACCGGCACAAGCGATTGACGAAGCTGAGGACGTGCTTTCTGTTCTTGGTGGCCGTGGACTTGATTTTCCAGTATTCTATGACCTTGAATGGAGTCAACAGAGAAGCCTTGGAAAACAGGCTATCGAGAATATTGCGGTAGCATTTCTGACCAGAATTAAGAAAGCTGGTTATAAAGTTGGTATCTATTGCAACCTTGATTGGTACAACAATGTTCTGACAGATGCCTTGAAACAGTACGATTGTTGGATTGCTCGTTATCCAGCTAGTGATAATGGTTCTGTACAAGAAAGATTGCGTCCAAATGTTGGTGTAGGCTGGCAATATTCCAGTAAGGGAAAAGTCTCAGGAATCAGTGGAAATGTTGATATGGATGTGTTCTATACAGATTATCGGACGGAACAGAAAGGAGAAGTAGCAGTGGCAAAAACAAAATTACAAAAATTCACAGAACTCGGTGATTATTACGCAAACAATGGCGGCAATAAACCGTATCTGGAAAAACGCACAAACGCTTATCTTGATGATTTCCAGAAAAATGCCGGATATAACAATTACACCAAATTTGCCCGTGATGTAAATTCTTGGGGGCAGCCGGGATGCCAGGGACAGCCATGGTGTGCAGAATATCAGTTCTGGAAGTTGGTGAAAGTCTTAGGCATTACAAAAGCATTACAGATCATGGGCGGTGGATTTTACAACTGTGTGTCAATCACCAACTGGGCGAAGAAAAATGGTACATGGCACAGCACGCCAAAAGATGGAGCACTTGTTATCTTCCGTGATGGCTCTCACATCGGATCTGTCCGATCTTATAGCAATACGTACATCTACACTAACGAAGGAAACACCTCAAGTGCAGCAGGAGTCATTGCAAACGGCGGATCCTGCCGAAATAAACGCTATCTTCGCAGTGATCCGGTAATCGACGGCTATATCTGGATTACATGGGGAGATGAGAAAACTTCTACAGAGACATGGAAAGCAACCGGCACAGCAACATCCACGGTTGACGACCTGTACATCCGCGAGGAACCGAATGGTTATGTCCTCGGACAGATCAACAAGGGAAATCGCGTAGAAATCAATGGTGAGAAGTCTGGAATGTGGACAAAAGTCAAGGTTGCAGGAATCGGCATTGGATGGGCGGCTACCAAATATCTCCAGATTGACGGAGTAAAAAACACAACCACAACGATTTCTAAAAAGCAAGATAAGACACAGAGACTGTACACTGGACAGGTTACAGCTTCCAGCCTGAACGTCCGCACATGGGCTGGAGCAGAATATCCGAACATCAAAAAATATCCGACGTTAAGTAGCGGAAATAAGGTCGATGTCATGAACTTTACTCAGAAAGCCAAAGATGGAGCATCTTGGTACTATATCCGCATTGACGGAAAGTATTTCGGATTTGTTTCTGCAAAATACATCAAAAAAATATAAAATATCCCGGGGTTAATTCCCCGGGAATTTCTTTTTTATTTACTGACAGCATCTATGTACTGGCGAACTGGCACATATAAGATGTCATTAATTATTTTTTTGGATTTTTGGGAAAATATCCAGTTCGAAATTAATCTCGTTACTGTGACCATAAGTGTTTTTAGTGTCTTTTGTATAGATTACTTTTTCAATTAGACTTTTAAGCATCTTATTCTTTGATTCGGTGTCAAGACTCCAATAGTTGTTAAGTAGTTCTTCGCAGCGCGGAACGAATGCCGATTGTTGTTCAATAATAGTCTTGTCGTGGCTGATTTCTTCTCTCAACTTTTCTATTGTGTCGGAACATGCCTGGACAGACTCTGCTATAGCTTTAGAGCGTTCAAGAAAAACTTCTGTAGTGTAGATTCCCTGTTCAAGCAAGTCATATTGCTTCGCCTTCTGATTGTTTAATCTTTCCAGTTCGGATTCTTTTTCATGTATAAGGTTTTGCTTAGATGTTATTCCAAAATCTATATCTTTTGATGAGATGTCAATATCATTGTTCAACTTATATTCTTCTGCAATTTCCTCAATTCCATCAATCACAGCTTTTTCAACCAGAGACAGCTTACTGCTGACTGTAGAACATGAAGTATAAGGGCACAGAAGAGTGTCTTCCTGTCCGCGTTTCTGATAAGGGCGACGAACCATAGCACGACCACACTTGCTACAATAGACAATTCCGGCAAGTGGATTGCGAACTGTGCTTTTTATACTGATCGGACGGGGTGGATTCTTTTGACGTATCTCTTGCACAGAATTATACAGATCGTCTGATATAATAGCCGGATGCAATCCTTCACAGATAAGGACGTCCCTAGACCGTGGGCGCGTCTTGACCACTTGCCCGTTCTGTATAGTCTTTACAGTTTTTCTTCCGTTCCATCGTATTTTTCCGATGTATACCGGATTTGTCAGGATTCCCTGTATACTGGCAGGAGTCCAGTCACTGCCTAGCGCAGATTCTATTCTCATGCCGTTTAATTTTCGCACAATCTTCGCAACTCCAATTTGTTCGCAGCCATCACCGGCATACCAGGTGTAGATCATTTTTACGACCTCAGCTTGAGCCGGAACAGGTCTGAGGGTATAACCTTTTTCTTTTTCAAGTTTTACTCTTTCGTATCCGTAAGGTGGTTTATTGCCACAGTATTTACCCTCTTTTACGGATGAGATTCTACCATTATTCAATCGACGTTTAATAGTCTTATATTCGCGCCTGGACATGAAAAGTCCAAATTCAAAATATTCTTCATCAAATTCATTGTTTGGGTCGTATATTTTTGCAGGAGTAATAATCTTCGTATCGGAATATTGGAACGCTCTGGACACAACGCCTTGGTCGATGGTGTCACCTCTGGCAAGACGTTCTACTTCCACAACCAAAACACCGTCCCACATACCGGATTCCACTTCGTGAAGAAGTCTTTGCATGACTGGACGTGCGGAGATTGTTTCGCCGGAAACTACTTCTCTGTAGATGGCACCAATGCTATATCCTTGCCTTTTCGCAAGATCTAGTAAGATATGTTCGTGTCTGGCAAGAGTTTCACCCTCTCCATGCGCCTCAGCTTCCCGATCGGCTCTGGATTTCCTTAAATAGATACATACTGATTCATTCATTTTATCATTCTCCTTTTTTTGCACTTGTATGGCAATCCCGGAGATGATATACTTAATGTGTAGGTAAGATTTTTCTCTGGAATTGTCTTATTTTTAAAAACCGGTCCTCGTTGGTAGCGAGAGCCGGTCTTTTTTAGCATTTATTCTATTTCATCAATATCAAGAGAATATCCAAGCACTTCTCCGACATCCGTACATTTTCCTTTCAATGTAACTGTATCGCCTTTTGTAAGAGCGGATATTTTCGCCTTCTGGTCATCATTTTTAATGTAACACTGGACGCCAATGATTTCAAAGTCTCCATCGGCCATGAGATCAATATATTTTCCGCCTGCATCAATATTTGTGAGTTTTCCAGTTATTTCAAGATACTGACCTTTATATTTGTCAGACGCTCCCATAGCGTTATTATTAAGGGCATCCATCATGTCATTTACAGATACAGATGTATATTCGATTGACTCAGATTCCTGTTTCTGACCGTCTGAAGTAGTTGCTTCTGTTTGTTTTGTCGTACTATCAGCGGATTTGTCTTCGCCTGTGACAGCACCGATAACCACTCCTATGATAAGTATTAATACAACCCATTTTAATATTCCGCTTTTTTGTTTCTTTCTACAATGTGGACATATTTTTGCATCTTTCGGAATGTCCATCTTGCAATGTTTGCACTTCTTTGTTTTTTCTTCGCTCATGTTTTATCTCCCTCCAATGACGTAGTTTTCATATTTTTCTCTTATTTTCGCAAGTTCTCTTTGCCTGATTGGGACGATCGCGCCAGATACCATCGTAAAAAAATGGCTTACTTCGCTTACCTCGTCCATATTAACTATATAGCTCTGGTGGCAGCGCAAAAATCTTCCGTCAAGACTCTTTTCGATATCATTGAGCTTTCCTCGTTCCTTGTGTGATATTCCGCACGTGCAATGGATCATTATGTATTTGTTCTGGCTTTCGATGTATTCAATATGCCGGAATTCAGCTCTGTGAAAGTAGTCCTTGTTCTTGATAGTAAGCGTTTTTTCACGGATATTTTCAAGCGTCTGCTCAACAACTGAATACATTCTTCCATGCTCAGAGCCTTTAATGATATAATGAACCGGTAGCACATCAAGTGCATCAAATACATATTCTTTGTGCTTTGTCCAAAAAGTGATATTTCCATAGTATCCGATTTTTCTTAATCTTTTGGCAATCTCTATACCATTTTCTCCGTTAATGGAGACATCAAGAATTATTATGTCATACCATTCACCATCTGAAACATCGTCGATCAAAGGCTTTCCGCTGGTGTAGGTGGTTAATGTATATCCACCATCACCATGCTCTTTTAGATATCGGTCAATGCTATTTTTGAAAATCTCAATTCGTAAATTATCATCGTCACAAATCGCAATTTTCATTCAAATCATTCCCTTATGGGCGTTGTTTTCGCCATTTGCAAAAAAAAAGTGTTTAAATATGCTATTTTTTATTATAGCATCGTTAAATTTAGTTGTAAAT
>ERZ1034855.358-NODE-358-length-19956-cov-9.320888_pt1 | contig 19956 bp, 11 predicted proteins | sample MGYA00520699_ERZ1034855 | MGnify/ENA primary metagenome ERZ1034855 (study PRJEB33766, sample SAMN09781730) | gut metagenome | biome: gut microbiome | host: Homo sapiens | place: Madagascar | study: EMG produced TPA metagenomics assembly of the PRJNA485056 data set...
AATCAAACTACTATTGTGAATGCAGTAAATAATAATTGTTTTTATAAATGGAAGCAAAGAGGTACTTGTCTTACAGCAGAGGATATGATGAAAAAATTAGACCTTACAGGTTTAAAGGCTCTTGCTGATGAAGGAAAAATTTGCAAATTAGAATATATTTGTAATATGGTTTACTTAGTAAATACAAATTTATTCTCGCCTCAGTTTACAAAAACTTATGAGTTTTTTATGTTTGAACAAAATATAAAGATTCTGCTTGAACATCTTAATTATGAAGAACATGTTTTTGATGAAGATGAAAAGGTTATCCTTATTCCTAAAAATCCCGCAGCAACTGCTGTTGCTGAAATATCTTCAGAAGATACGGCAATGGCAATTTTAATGTATCATCATGCATCTTTAGAAGGTAAATTAGCCGAGAAAAAAGATATTTTACGACGTATTGCACAAGAATATGAGCCGACTTTAGATAAACCTATAGAAGGGTTTACAGACTATTTTAAAACGGCCAATAATATGCTTAATAATCTGGATATTCGCCATAATAATAGAGATGGTAAAAATAAAAAAGAATTAGTTTTAAATTTGACTGATTTGGAATTGGAAAATTGGTATGATGAACTTTATCAGTTGCTTTTATTCTGTGTTTTGATAAAAGATAATAAAGAACGTAAAGATAATATGTCAGAATTTCTTAAAGGCTTAAAGGAGCATAAATAATGGAATTAAAAGAATTTATTGAAAGTGCTACTACTGATATTATTGAAGCAATTTCAGAATTAAAAGGAAAATATAATGTCAATTATATAAAAAGCGATTATGAAAGAAATCCAATATCTCCGCTTCAACAAATTCATAATAATAATTTTCCTCATTCTATAGATTTTGATATTGCTGTAACAACTTCAGAAAATAGTAATTCAAAAACTGGTGGTAAATTTGGAATAAAAATTATAAATGCAAATGTAGGTGGTGAACAAAATTATACAAATGAAAATTCTTCAAGAATAAAATTTTCAATTCCATTTTACCCTGAATTTATAGCTAAAAAAATAAAGGAGCATAACTCATGACTTTTATCAATCCTTGTTCGGAAGAGGCGTATGAAAACTCTATTATAGAGTTGTTTGAGGGCATGGGGTATACGCACGTTTATGCTCCGGATATTGAGAACAGGGATTTTTATTCTCCTTTATATGAGCCGGTGCTGACAAATTCTCTGCGCAAAATCAATCCGAATTTGCCCGATGAGGCGATTAACGAGGCTTTGTATAAGCTTAAAAATTTTGAAAACGCCGATTTGGTGCAGAAAAACGCTGTTTTTACGGATTATTTGCAAAATGGTATTCCGGTTCGCTATACCGCAAACGGCGAAGCAAAAGATACTATTGTTTATTTGATTGACTATGCAAATCCGGATAACAACTCTTTTATTATCGCCAATCAATGGACGTTTATTGAAAATAGCAAAAAACGTCCGGATGTGCTGTTATTTATTAACGGGCTGCCTTTGGTTTTAATGGAGCTGAAATCTCCGTCGCGGGAAGAAACCGACGCCTCCGCCGCATATCGGCAGATACAAAATTACAAGCACGAAATTCCCTCTATGTTTGTATACAACGCTATTTGCGTTATGAGTGATTTAGCGTTTTCCAAAGCCGGAACAATTACTTCTGATGAAACCCGCTTTATGGAATGGAAAACGGTAGACGGCTCTTATGAAAATACAAAATATGCTCAGTTTGACACATTCTTTAAGGGACTTTTTCAAAAAGAACGCCTGCTGGATATTTTGAAAAACTTTATCTGTTTTTCTGCCGAAAATAAAGGTATGGCAAAAATTTTAGCCGGTTATCATCAATATTTTGCGGTTCGCAAAGCGATTGAATCCACCAAACACGCCACCCAAACCGACGGCAAAGGCGGAGTGTTTTGGCATACGCAGGGCAGTGGAAAATCTTTATCTATGGTGTTTTATGCTCATTTGCTGCAAAGTGCGCTGAATAGCCCGACAATAGTGGTTATTACCGACCGCAATGACTTGGACGGTCAGCTTTATGCGCAATTTGCAAAATGTAAGGATTTTTTGCGTCAAACTCCGATACAGGCGGAAAGCCGCGCGCATTTAACTCAGCTTTTGAATGGTATAAAAGCCAACGGAATTTTCTTTACAACAATGCAAAAGTTTGAAGAGGCGGGCGAGCCGCTGTCGGAACGCCGCAATATTATTGTTATGGCGGACGAAGCTCACCGCGGACAGTATGGCTTGTCAGAAAAAATTGACTCTCAGACCGGTAAAATCAAAATTGGCGCCGCCAGAGTTATCCGCAACAGTCTGCCGAACGCTACTTATATCGGCTTTACCGGTACTCCGGTTTCGCTGAACGACCGCAATACCCGAGAAGTTTTCGGCGATTATATAGATGTGTATGATATGACACAGGCGGTGGAAGACGGGGCGACGCGTCCGGTTTATTATGAAAGCCGCGTGGTTAAACTGAAACTGGATGAAAAAACTTTGCGCCTGATTGATGCTGAATATGATTTGATGGCGCAAAACGCAGAGCCGGAGGTCATAGAAAAAAGCAAAAAACAGCTTGGACAAATGGAAGCGGTGCTTGGTAACGATAATACCGTAAGTTCGCTTGTGAGCGACATTTTAGAGCATTATGAAAACTATCGCGCGAACTTATTGACCGGTAAAGCGATGATTGTGGCGTATTCCCGTCCGATAGCCCTGAAAATTTATCGCAAAATTTTAGAACTACGTCCAAATTGGCAAGATAAAATTGCCGTGGTTATGACCTCCGGCAATAATGATCCCGAAGACTGGCGGGAAATTATTGGCAACAAAGCGCATAAAGAAGAATTGGCGCGCAAATTTAAAGATAATAACGACCCGCTGAAAATAGCCATTGTGGTTGATATGTGGCTGACCGGTTTTGATGTTCCGTCATTGGCGACTATGTATGTTTATAAGCCGATGGCAGGATATAATCTGATGCAGGCGATTGCCCGTGTGAACCGTGTGTTCGCCGATAAAGAGGGCGGTTTAATCGTTGATTATGTTGGTATCGCCGGTGCTTTGAAACAAGCGATGAATGACTATACGGTCCGCGACCGCCAAAATTACGGCAATATGGATATTGCAGAAACTGCATATCGTAAGTTTGCGGAAAAATTGCAGGTGTGCCGCGATTTGCTGCATGGTTTTAAATATGGCGAATTTGCAAATGGTTCCAATCTTGTCCGCGCAAATTTAATCAGCGGCGCGGCAAACTTTATTATTGCGCAAGAAAAGAATAAAGAAAAAGATGAATTTATCAAACAAGCGCTGATGCTGCGTCAGGCTTTGTCGCTTTGCTCTTCTGTTGCGGCAGAAAATTTGCGCATAGAAGCCGCATTTATGGAAGCTGTCCGCATAATGGTTTTGCGTTTTACCGATAGCGGCGGAAATAAGAAAATCTCGCTGCCGGAGGTAAACGCCCGTATCAATGAATTGCTGAAACAAAGCATCAAAAGCGACGGCGTTATCAATTTATTTTCAGATATTAAAGAAGAATTTTCGCTGTTTGACGCTAAATTTTTGGACGAAGTGTCTAAAATGAAGCAAAAAAACTTGGCAGTAGAATTGTTGAAAAAGCTGATAGCCGAGCAAATTTCTGTTTATCGCTGCACTAATGTGGTGCGTTCCGAAAAGTTCAGTGAAATCATTCAGCAAGCTATGAACCGCTATTTAAATGGTCTGCTGACTAATGAAGAAGTGATTGCAGAACTCTTGAATTTAGCAAAACAAATTGTTTCTGCACAAAAAGAGGGCGAAAGTTTGGGGTTAAACAGCGAAGAAACGGCTTTTTACGATGCCTTGACACGTCCGCAGGCGGTTAAAGACTTTTATCAGAATGATGAACTGATTGCCATAACCAAAGAATTGACCGAAGCATTGCGTAAAAATAAAACAATAGATTGGCAAAAGAAAGAGTTTGCCCGCGCCGGAATGCGCATGTTAGTTAAACGTTTGCTGAAAAAACATAAATATCCGCCGGAGGGTTTGGACGATGCCGTGCAGACAGTTATGACGCAATGCGAGCTGTGGGCTGATAACGAGATGGAAGCGTAATGGTTAAAGTTTTTTTGTATGTTTGAGGAATATTTGCCGGCCGCCGACGGTTCAGTTTGTTTTTTAATTATATAAAGGATAGGGCTGATGAAAGAGATTTCTCAAAATATTTTGAGTTTAATAAAATCATCTAATGGGTTGAAAACATCGGAAATAGCTCAAAAACTTAGTCTTGATAAAAATGAAGTAAAAACTGTTTTATTTACAGATTTAAAAGACATATGTTATCAGGATATACGCTATAAATGGTATTTTTATCAAGATGCTTCATCTGTTGTAAATAACAAAAAAAGTGCAGATACAAAATTATCTAAATTATGCGGTTATTATCTTAATTGTTTGAATATAGAGGATAATAATAGTATCTCAGAGTTTCTTTTAAATAATTATTCTTTAAAATATTCAGAACTTCAAAATCTAGATATTACGAGTGAAAAAAATATTGCGGCTGTAAATTTTTTACATAAGATTTTATCGTCTCCTAATAAAAACATTGTGACCTATGTCGGTTATCCTGTTATGATAGAAAAGATATTTTCTTCAAAAAACAATAAATCCTATTTAAAGGTTGCCCCTGTATTTTTATTTCCTGTGGAATATAATTCAGGAGAAATAAATGTCTCTGCCATTCCCAGCATAAATAAAGAAGTAATAAAACAGTATAGCACACAAAATTCGGAAGATAATCTGATATATGAAATAATTGAACTAGAAAAACAACTGGGACTTGATATAGCAGACAACAATGTGGAATTGGATGATTTAATCAGCCGGTTGCAGCAATTACGCCAATGGGCTTGGAAAGAAGAAATGAATCCTGAAAGCCTTGCAAATGAAACACCTATACAAGACATAAATACTGAAGGAATTTATAACCGCGCAATTATTATTGCTACGGAGAAATCTCCATATACTCTAGGGTTGGAAAGCGAGCTTTCAGAACTATCAAAATTAGATGAAAGTGAATATAAAGGGACAGCTCTTTATGATTGGATAAATTCAAGCGGTACTGCGGGTAAGATAAAGGACGGAATATCTGATGATATTTTAGAAGTATTGCCTCTTAATTCTGAACAAGAGCAGGCAGTACGGACTTCTCTGGCATCAAACGTAACAATTCTAAGCGGACCTCCGGGAACAGGCAAATCACAGGTTGTAACAGATTTGCTTGTTAATGCGATATGGAAAGGGCAAAATGTTTTATTTACGAGTAAAAACAATAAAGCTGTTGATGTAGTAGAGGCCAGATTAAATAATTTAAGCAATAGACCGGTAATGCTTCGCATAAGTGCGGCACAGAATAATACAAACATTCTTTCTGTTATAAATACTTTACTATCAACAACAGTTAATCTCCAAGATAAAGTTGATTATGAAAATCTTTCTAAGACTTATTTTGAAGAGGTAAAAGTATATGATGCTTTACGCGATAAAAAAGAAGCATGTATTGCTTTAAGAAATAAAGTGGATAAATTAGAACAAAAAATTTGTGCTAGCAGAGAGCTGTGGCAAAAATATTATCCAGACCTTACAAGCAAACAAATTGATGATTTTAATGCAAGTTTTAACGTTGTTTCTAAGCATTTATATAAAACGATTAAAGAAAAGCAAAATTGGTTAATAAAATTATTGTGGCCAATTCTTTTAAAGTCTCGGAAGAATAAGCTCATTAACGCTATTACTTTGTTCAATATAAAGGCAGAAGGCTATGGTATTGCAAAAATACCGGAAAATTTAAATGAGATGATTTTACAAGAATATGCTTTAGAGTTTAAAGACTGCATTGAAAATATGTATTCTATAATAGAATACCAAGATTTGCTTTCTGCGCTTGCAGTAACGGAAACATTGGAAAGTATAGACCGCAAACTGTGGAAACATAAAAATTCTTTAGCAAAAAAATCAGAAACCTTATGGGATAAATGGTTGTTGGCGAGACCTATAAATATTTCTCCGGCAGAAAGACAAAATATGTCTCGTTTTGTTTCTGCTTTAAAATTACAACAAGGAAAGAATATCGGAAGTGACCAAAAATTTGCCAAAGAACTTACTAATATGCATAAATTAGTTGCAAAATTTCTTCCTTGCTGGGCTGTTACATCGCTCTCGGCTAAAGGAAGAATACCATTTTCGCCGGCAATATATGATTTGCTTGTGATAGATGAAGCAAGCCAATGTGATATTGCCTCTATGCTGCCGCTTCTGTATCGCACTAAAAGAGTTGTGATAATTGGAGATAACAAACAATTACCGCATATTAGTTCAATTTCTAAAAAACAGGATGTAAGTTTATTGCAAAAATATAATGTTGATTATGAATGGACATATTCATCTAATTCAATTTTTGATCTTGCCGGCATCGTAAATACATCGCCGTCTATTGTGAATTTGTTGGACCATCACCGAAGTTTTGCTGATATTATTGAATTTTCTAATAAAGAATTTTATGGAGGTAAATTAAGAGTAGCTACAGATTATAGAAAATTGAAACTTCCAAAAAATGAGGCGGCCGGCGTTAGGTGGATTGATGTCAAAGGCAAAGTTTTAAAACCGTATAATGGCGGAGCTTTCAATAATGCAGAAATCAAACAAATTATTGAAGAGTTAAATCGGCTTGCTATACAAAATGATTATCAGGGAAGTATAGGAGTTGTCACTCCTTTCAGAGTTCAGGCCGATAAAATTAGAGATGAAATTGAAAAATTGCCGGAACTTAAAAATAGGTTATATGCGCAAAATGATTTTTTAGTTGATACTGTTCATAAATTTCAAGGCGATGAGAGAGATGTAATAATCTTTTCGTCAGTAATTTCTCAAAACACTCCATTAGGTGCTATAATTTTCTTAAAAAATACCGGAAACCTCTTTAATGTTGCAATTACCAGAGCCCGTTCAATTTTGACTGTTGTAGGCGACAAGGATTATTGTTCGCATTGTAATGTGCCTTATATGGAACATTTTGTTGAATATACAAAGGAATTAGAAAATAAATTATTGCCTTCGGGTACATCAGTATTTTATCCGGAAACTAGAGATTATCCGGCAGTTCAAAATATTGAGCAGGTTTCTGAGTGGGAAAAATATTTATATACAAAATTATATGATGTCGGCATTGTTACAACTCCTCAGTATCCCGTTGATAAGTATAAGCTTGATTTAGCTGTAATTGTTAATGATAAAAAGAAGCTGGATATTGAAGTTGATGGAGAAATGTATCATCGTGCTTGGAATGGCGAACTATGTTATCGCGACCAATTAAGAAATCAGCGTTTGTTTGAATTAGGGTGGGATGTAAAGCGCTTTTGGGTTTACCAGATAAGAGACCAATTACCTTGGTGTATAGAACAAATTCGCAAGTGGCTTCAATAAGAATGTTAAGCATGCAGCAGCGAAAGCCTGATGCATGCTGTTAGGCTATGGCTGAGATGTGGGTGGCGGCTAAAGAATTTTAGAAACTCTGAACGTCTAAGGGTTGATGTATATAGATAAATAACAATATCCTGCAAAATTACAGGTATGGCATATAAATCCTAACAGCCGCACTCCATAAGTCAACCGTAAAAATATATTGCGGTTCAGCCAATACACCGTGCTTGGCTGTGGTTTCTAAAACTCAATATTTATATAGCAGCCGGCAGAGCCTTTGCAGCCGTCGCAGGCAGCGTTAATATCAGCCAATGTCAAGGAACTCAGGCATTGCCTGCCGCTTTTGTGGCAGAATTTTTCGCCGTAATATTTGACTGCCGTTCCTTTGGAAGCGCGCACCCAAGCATTAAACATTGTGTCTTGCAGCGGTTTAAACACATCGCGGAACATTGCCGTGCAGAGCTGACCGGAAAAAGAACGTGTGGCATAGCCGTCTTTTTGATATACTTCCAAATATAATTCCATTAAGTATCTGTTATTGCTTAAAAGAGTGCGTACATTAAAGCCGTTGCTGTCTATCAGGTAATAATCGCCGCTTTTCTTTTTCCAAGTTTCCGGCACTAAATTAGCCGCCAACACAAAATCGGCAAGCCCCGGACCGGCGCCGTCAATTTCTGCACCGGGCAGTTTCTTTAAGGAATCTTCGTATTCTATCAAACCTCGGAAGAGGTGCATATATTCATCAATGGTTCGGTTTACTTTATATTTTGTCATCGCTTTAGAATATCCGGCAATTCCGCCGACAGAAAGCACACCGATAATGGCCAGCACGCCGAGCATTTCTATCATTGACCGACCGGCGGAAACTAATTTATTTTTTGTATTTAAATAGTCAAACATGATAATAATCTCCTAACTCAGTAAAAAACTACCGTTAAAAAGAAACGCTTTTTTCAGCTGTTTTTAACAGTATAGCAAAGGTTGTTAAATTTTGCAATAACTTTTTATATTTGCTGTATTTTTTAATAATTAAGGCCGGTATAAAGAAAATCTCCTGCCTTATAAACAGGAGATTTTCTGGTTAATCTAAGCGTTTTATCCGCTGCATCGCATCGTGTAAATCGCAGAAATAGTACAAATACAGCCATATCGCCCCGATATATACAAACGGAACATATACAGCAATCATGAATGTCAGGCTGAGAAAAATCCCGTCTGTCATGTTCGGGTCGGCGTCCAGCAGCATTTTCCACATATAAACCGCATTGGTCGCCACGTTAACCGTTGCAATCAACACAATTCCGCTAATTGCCGCCGTCAGCATTTTTTTAGGCTTAGCATTCATGCGGCGGCAGCAAACTAAACCGATAAGCAGCACCAGCACGCCGCCGATAACTTCGCTCCAATGCACTTCCATCGGCGAGTCAAATAAATACTCAAGTCCGGCCAGCAGCAATGCAAAAAACGTCAGACCAGCTAAAATAATAAAATTCTTCATACACTAAATAATTAAAAAAATTATACAAAATTACGTTTTCAATTTAACTTTTTTTCAGATAAAAATCAAGTGCATTTTTTTGACGATTTCCGTTCATAACTTTCATTTTGTGCTTGGTAATTTTAGCAGCCTGCGCTATATTCGTTTTATGTGAAAAATATATTGTAGAGGATTTTCAATGACTGAGTTAACAGAAGAAGAATACCTGAAAAGCGAACAAGAATATAATGCTGATTCCATTAAAGTTTTGCGCGGCTTGGACGCTGTCCGCAAACGTCCGGGCATGTATATCGGCGATACCGATGACGGCTCCGGCCTGCACCATATGATTTATGAAGTGCTGGATAATGCTATTGATGAAGCGCTGGCGGGCTATTGCGACAAGACTTTAGTCATTTTAAACCCGGACGGCTCGGCCACCATCCGCGACAACGGGCGTGGCATGCCGGTTGATACGCATAAAGAAGAGGGAATTTCCGCAGCAGAAGTTATTATGACCGAGCTGCACTCCGGCGGTAAGTTTGACAACAACTCCTATAAAGTTTCCGGTGGTCTGCACGGCGTGGGCGTTTCGGTGGTTAACGCGCTTTCTACTTGGCTGAAACTTAAAATCTGGCGCAATGACAAAGAATATGAAGCCAGTTTTGCCGAGGGCAATGTGGTGGAGCATGTGCATGTTGTGGCCGACGCTCCGAATCGCCACGGCACCGAAGTTACGTTTTTGCCGTCACCGAAAACGTTCACTCAGGTTGAATTTAATTTTGAAACTTTGGAACGCGCCATCCGCGAAAAAGCCTTTTTAAACTCCGGCGTATATCTGCGTTTGATAGATAACCGCGGCGCCGAGCCGAAAGAGCTGGATTTTCACTATGAGGGCGGCTTGTCGGCGTTTGTAAACCACCTGAATAAGTCTAAAGCTCCTCTGCATGAAAATATTATTTCTATCAGCGGCGAAAGCAACGGCATTACCGTGGATGTGGCTCTGCAATGGACAAACTCCTATAATGAAACCATGCTGTGCTTTACCAACAACATTCCGCAAAAAGACGGCGGCACCCACTTGGCCGGTTTCCGCGGCGCTTTGACCCGCACCGTTAACAACTATATTATGGAAAACGGTCTGCTGAAAAAAGATAAAAACGTAATTACCGGCGAAGATATGCGCGAGGGCTTGACCTGCGTGCTGTCGGTTAAGGCTCCGGATCCTAAGTTTTCTTCGCAAACCAAAGATAAGCTGGTTTCATCAGAAGTCCGTCCGGTTGTAGAAAATACAGTCGGCGACAAGCTTAAAGAATGGCTGGACGAGCATCCGGCAGAGGCTAAAATTATTGTCGGCAAAATCGTGGAAGCCGCTTCCGCCCGCGAGGCTGCCCGCAAGGCTCGTGAACTGACCCGCCGCAAAGGCGTGCTGGATATTGCCTCGCTTCCGGGTAAACTGGCTGATTGCTCCGAAAAAGATCCGGCGCTGTCTGAAGTGTTCATCGTGGAGGGAGATTCCGCCGGCGGTTCTGCAAAACAAGGCCGCGACCGTAAAAATCAAGCCATTATGCCGCTGCGCGGTAAAATTCTGAACGTGGAGCGCGCTCGTTTTGACCGTATGCTGAGTTCGGCGGAAATCGGCATGATGATTACCGCTTTCGGCACTGGTATCGGACGCGATGATTTTGACGCCGACAAGTGCCGCTATCATAAAATCATTATCATGACCGATGCCGATGTGGACGGCGCGCACATCAGAACTTTGCTGCTGACGTTCTTCTACCGCCAGATGCCTGAGCTTATCCGCCGCGGCTATATTTATATTGCTCAGCCGCCGCTTTATAAGGCTAAGCGCGGCAACTCCATTATTTATATTAAAGACGACCGCGAAATGGAAGACTACCTGATTCACGGCGGCTGCGATGACGGTTCTTTGGAAACAGCCAACGGCGAACGCTTGGTGGGGCAAGATTTGATTGCCTTTGTAGAAAGCACTAAGCGCGCTAACAGTATGATTAAAGCCTTAACCTTAAAAGCTCCGGAAAAAATTGTGGAGCAAATGGCTATCCGCGGCTTGTTTAATCCGGAAATCTTAAAAGATAAAGCTGCTTTAACGGCAGAACTGAATAAAATGGCCGAGCGTCTGGATTCTCTGGAAGCCGAATATGACCGCGGCTGGAAAGCTGAGCTGAATGAAGAGGGTAGCGTGGTGTTCTACCGTGTATTGCGCGGCGTGAAAGAAGAACACATTATCGGCGCTAATATTCTGGAAAGCCCAGAGGGTAAAGTTTTGAACGAAATGCATGAATTTTTGACCGAAAACTTTGCTCAATCATCTAAACTGACAACCAAAGCCTTGGGCGAAAAACGCGTTGACGGTCCGGTTAGCTTGATGAACGCCGTTACCGCCGCCGGAAAGAAAGGCATTACCATTCAGCGCTATAAAGGTTTGGGCGAAATGAATCCGGAACAGCTGTGGGAAACTACCTTAGACCCGGAAGCCCGCTCTTTGCTGCAGGTTAAGATTGACAGCATTGAAGAAGCCGATGAAGCATTTTCTACTTTGATGGGCGATGTGGTTGAACCTCGTAAAGAGTTCATTCAAGAAAACGCTCTGAAAGTTCAAAACTTGGATATTTAAAGTTTTTCTAACTCCGGCAAAACACCTCGTCTGCAAAGCGAGGTGTTTTGTTTTGGGAGTTATGCTGGGGTTTATTCAAATTCCATGCCGACAGAGCAGCGTTCTTGGTCTTTTTGGCAGGCTTTGCAGGTTTGATTTATTTCCGAAACAGTCAAATCCCGCAGGCATTTTTTGCCGTCTGAGCAAGTTTTATCGCCGTAAAATGTAATGCTGCCTTGTTTCCAGCGAAACAAAAAGGCATGGTGTATCGGCGAATGCAGGGGCTGCACCAAGTCACGGAAAAGAGCTTCGCAGGCGCGGGTAGAAAAAGAAGTGTTAATTTGCGAGCCGTTTTCCGAAGTTTGAAATCCGCCGCCGATGGAAATTTCAACCGCCCAATGTCCGTTGCGAAGATAGGTGGAAGTTATATTGCCGACAGAATCGGAAAAATCCCAGCGCCCGACTTTTTTCCAATTAGCCGGAACTAAATTTGCAGCTGTTACAAAATCGGCAATGCTGGTCATTTGCGTATCTTGATTAGACATTTTGGTAAGCTGCTCTGAGTGTTCCATAAGCCCTTGGATTAAAAAATTATATTCGTCCAGCGCCTTATCCATTTTATACATTTCCATCGCCTTGCTATAACCGGCGATTCCAGCAACACTCAAAACCGCGATAATCGCTAAAACGCCCAGCATTTCAATCATCGACCTACCAAAGGAATTTGCGCCTCTAGCACCTGTCATACTAGGCCCTGTGCCTAGTATCTTGTGGCACCAAGGGCGGTGCAATCCCTCGCCCCGTGAGGGAGAGGGTGACGCCTTGGCGTCGGGTGAGTGGTACTTAAAGAACATGCAAAAGGCACTAAGCATGCTATCCCAGCACTTATGCAATAATAAGGCTAATTTATTGACTAGGTTAGAGACTCGTTGCCAGAGGATTCTAGGCACAAGGCCTAGAATGACTGGTGCTGGGGACTCTGCTTTAGTGCCGGTTAATAGATTGCTTCGCTTTGCTCGCAATGACGGCAGAGCAAGAGGCGAGCCTGTTATATTGCTTCTGCGCTTGTTATTTCCGAAAGTATCATTTTTTCTGCCAAACCCTGCAAAAACGTGCTGAATGGCAGAAAAAGCGCCTTTAATCAGATGTTCAGGATTTGCAGAGAGAGAGAGAGACCTTTGGATTGCTTATTTTTCATCTTTCTTTCCTCTTAAATTAAGTTGTTTACTGCATTTATTCTACACCAGCAAACAAGCTAAAGTCAATCTGAAAAAATTAAAAACGAACGATGCTGCCAGACATTTCAGCTATAATCTTAAGTCTGGATTATTTTCGGTCTTCCGGTTCCCAAGGAAAGTTTATCCATAATCCCATAGGTTCGGATATTGGAAAATAATCCGGCTTAATTTCTGGATTTTTATTGATGAGAGTATAAATTTGCGCTAAAGGATATTTGCGGCGCAAATATTGCAGGGTTTCGCCGCTGTCGCATAAATCGTCAATAATATAAGTGTCGGCAGTGTTCGGAATCTCGTCTATGGTGGTGTCAATCATTTTAGACTGAGCTTTGCTGTCATCGCTGTAAGATGATAGGCGGATAAAACGGATGTCTTTTTGTTTGAGATAGTGTGAAATAATGGTTGCCGGAACCAGCCCGCCGCGGGAAACAGCCGCTAAAACAAAGCCGTTCGGCGAGCGTTCTTGAATTTTTTGCGCAATCATAAAGCAGGCATTATCAACTTGCTCATAGGTAATTTCTTTCATAATTTATCTCCAACAAATTAAATAATGCTCTGCTTTATAGCAAGTATAGACTTAATCGTCAATATATTTATTGCGCATTTGTCTGCGGCATGCGGCAGAATTTGCGGAAATATAAATATTCGGCAATGCTGAGCGCACCGAATGCAAAAATATAAAAACCGACGTAAAGCACCAAAACCGCTTCGCCGAATGACTGATATGATAAAATCAAAAAGGCGAGGATAATGCCTAAAATTCCGCTGAACATGCTCCAGCCCCAAGGCAGACCGAGCTTTTTGATATCTAAGCTGCCGGAAATCTGCATGACGCCGGTCGCCAAAAACCAAAAGGCGAATAAAATCGGCAAAGTCTGCACGGTTAAGCCCAGATTAGTCAGCAAAATCAGACCGATAAACAAATCTAATAAGCCGACCACAAAATACCAGCCGGAATATTCACTGAAAGAAAAGGTAATATAGCCGCAGCCGAGTAAAAACACGGCGCCGCCGAAATATATGGCCATAGCATAAAGCGACGACAGCGGGTTAGCCCATACCACAATGCCCAAAATCAGCATAATTATGCCGGAAATCAAGTGCCAGATACTGCATCTTCTGTCTTTCATAAATTTTCTCCTTTAATAAAATATACCTCAGTTCGGACGTATGATTTTTTTGCCGGAAAACAAGGGGAAATAAAAGAAAAATGTTGCAAAATCGTCTGCTATCTGCAATATTATAGCAAATGAAGGAGAAGTGCTTTGACGGAAGAAAATTTTAATATTGAAGCTTTGCGCAATGCTTTGGCAACATTAAAAGTTTGCTGGCAGACATATCAGGAAAAACAAAATGACGCGTCTATTGCCGATATTGTTGCGGATTCCTGTGTTAAACGTTTTGAGTACACAATGGAAACTTCTCTGAAACTTATGCGCAAGTATTTGAAATTGTTTTATGCCAAAGAGGATAAGGAACTGACGGTAAACAATATTTTCCGGCTGATGGCGGGAATGGATATGCTGACAAATTGGGAAAATTGGCGCAGATACTATGCCAAGCGCAATGATACTTCGCATGAATATAACATAGAAAAGGCGAGGGAGCTTTTAGATTTTATTCCGAGCTTTATTGCCGATACGGAGTTTTTGATAGCTGCGTTTGACAAGGCTTTGGCAGGGGCGTGAAATGATTGCCGGCGTTTTTTGCCGACATATTGAAAATTATCAAATTTTTTAGAAAAATGTTGCAAAGCAAAGCGGAAAAGTCTATAATTCGGTCAGTTTAAAGCAGGCAGATGAAAATTTGCGTGCCTATTATTTGGTGAATATGGCTGAGAGTGTGGATTTATCAGGGGTTTGGCTATATTCAAATTAAACGTTTTATAAGTTTAACCTTCTGCAGGCGGGATTGAAGTTTCTTCATAAGAATTGCCGCAGAATCAAAATGTTAGAGGAAATATACATGAAAGAGTCTTATACGGAGAAAAAGCGTGTAAGAAAAAATTTCGGCCGAATCGAAGCAGTTGCCGATATGCCGAATTTAATTGACGTTCAAACCGGCTCTTATTCAAGCTTTATCAACAATGTAGACGCTAACGGCGAACATTGCGAGTTTGGCTTGGAAGAAGTTTTCAAATCTATTTTCCCGATTACAGATTTTTCCGGCAACGGCGAATTGGAATTTGTAAAATATGTTTTGGAAGAGCCAAAATATGATGTTGAAGAATGCTTGAAGCGTGATATGACATATGCTGCTCCGATTAGAGCAACTTTGCGTTTGGTGGTTTGGGATATTGATGAAGCTACCGGCGCTAAATCTATTCACGATATTAAAGAGCAAGATGTTTATATGGGCGATATCCCGTTGATGACGGATAAAGGTACGTTTATTTTCAACGGCACCGAGCGCGTTGTGGTTTCGCAGATGCACCGTTCTCCGGGCGTGTTCTTTGACAGCGACGGCGGCAAAACCATTTCATCGGGTAAAAAACTGTTTTCTGCCCGCATTATTCCTTACCGCGGTTCTTGGCTGGATTTTGAATTTGATGCCAAAGATTTGGTTTATGCCCGTATTGACAGACGCCGCAAACTGCCGGTAACTTCTATTTTCTATTCTCTGTACTCCAAAGAAACAGAAGAAAAAGCCGCAGAATTGGCTAAAGAGGGCAAAACTATTGAGCTGTCCGATGTAAAAGGTATGGATAAAGAAGAAATTCTGAATTACTTCTATGACACCGAAACTTACTTGGCAGACAAGAAAAATTGGAAGATGAAGTTTGAGCCTTCCCGCATGAAAGGCGTAAAATTCAATTTTGCATTGATTAACGCCGCCAACGGCGAAACCGTTTGGGATGCCGGTAAAAAATTAACTCCGAGATTGGCTCAGAAATTGGCTGACGAGGGCTTGGAATACTTTGTGGTTTCTAAAGACCAGATGTACGGCAAATTCTTGGCTAAAGACATTGTGGTTGCTAAAACCGGCGAAGTTTTGGCTGAAGCCGGTGATGAAATCAATGAAGATTTGATGAACACCTTGGCCGAAAACAAAATTAAATCCGTTGACACTTTGTTTATTGACGGCTTGAATGTCGGTCCGTATATCCGCAACACATTGGCTGCTGATAAAAATAAGACCCGTCAAGAAGCTTTGTTTGATATTTACCGCGTAATGCGTCCGGGCGAACCGGCTACATACGAAGCTGCCGATGCTTTGTTCAAGCAGCTGTTCTTTGATTCGGAACGCTATGACTTGTCGGCTGTAGGCCGTGTGAAAATGAATGCTTCACTGGGTATTGATAAAAATGAAGTGCCGGATACCGTTCGTATTTTGCGTAAAGAAGATATTTTGCGCATTATTAAAAAGCTGGTTGCTATCCGCGACGGCCGCGGCGAAGTTGATGATATTGACCACTTGGGCAATCGTCGTGTTCGTTCTGTCGGCGAATTGATGGAAAACCAATATCGCATGGGCTTGCTGCGTATGGAACGCGCCATTAAAGAAAAAATGAGCGCGGAAATCTTGAACAATGTAAAACCTCAGGATTTGGTAAATGCTAAGCCGATAGCTTCTGTAATCAGAGAGTTCTTCGGTTCTTCGCAGCTGTCTCAATTTATGGATCAGAACAACCCGCTGTCAGAAATTACTCACAAGCGCCGTTTGTCTGCCTTGGGCCCTGGCGGCTTGAGCCGCGACCGTGCCGGCTTTGAAGTGCGCGACGTGCATCCGACACACTATGGACGTATCTGCCCTATTGAATCTCCGGAAGGTCCGAACATCGGTTTGATTAACTCGCTTTCCACTTATGCCCGCGTTAACAAATACGGCTTTATTGAATGCCCGTACCGCAAGGTTGTTAACGGCGTTGTAACTTCGGAAGTTGAATATTTGTCGGCTGATGACGAGGGCGATGTGATTATCGCTGAAGCCAATGCTAAAGTTGATGACAGCGGTCACTTCGTAAATGATTTGATTACCTGCCGTCACGGCGGTGAAGTAGAATTTGATAAGCCGGAAAACATCAACTACATTGACGTTTCGCCGAAACAGCTGGTATCTGTGGCTGCAGCCCTGATTCCGTTCTTGGAAAACGATGATGCTAACCGTGCTTTGATGGGTTCAAACATGCAGCGCCAAGGCGTGCCTTTGCTGCGTTCTGAAGCTCCGCTGGTCGGCACCGGTATTGAAGCTACCGTGGCTAAAGATTCCGGCGCTACTTTAGTGGCTAAATATGACGGTGTGGTTGACGCTGTAGATGCTAACCGTATCGTTATCCGCTCTAAAGACAGCGATGCTCACAACGTGGGTGTTGAAATCTATAAACTGTCTAAATTCCGCCGTTCTAACCAAAATACCTGCATTAACCAAGTTCCGTTGGTAAAAGTGGGCGATGAGGTTAAAAAAGGCGATATTATTGCCGACGGTCCTTGTACAAACTTGGGCGAATTGGCTTTGGGTAAAAACCTGCTGGTGGCCTTTATGCCTTGGAACGGTTTGAACTACGAGGATGCTATTCTGCTTTCTGAAAGAATTTCCCGCGATGATGTTCTGACTTCTTTACACATTGAAGAATTTGAAGTTATGGCCCGCGATACCAAATTGGGTCAGGAAGAAATCACCCGCGATATTCCGAATGTCGGCGAAGACGCTTTGCGCAACTTGGATGAAGCCGGTATCGTTTATGTCGGCGCTCATGTAAAAGCCGGAGATATTCTGGTTGGTAAGGTTACACCGAAAGGTGAGTCTCCTGTTACCCCAGAAGAAAAATTGCTGCGTGCAATTTTCGGCGAAAAAGCCAGCGATGTCCGCGATACTTCTCTGCGCGCTCAGCCGGGTATTGACGGTATTGTCGTAGATGTTCATATTTTCTCACGCCGCGGCGTAGAAAAAGATGAACGCGCTTTGGCTATTGAACAGGATGAAATTTCTAATCTGGCTAAAGACCGCGATGACGAAATTGCCATTATCAGAAGAAGCTATGATGCCCGTTTGAAGTCTATGCTGACCGGTCAGACCGTGGTTGACGCTCCGAAAGGCATTGCTAAAAACGTTAAGCTGACTGCTGATATTCTGGAAGCTATTCCGTCGGCTCAATGGCGTAAGATTGTGGTTAAAAACGAAGACGTTATGGCTAAAATTGAAGAATTTTCTGCCGCTTTTGACGCTCGTTTGGAAAACATTCAGAAACGCTTTGAAAATAAAGTTGAAAAAGTTCAGCGCGGCGATGATTTGCTGCCGGGCGTTTTGAAAATGGTTAAAGTGTTTATCGCTACCAAGAGAAAAATGCAAACCGGTGATAAAATGGCCGGCCGCCACGGTAACAAAGGTACGGTTTCACGCGTATTGCCGCTGGCCGATATGCCATATACCGAAGACGGTACTCCGGTTGATGTAGTGCTGAACCCGCTGGGTGTGCCTTCTCGTATGAACGTGGGGCAAATTTTGGAAACACACTTGGGCTGGGCTGCCAAAGAACTTGGCGCGCAACTCAATGAAATGTGCGAACAATATAAACGCGGCGAAAAAACTATTGACGAATTGAATGCCCGCTTAAGAGAAATCTATGGCGACAAGCAGTATGAACGCGATGTTGCGCCTTTGACAGAGCCGGAAAAAGTAGAAATGATTTCTAACTTAAAGCGCGGCGTGCCGATGGCTACTCCGGTATTTGACGGCGCTACAGGCGATGACATCAACAAAATGCTGTCTATGGCAGGTTTGCCGACATCCGGTCAGATTGATTTGTATGACGGCCGTACCGGCGAAAAATTTGATCGTAAAGTAACCGTCGGCGTTATGTATATGATTAAACTGCACCACATTGTTGATGAAAAAATGCACGCCCGTTCGGTTGGTCCGTACAGTTTGGTTACTCAGCAGCCTTTGGGTGGTAAGGCTCAATTCGGCGGTCAACGTTTTGGTGAAATGGAAGTTTGGGCTTTGCAGGCATACGGCGCTGCCTATACCTTGCAGGAAATGCTTACCATTAAATCCGATGACGTTGCCGGCAGAACAAAAGTTTATGAAGCTATTGTCCGCGGCGAAGACAGTTTTGAGACCGGTGTTCCTGAATCCTTTAATGTATTGGTTAAAGAAATCAAGTCGCTGTGCTTGAATGTTGAAATGTTAAATGAAGAAGCGTAAGCTGAGGAGTCTTTACAAATGAATAATGAAATAATGAATATGTTTAATCAGCAGCAGCCGTCAACTGAAGAAAATTTTGATGAAATCAAAATTTCCATTGCTTCTCCTGAACAAATTCGTTCTTGGTCTTACGGTGAGGTTAAAAAACCTGAAACCATTAACTATAGAACATTCAAACCAGAGAAAGACGGTCTGTTCTGCGCTCGTATTTTTGGTCCGGTAAAAGACTATGAATGCTTGTGCGGTAAATATAAACGTATGAAATACCGCGGTATTGTCTGCGAAAAGTGCGGCGTTGAAGTTACTTTGTCAAAAGTGCGCCGCGAGAGAATGGGACACATTGAGCTGGCAGCTCCGGTTGCGCATATTTGGTTCCTGAAATCTCTGCCGTCACGCATTTCGGTGCTGACCGGTATTCCAATGAAAGCTTTGGAAAGAGTTTTGTACTTTGAAAGCTATGTTGTGATTGAACCGGGCTTGACACCGTTAACAGTTAATCAGCTGCTGACTGAAGATGAATATCAGGATGCTATTGACCAGTACGGCGAAGATTCATTCAGAGCCGGCATCGGCGCTGAAGCTTTGCGTGAAATCCTTTCTAACATTGACTTGGAAGCAGAACGCGCTTCTATGCGTGCTGATTTGAAAGAAACAACTTCAGAAGCTAAGCGTAAAAACTTGGTTAAACGCCTGAAGCTGGTTGAAGCTTTCTTGGAATCCAACACCAAGCCGGAATGGATGATTCTGACTGTATTGCCGGTTATTCCGCCTGATTTGCGTCCGTTGGTTCCATTGGACGGCGGCCGTTTCGCAACATCTGATTTGAACGATTTGTATCGCCGTGTGATTAACCGTAACAATCGTTTGAAGAGATTGCTGGAACTGCACGCTCCGGATATCATTATCCGCAACGAAAAACGCATGCTGCAAGAATCGGTTGACGCTTTGTTTGATAACGGCCGCCGCGGCCGCGCCATTACCGGCACCAGCA
>ERZ1034855.360-NODE-360-length-19847-cov-10.230447_pt1 | contig 19847 bp, 16 predicted proteins | sample MGYA00520699_ERZ1034855 | MGnify/ENA primary metagenome ERZ1034855 (study PRJEB33766, sample SAMN09781730) | gut metagenome | biome: gut microbiome | host: Homo sapiens | place: Madagascar | study: EMG produced TPA metagenomics assembly of the PRJNA485056 data...
CTATCTACACCGAAGAAGAGATTGCCCTTCTCGCCACCCGTGCCGTGAAGATAGAGAGCGACATCCTCCCTCGTATCTACATCAACGTTGACCGCGAAATTGGAGAGGCATACCTTCGCCTATCCCCGCGCACTGGCGACCCCGAATACATCGCCCGAATAGAGAAGGCGTGCAACGTTCCACCGCAGAACCTACGCGCCCAGTTCCGTCCTTTTTATGACAAGGCGCTCGCCCGTGACCCTCTCTTCGCCCAGTCGGTAGCCGACAAGATAGCCAACGACCGCCCCGAAGTGAAAGCCGCCCGCGACGCAGCAGCCAAGCACAAAGCCGAAGCCGACGCTCTCATCAAATATATCATGCGCAAGGACAAGTCATCGACCAAAGCCCGCGTAAAGGGCCTTGCCGACCGCATCGCCCAACTCCGCAAAGACTACGCCGACATCGTGACCGAGGACGAACTGAAAGGCTACGAGGCAATTCTTCTTAAAGTGGAGGAAGAAGTGAAAAGTGAAAAGTGAAAAATCCAACAGCTAAAAGCAATCATGTTTCATCACGGCTTAGAAAGGCCTAAAAAGGCTTAGAAAGGCCCAGTCAAAAATAAAAAGGCTTAGTAAGGCTTAAATACAAGACCCATGACCTCATTCGATCAACTCAAACAAATCTGCACCACCGCCTGCCACGACCGCCACGCTTGTGCCGAAGGCTATCGTGCCATGCTCGCCACCGAAAATATCAGTCAGCTCATGGCTGTGTGGCGTGCGAATTGGGAAGACCTCGTTGAGAGCAAATACGCCGACATTATCAATGAACTGCTTCCCGCTCTCTACCCCTCACTAAAGGAAGAAATGAACGCAGCTGGCATCTACGTCAACGAATGTCCGCAGCCTGCCCCCGAGTACGTCCTTGTTATTGTTACCGACTATGACCACATCGTTGAGATAAACGACTACGCCAAGTGTTACGTCATTGGCAAGGCACGGGTTCGAGCATGGGACCACGCCCAGGTGTATAGCGAGAAGAACGATAGAGCTATCATAAATCTCTACGATTACTCCTATGGTCACGTCAGCAAAGGAGAGGCTATTGCTCTCGGCCACTCACACCTATGGACCTCCACTAACGCAGGGCTAAATGGCAGCGTGACTTGCGAAGCCTACGGTGGCGAAATACGTGTCAGCAGTTATCTGAAGATTGAAGCCTACGGCGACACCAAGGTATTCAGCAAAACCGACCGCAATATCACGCTCTACGGCAACGCAAAAATAATAGTATAACAAGAAAGCCCAGTACGGCTTAGTACGGCTTAGTAAGGCTTAGTAAGTTTTAGTACGACTTAGTACGGATTAGTACGGATTAGTACGGATTAGTAAGGCTTAAAAACTCCAGCAAACCCAGTAAGGCCCATTTAATAACAATCAACATGAACAGCAAACTCACCATTCTTGCCGATGGCAAGCCGCTCACCCTAAAAGAAGACGCATCCATCAGTATCGAGTTGAGCAACCCATTGTTCAACGACACCGAGATGTTCTCCTATCCCGTGGAGCTGCCCATCGAAGGCAACCGACATTTCCTAAAGAACGTGGATGATGTCAGCAGCGACATCCGCCCCGTGAACTACGAGCACACGCCGATGCAAATTATCGCAGACGGAGTACCCTTTGCGTCGGGCACAGCTATCATTCAGGAAGACGAACGACTGGAAGACTCCATCTCGTTCAACGTCGATGCAAGCACACAATCGTTCTCCGACCTCATTAGCGACCTCAAGTGCAACGAGGTGCCTATACCGTCTAAATACCAAGACCAGCTTCTTATAGGCGAGAAGATAGACGAAGTGAACGTGGCCGTGAAATATCACACCGAGGTCGTTATAAAATACGAAGGGAAAAAAGGCAATAAAAAATTCGGCTCTGTAGGTGGTGGCAGAGCCGCTATAACTTTTTCGCCACAGGCGCTTGGCTTCTCGTTTCCTGGTAAATGTCAAGAAAAAGGTACTAAGCATGAGGCGGTTCGCGACACAAAAAAAACGCGAACATACCCCGATGGCACGCAAGTAATTTTCCCCGTCGTTGTAAAATCTTATATCAATGTTTCTGAATCTTATCCTCAAAAGTTGTTTTGCAATGCACGTATCTGCTATGGTCATCACGACATAGATGCAGATGGTACATCTACTTCAGATACACTCGTAAAAACAGCGAAAGAGACGGAAGATGGCCAAATGTATGAAGACCGCGGACCACTGTGGGTATTAGAAGCCGACCGTCCGCAATCGGGCATCTGCTTCTACATACTCTTTTTCCTCGATTGTTTGTTTGAGCACCTCGGCGTGCAGTTTGACAAGTCGGCACTTATGGATATAGGCGACATGAAGCGCCTTTGTTTTTTCACTACAAAATGTGCCTATGACACAAAGCCGTTGTATGTTGGCTCTACATATAAAAAGGAAGACGAAGAGGTGAAAGCGGGCCTAAAGAAGGAGGGTGACATCAAACTTGGTTTCTTTCAAAAAGTAGCCAACTCAGAAAAGGAGACAAAAGACCTTTTTGACGATGTAAACACTTGGCTTGAATCGAGAGGTTGTGGCGGCACATTGTCGTTAGAAAACCCGAAAGACAAAACGGTTCAGCAACTCGTTTATTATCCCGCGTATTTCCGAATTATAGACATGGTTGATGAGCGTTTCCCAGAAAAATACTTTAAAAAAAGTGAGTTGGAGAAACTAAAATCGGAAAAAGCAGAACACGTTACTGTAGGCATAGATAAAGTGGCGAGCATCACAACAAAGTCTTCCATCGAGAAAGCACAAATGAGCGCCAGCGTAGTAGAAATGTATGCCAACGAGCAGAATTTCCCGGCCGAGGCGGTATCAGATGTTATCGACTCACTGGAGCAGCAATTTGGTATTAAGTTTCATTACGACTATGAGCAGAAGAAAGTAACGGCTTATCTCATTCGCGACGTATTCCGTAAGCAGAACCCTACGCCCCGTGCCTTTAACGCACAACTGCTATCAATGGTGCCCATGACCGAGAAGATTACTGGTGTGCGTGCTGGATATGCAGCCGAGAGCGATGCAAAAGAGCAGAAAAGCAATGTGAAGAACGCTGTGAAGGACTATAACACCGACTACGACTACATAGAATACCCCAAGGATCGCACCGTAACAAATATGGTTTATAAAGACATTATACACCAGGTTAAAAACGGTCCGATGAATGTTTTTGTTGACAAAACTACTGGTAACAAATATCGCGTAAAGATTGACTCTAATTTTACCGACGCTTCAAATATGGAGCCGCGATTGTTTGAGGTGGCCGCCATGAAGGGTGTAGAGTTAGGCGATTGCTCTACAATCAACGAAGATTATATTCAGGAGTTTAAGTCAAGTTTTGTGCCTGTAGGATTAATTGATACCAACTATCGCCAGGCCCTTTCCGCAAGCTTCGGCAAAGAGTTCTTTACAGACGGAGCTGTGCAGCCCACAACGGGTACAAATATTAGTGGCAACATGGCAACATCAGTAAACGGCCATAAAGCCGAAACTGTTATGGCTGCGTTCATCGACGAAGACATGGAGCATGAGTTTCTTACGCAATACATCAAGAATCCCATCTCATCGGCCATCGCTGATTTTTATGTCACTGAAGAGCTCTCGTTGCGCGAGAGCTACGACCCGTCAAATACCGATGATGGCAACTCGCCACTACAATCACACGACTGGGGACTATCTATTGCTGTAATGCGTGGTGGTGGTGTAGACTCAAGCCATGAGTCTTACGATTACAACTATGATGGATTTGGTAATTCAAAATGGCGTACCACAGTAGGACAATATGCGCTCACAACAGATAGTATCGACTGCTATGGAAACATGTATGAACCCGAACTTAGTAACGACGAACGTTTCTCACTCAAGCCGCGTGCTTGGGTGCAGCCCGAATGGGCAGATGCTCCACTTGTGGTAAACACTCCCGAAGTGAAGAACCGAGGCTACGTAGACGTGTTCCTAATCGACTATTTTTATTTCTTACTCAACCGTAAGAAATACTACATTGAATGTACGGCAACGGTGGCACAGCTTGTTGATATTCAAAACCATTGGAAAGAATGGTGGACGATTGATGATAAAAAGTTTCTTATCAATAAAGTCAACGCCGAGATAACCAGCAAAGATGGCCTTGGAAAGGTTGAGATGGAAGTGTATAGCATTTAATTAAAACAAAAAATTATTATCGTTTATGGCAAATAGAATTTCTTTACACTCAGGCTCTGTCCTCAATGGTTGTCCTATCACTTTTGAGATTATGCCTACGGTGCTTACCAGCAAACCATCATTTCATCGTGTGGTAGTGAATGTGATATGTTGCATGAGTGGTGGCAATTATGAAACTTTACGTCAGTTTGAGCCCGTCTTAACCGAGGGCCGCCCCATCGTGACAGATATATCATCGGCGCTGCGCACTTTTCGCGATGCTTACGAATATTCGGCACAAGATGTTGAATTTCCTGTGGTAAAATTCAGACTTGAGGTCTTTGACGAGTATATGACCGATGGCGAGGTACATCCCACCGAGCCGATTTATTACCCCGCAGTAGATAAAACTCTCACTACCATCTTCGGGCAGTTTAGCGATATTGCACGTATCTTGTCTACTGGCACCAGGTCGGTACAACGATTGTCACGTAAACCATCGTCAATGCCACAACTGGCTTGCGTGGGCGAAACATTGGTATATGCACAACCATACGCCGAGCCACAAGACTTGCTAACAAGTGGCGATATGGAAAAACCTACGTCTGTGGTTGTAGACATAACAGAAGAGGGCGCACAAACGTTTGGCGATGTCGGGGTGTATGCACTACCCAGTTCTGAGGCAAAAGGTCGTATGGAGTTTCGTTTCATCAACTCGTATGGCGTAATGGAGAGCGTTAGTGTGCCCCGCAGTTATAAGCAGTCGGTACCCTTTTCTAACACGTCATATACTGTAGCACGTCGCGAGACATTTAATAAGTTTTCGCGGTCTATCATACGCAAAGCTCCTACCCCCGAAACATGGAACTTTGTTACCGACCCGTTAGATGAACAATGGCTGCGCTGGTATTTCTTTGAGTTTTTAGCGTCGGAAAACGTTTGGATAAAAATTGGTGAGACGTGGCTTCCTTGTAAACTCGTTTTAAGCGACGACGAAATTACTCTTCGCGATGATACGAATACTGATATGAGGGCAGTATCATTTAATGTAGAGTTGGGCATTAATGGCAGTCCGTTTGTTATGTCCTAACGTTATGATTTCTTTTTTCTAAATTCGCTTTAGAAACACAAGCAATTTATCAAATGACACAAGCTAAACCCAAAGATTATTGGATTTCGCCCAATGCGCTTTACATAGAAAGAAACGCATTGAACAATCCCGATTATATCCAGGCATCATGTACCAGTGGTGCCCAGATACTTGTGTATATAAAAGACATTATTGGCTTTGATGATGGGCACAATTATCGCCGTTGGTCATTAATCGCTGCTCCTACGGTGTTCAACACTCATACTGAGAAGTATGTATATGCAGCTATTCCTCGCGATTTATCTTCCACTAAGGCAGCTCTAATAGTGTTTCCATCAGAATCTATCGACTTATACGGTCAAAATGAGGCTAAAGAGCAGATAGGTTCGGCCGATTGCTATTATATCTTTTTGCAAGGCATACTCACGTCATCGGGCGATAATGGCACCATAAAGCGTGAGTGGAAGAAAGGTTTTGAGATAAAGTATGGCTATTTGTCTTCTGACGAAGCGCTATCGGCCGGTATGATTGATACAGTGTGGTACGAATACAACTCGGTAGACAGCAACGGATTGGTTACGTTCTTACGAGATCTCACCATGAAGGTGGGCACTATTTTCAAACAACTGTTTGCACGTACCTTGACCATCGTTCAAGGTGGCAATTTGTTTTTTGATGGACAGAAACGCGACATTATAGGTGTGGCCGATGAAAATACACTTATCACGTCTAATAACACCATCGTTACTCCTACATATCTTGATGATAACGCCTTATCTAAAAAGCATAAAGACACTGCTCATGCGTTGATTGCCTTTGAGAAGGGGCTGACGACGGGCGCATACAAGCGTGGTGCGAGCGGTGCTGCCATCAATGCTAATGGTGCGGCCGAGGTGAAGAGCATGGCTGCGCGTGATGGTGTGACCGTGGGCGACGATGTGTTTGTGCGTGCTGATGGTGGTGCTCGTTTAGGCGATGTAGAGGTGGCCCGTGTGCGCTCTAAGGGCGCTGACGAGGGCGATAGAAACCTTATCAGTGGTCGTGGTTTTGACCTGTTTATGGGCGCTGATGGCAAGAGCCACCTGTGGGTAGACGATGCTAACATACGTGGTAAGCTGGTGGCGATGAGCACTGAGATACGCAAGGTGTCGTATAGCGGTGGCACGCTGCTGCTGAGCAACGCTGGCAGCACATTGGCCCGTGTGACCGCTGTGACGGATGACCAGGGGGCTGTGGTGGCCTACAAGTGCTGGGCGAAGGCCGATGATGGCACCACGCAAACGATGAACTGGTGGCGCATAGGTATGATGGCGCTATGCCAAACATTTAACGTGAGTGGTAACACTGGCGGCAACCGTAGGTACTGGCGACTGGTTGTAGGCGTGGGCCAAGAGCGCCTTGACGATGGCAAGATATACGACTATGTGCTGCTGAGCAATATTGCGAGTTTTTCGGCTGTTGCGTATAAGATTCCTTATTACTCGTCGGGTGGCGTTCTGACTGCCAAGGGTGATGTGCTACGTTGGGCTGGCGAGCCTGTGGGCATGGTGCAGCGTAAGGGCAACATACCTTTTTTGATAGCCTTTGCGTTACAAGAGGGCAGCGCTGCCGATGTCTCTACTATAAAGGATGACGATGGCGTGCTTTTGATGAATAGAGGCTTTTATGGCTACGAGCCTACTGCCGTTGGCGGTGCGCCTGATGCGCCTATGGCTGGCGATGTGATTGTGCAATGTGGCGACCAGGTGCGCTGGCTGAGCCGTGGCAACGTGATACGCCTGTGTACGAGCAGCGATGATGGGGACATAGACACCACACCCTCGCTGTCGATGTATCACGGCATAGGTAGGCTGCGCGATGTTATCGTTAATGGCGAGGCTACGGCCAACAAAAGTGTTTGGCAGTGGCGCGACCTGACAGCCCTTATCTCACCCACGAAGACCTACATCAATTCTGACTATTTTTATTTCTTCTCGGAGGATAATGGTGGCATTGAGAAGGCACAATCGTTTTCTGAATTTAAGATGCAAAGCGATAAGGTAGCTGTTAGTGTGCGCGATGTGGCGACAGGCATTGAAAAGGCTGGCGTGCATCTTAATGGCGATGATAGCTGTATCGTGGCGAAGGCTAACAAGTTTTATACCGAGAACGCGGCTGGTGTGCGCACCACGTCGGTTGACGAAGAGGGTAACTTGATAGCGCGGTCGTTGCATAGCCTGAGTGTTGATGATGAGAAGGCGCTGCGTGTAGACATAGAAGATGGCATGATGACGATGTCTACCTCGCAGAGCAACGCAAAGATAATGCTGGGTCTTGATGAAGATGGCCTACCTGCCTTTATCTTCTACAATGCAGATGGAAGTATAGGTCTTGTTATTAGCGCAAACGGCACTAACGCCAAGCCTCTGTTTAACCCCAACGCTGTGATTGTGGTAGACGATGTAATAACGGGCAGTTATAGCTATAGTGTAGGCCCTGGCCCTAATGGTGGCAAGATACACATACTGTCGTACACCGTGAAGCTGACTGTGAAAAATAATAGTGGCAACATTAAAATGATTAAAGATGGCGTGGTGACGGTAAAGGTAAAATCGGCTTACAATGCACAGATGGTTACGCTGCATAGTAAAGACAGTAAGAACGTGCTGAACCAAGATACGTTGGCGATGACGTTTACGGGCGTAGAAACTTTTATACTGCCTACGACATCAATAATAACAATAGCCGATACGATAGACGTTACGGCCACGAACGAGGGAGGAAAGACGTGGACCACAAGGATTAACAAAACAAATTAACAATAAAAATAATCAATTATGAGCGAAACAAGAGTTAAAATTATACCTACTAAGGTGGGTACGATTTGGGAGGCAGCACGGCAGTATAAACTGCTTGACTACCTCGTAATAGATGGCGCAACCATGTACCTGAGCAAAAAGGTAGATGATAGCGGTGTGAACGTGGGCCATGCACTGACAAACACTGATTGGTGGGAAGAGTGTATAAACATAGCTGATGTGGTGGCTAAGGCCAAGAAAGCCGTTGACGACTGTGAGCAAGCGGGCGTAGGCGCTAATGATGCGGCAACACAGGCTAACGATGCGGCACAGAACGCCCAAACGCAAGCCACCCAGGCTGCCGCCACTGCTGATGCTGCGATGAAGGCAACAAAACTTGCTAACGATGCCGCACAGGCTGCTAATATGGCCACTGAGGGTGCAAACACTGTGAGCGCTAAATTGGGCAAAGACAATGTATTGATGGTGACTGACCGCGAGGGAAATTCGGCACAGGTGCAGCTTGGCGATGCTGCCGACGTAGCACGTATGAAGCAGAGCCTTGGCCCGTATTCAGACCGCCCCGACATTGTACTTGCGGCCTCGCAGACGGGCTATGTGGTGAGCAAAGATGGTGTGAAGACCGCGAAAGCTGGCTGGGCGATGGCCGAGTTTACTGCCGAGCTGGGCAACGAATATTTGTTTAAACCAGGCGCTACCGATGGCAGCGTGTGCGTGTTTGCCGAGTATATAGACAAGGTAGAGCGCCGCGCGATAGAATATGCCTATACCTACGACGAGAAAGGCCGTGTGGCAACAGCAAAGGCGACCTATGACGGTAAGACACACAGCTACACCTATGCCTACATCACGCAAGAGAGCACTGCGGGCGCTGGCACAGAGGCGCAGAGCGAGGTGTGTGTTATCACGGACGACCAGACAGGGCAAACGGTGGACTACTTGCCCGCCACGTTCCAAACAAAAGTGGGTAGCTATCAGCCCCTGACGCTGCTGAACGCCGATGCCGAGCTGCCTGTGGATGGCTACTGCCGCTTTGTGAGCAACTTTCAGGCTCGCAGCGCCATCAAGGTGGTGGTGAGCTACAAGACGGACGTGGCCGACCTTACCATGAAGGTGGTGCGTGATGGCATGACTGCAAGCATGTGTACGCAGCTGTCGAAGATTAACCAAAAGGTAGACGAGGCGAAGGCTGGCATTGAGGAACTGAAAGACTCGATTGTGGCTGACAGCGACTATTACGTAGCCGAGAACGATGAAAAGACGGGCGACCCTCACTTTCAGAACGGTAAGGGTAACAAAGACATCTTGAACGACTGGCATTTCTTCTTGATAGACCACACAGACAACACAGGCGAGGCGACACACCCCGTAGGGCAGCTGATGGATAACAACTTTTTCCGCTTTGTGGGTGGCGCGTTTGCCCCAACTGTGGGCATAACAGAAGAAATGCGTGCGGTTTGCGACGTGCAGCTATATACCGATGCTGAACATACACAGAAGCTGACGTTGAAGAATGGCGTTGTCGTTACTGATAAGGCTGGCGCACATCCCTATAACGCGGTGGAGGTGTATAACTCACTTGGCTTGGTACAGCTATATGATGGCGAAGGCAATAAGGTGCGCCAGTTGCTGCCGTGGGAGACGACGGAGACCAAATATTCGGTGATGTTAGGCAGATATGATACGCTCTACCCTATCGACCAACAGACAGGCAAGAGCGGCAAGGTGATAAGCGGCATCTTTACAAAGCCTGTGCGATATGATGGCATAGATGCTGGCAGATTCCCCCTGTTAGGCACAGCCATAGCTCCTTGTCCTGTGACGACCGTGGGAAATAAGACGCGTAATTTCTTCTTTGCTTATGCTGTGGGCGACACAAACACTACGAATACTGGAAACCCACAGAGCAATGATTTGTGCTCGGTATATCTTGATGGCAGAACCTATCCAAGAACAAGTGATATGAACCAGATTACTAATATGCAACGTGCGCGTGCTAACAACGCTGATACAACCGCCCCTGTACCCTTTGCCGAGGGAGGCTATCATGCCTTAAACACCTTTACCATGTGTATGGAGCTGCTGTATGGCACGAAATATTTGCACGACAACAAGTTGTTTGGCTCGGGCATCTCGTCTAACGACCCTTGCAACAGCGAGGCTACATGGTTGAATAATGGCGGTGTGCGATGCAAAGAACAAGGAACGGCCGATTGGGGTTATTATACTTGGGGAGCAAACACGCCATTTGGTTATAACAACAAGATGCAGAAATATAACTTTTCTTGCCACATAAACTATTACATGGCGAAAGAAGAGTGTATGGAGAGCCAGATGGCAGCATCGTGGGCAGCAGAGATGGGTGTGGCCGAAGACACAGAATTTGAAGCATACGGCTCAACCTATCATTATAAGAACATACCAGGCGTAAAAGGCTTGAAAGATGGCGAGATGAACTGTAAGGTGTATCGTAAGCGTATAGGCACCTGCAAGGGCTACAAAGATGCTGACACGCTGGCCACCTATGACCTTGAACTGTCGTTGCGCATGAGCCTGATACATGGCATGACCCTCAGTGGCGACATCTTTGCCTATTGGGGTGGCGGCTGCGAGATTGTGGGCACCAATAAGGTTACGACGAATGGTAATTATAATGCCGAACTGCTCGAGAAAAACTTTGTTGAATTTTACCTGGAGCCGAACCAAGACAAGTGGGTGAACGAAATTAACCCACAACTGAACGACTTAGGAATATTCGGCTTTGAGGCGGTGTATAACAAGATTGGCATATTTGGCCCGCCGATCTTATCAGACGGATATACAAAAAAGAGGCTGGGGTTTACACCTTATAAGATAGAAAATGGTGGTGGTTTAGGTTCGGGACAGGGCTTCTACGGTTGGATGTTCCCGTATTGGTCGCGCACACTCAACCAACGTGCTCGCATAGCCGTGCGTTTTCGTGGCTCTGCGACTAGTGGCTCTTGTGCGCCTCGGTCTCTCCCTGCGAACGCTGCGGTTTCTGATGCGAACGTGCACATTGGCGGTTCTGCCCAGTGTCATATTGTGCAACGTGGCGCAGCTTAGCGCAGCTGGCGCAGCACGGTGCAACCGTGCGAAGCGGGGCTGCAAGCCCCGTGCCCCAGTTTGACATTAATGATTAAAATAAAAACACATGAAAGTGAAAAATAAAAAATATCCCCAATGGCGAGACAAGCCTGGCATGAGGGCCATGACCCCTGAAGCTCGCATGAGGGGTGATGTCACTCTGATAAGAAGTGGCTAAAGAGGTTGGTGTTCCCGAGCCGTGCGTTTTCGTGGCAATGCGAATAATAGCTATTGTGCGCCTCGGTATCTCAATGCGAACAATGCGGTTTCTAATGCGAACGTGAACAATGGCGGTTCTGCCCAACGTCGGGCATCAAGAAATGATGCAGAACTAATATACGGGAACACCACTCTCGCTCAGGAGAAGCAGAAAATATCAAAGACAAGGGATGTGAGCGTAGCACGATGACTGTACGCGATGCAGCGGACGTGACCGAGAGACATTCTGACGGACAGACAGTTCCGTCAACTTTTTAGCCCGACACTGATTATTAACAGCGGAGTAATCCGCACAAAATATATTATTAACGTGCATAGACCCAACTACATTCCCTTCGTTGCAGACGACTACAAGAAGGCCGTTGAGAGTGCTGCTAAAGGCAGAAGGAAACGTCCAGAAGTAAAGGAGGCATTGAAGGATGTAAAAGGGCTATGCGCAAGTATTAAACAACATCTCACAGATGGAAGCTGGCGTAAGGATATAGCGTATCAAAAGCTGACAAAGGTGAACAACAATAAGAAGGTGAGGCATATTGACGCTCCTACATTCAGGACGTTGGTGTATGAGCACTTGTTGAAGAATAAGCTGGAGCCGATATATCGTAGACGAGACCTATTGGTGTCGCTGAACTGCAAGGATGGGTGCGGCATAACTCCATCGGCTAAACATAAGGAATTGAAAAGCAACTATGTGCTGCCAAGAGTGAAGCACCTGTTCTACGACCTGCAAGAACTGGAATGGGTGGTGACTGCCGACCAACGACAATGCTATATGCACGTGAAGCCAAGCGTGTTTCGGAAGGAACTGAAATATCTTATTGGCGACAAATGGCTGATAGACTTTGCTGTGGAGCTATGCTTTGTCGACGGACAACTGCCTGTGGGCACACCTACGAGTCCGCTTGCTCACCATATACTGATGTTGAGATTTCACGAATGGCTGTGCAGAAGCACCGAATGGCGATTGTGCTATGCCGATAACTGTATGGTGGCTTGTAGAACTATAGAAGAAGCGCAGCAGATGAAGTGGAGGATAAGACAGTATTGGTGGTATGAGCTTGACATGAGGGCGAAACGAGGCGACACAAGGGTGACGAGCATAAACGACAAGCGAGGCATTGATTTTTGCGGATACAGGGTGATACGCAATCCTGGCAAGCACGTTACCGACACGAACAAGGGCTACTGCCTTATACGCAAAGATACGTTGCTAAGAGCGAGAAAATGCGACAGCAATGAGTCGTGGGGTAGCTATTTCGGGCTGATGCGCCATGCTGACTGCTTCGGAGAGATGGTAAAGATAGAGAAAAAGATGAAGTTAAGAGAACTGACAAAGAAGATACGCATAGACCGCAAGATGGATGCCCCTAACATAAAGGCCCTTGACCTTACACGTAGTGGGCAGACATTTACGGTTTACGACTATGAGATACGCAAGAGCGAGAAAACGGGAGAGGCTAACTGGATAAAGATGCTGATAGGTATGCCAGAAGTGACCGACAACGGAGAACTGACAGGCAAGATGCTGGCACGCGAGGTACACGGCGGTATGATGGGCATTGTGGCGTGGATGGTGGCAGCGGAACAGGAGTATGGCAAGAAGAACTTGCTGCCGTTGGAGGACGTGAGGATTGTGGACGAGTGCGGATATATCTTTGAGGGTTCGACTAATCAGATGGAATACATTGAGGCAGTTTGACGATTAGACGAGTAGACAAGTTTAATAATACATAACGACTATGGAAAAGATGTTTTTTTCTGAACCCCAACAGCGGGTTACAGTGGGCGCATACGGCAAGGTGCTGGTGCTGCTAAACGAGAGAAAAGAGAAACCTGTGGGCGACAGCATGGGCGATGAGATGCGCGATGCTGTTGTACCTACGGAGCAGTATGTGTATGACGGATGCTGGCTTGATACAGGGGGCATGGATTCAGAACAGGCGTTGCTGGCCGCTGCCAAGGCTTCTTGGCTGTCGGCTATTGAAGCCTATGATGCCTCAGACAGCGTGAACGCCTTTATGCTGAACGGGCAGAAGGTGTGGCTGGATAAGGCTACACGTGTGGGACTAATGAACTCTACCAACATTGCGAAGGCGATAGGACAGACCACGACGACGCTGTGGCTGGGCGAGGCGAAGCTGGTGGTAGACTGCGACAAGGCGATACAACTGCTATCGGCGCTGGAGATGTATGCGCTGGAGTGCTTTAACGTTACGGCGGCACACAAGAAGGCTGTGACCGAGATGACGACGCTGGAGGATGTGTTGGGCTACGACTATACAGGTGGATACCCACAAAAACTAACTATGGAGGTGTAAGATGGTGTTATTAAGTGTGATAGCGACATTGCTATTTGTAGCGCTGCTGGGCGTGGTGATAGATAAGCACGGTGTGCCCGACATGTTGAGCAGCATCTACTACCTGCTTGGCAAGCGTGGGTGGATGTTCCAGTTGGCAATGGTGGTGCTGGGCATAGTGATGATGGTATGTCTGCTTGACAGCGGACTTGGTGAGCCCTGCCTTGCGTTTTTAACGTGTTTGGGGCTGATATTTGTGGGCACTGCGCCGCGTTTTCTTGATGCTGGCGAGCGGGCGGTACATAAAGGTGCGGCTATTGTGTCGGCAGTGTCGGGCGTGGCCTGGTGCTTGACGGTAGACTGGCCTTTGACGTTGTGCATCGTGTCAATGTATAGCTGGTATTGGCTGATATGCCATCATGACAAAGAAAGCAAGCTGTGGTTGATGGCCGAGGTTACAGCGGTGTGGTTGGTGTCATTGACTTATTGGTGTAACGTATAATAAAAAAAATATGAAAAGTGTAGTAAAAGGAAATAATTTCGCGCTCCTGATACCTGTGCGCCGCATGGAAGAGGGGCAGATGGTGGCGATGCCGTTGGCCGTATGTGAAGAGGTGCATGTGCGGCTGGTGAGCGCTGTGCGTCGTTTTGACCTTGCGTTTGTTATTGAAGACGAGGGCAGATTGCGTGCTCAGGTGCCCGCCACACTGCCGATAGGTACGTATGCGCTTGAGGTGTGTGGCAAACTGTTAGGCACGAGCTGGCGTAGCAACGAGTATGAGCAGATACGCATTGTTGACAACAACGCGCTGGCCGACACGGTGCTGAGCGATGTTGACGACAACGAGCCAAGCGTAGAGATAGACACACAGGTGGTGGTGTATGCTGCTGCCCCACAGTTGCTGCCCTGTGGCGAGTGGGTAAAAGACAAGATGTATGCCGTGGGCTCGTTGGTGAGCCATGAGCTGTGCTGCTGGCAAGCGGTGGAGGTTACAACTTCAGAGCCGAAGAAAGGCTCAACCTCGTGGGTGGTGCTGCTGGATGCCGAGCCACTGAAAGATGTGGCCATTGACACTGCTACCGAGGTTGTGAAAAACGCTATCAGTGTGCGCGTTGATGGGCCTGACCTGGTAATAACCGTAAATGATGGAAAGGAGTAAAAGGCTATGGCAGATGTGAGTTATATTGATGTAACGTCGCTTGACGTGGTGCCTGATGGCGTGCAGAACGATGATGTGCTGCTGCTTGTGCGTAGCAATGCCGATGGCACGAAGACGTGCTATCGTGTGCCAGGCGTAAAGTTTAAGGGCGACGCTGGACGTAGCGCCTACGATGTAGCCAAGGAACAAGGCTATGCTGGAACGTTGGCCGACTGGGAGGAACAGGTGGCTAAGGTGAGCAGGTTTAGTGTATCGTATGATGCTGACACTGGCGAGATTGTTTTTAGGCAGTGAGCCAGGAGACAAGTTGACGAGTTCTTGCTTAGGCAAGCGGCAGAGCCGAGCGGACAAGTTGACGAGGAGATTTGCTTTTTCGCTTGGCTTTGCGGCTTGCCTAAGTAAGAATAATAAGTAACTTAAAAATGTGATTAATGATGAAAGAAAAAATTAAAAACATCTGTAAGAAGGTGTATGATGGCTATCAGAAGCTGGTGGCCAAGGTGGGTGCAGACAGACTGGTGCATCTGTTTCTGAGTGTTGCAGCTACGCTGGTGGGCACACTGGCGCTGTGTCGTGCCTTTGCGGCGCTTCCTGTGTGTGTAGCCGCACTGATTAGCGCATTGGCTGTTTTCGCGGTTGGGTTGCGCAAGGAGAGAGCCGATGCTGAATATGGCGGTGGCTTTGACAAGGTGGACCTAATGTGGGGCGGCATAGGCTGCGCGGTGGGGTTTATTGTGTGTGTGGCGTTACTTTAACATATACCAGCTATGAATATAAGCGACATCTTGATAAACAAGCTAAAAGCGTTTGAGGGTTATCGCCGCAAGGCATACCGTTGCGCGGCGGGCGTGTGGACCTGTGGCTACGGCCACACACATGGCGTTACGCCCCGCACCACTTGTAATGAAAGTCTGGCAGAGGCATGGCTACGGTCCGACCTCCGACCTATCGAACGCTTCTTGTCATCTATCCCCGAAATAACGAAAACACAAGGACGTTTCGATGCCTGTGCCGATTTTTGTTACAATTTGGGCATAGGTGCGTTCAAGGCTTCAACACTGTTTAAACGCATACAGCGCAACGACACGCTGGAAGCCATACAAGCCGAATTTCTTAAATGGGTATATGCTGGTGGTAAACAACTCGAGGGATTAAAAACGCGACGACAGTGGGAGGCTCAACGCTTTGCTGAGTGATGTGTGAGCCGAAACCGCTATTACGGCAAAGCAACGAGTGTGTTGCTGCCGACACTAAAAAACCGCTCTTCATCCTCGCGGACCAAGAGCGGCAATAACATTTTAAATACTTTATAGAATATGAAATTCTAAAAAATACTTTTGCAAAGATACAATATTTTTTTGGTTTCAACCGCATATTACGCGGATATACGCACTTTTTTCACTTTACCTTCTCCCATATCCATGCTGTTTGGGCATTTTTCTCGTTGTAAAACAGTATTTTATCCTTCTCCCTGATGTAGATAAACGAGTAAGAACGCATGGCGGGGGTGAGATATTCGTTGAACGAGACGTGTCCGTTCTTGGTCGTGCAGGTAGACGTGAAGTCTATGTCGATGCTCGGTGCCGTGAACCGCACGTTGCCTTTTTTGCTAACAGTCATAGTAAACTGCACGCTACCTTCACTGTTGTTATGCCCAGTGGCCTGCCATGTGCCTACGAGAGCACCATCATGGTCAGATGTGTCGGTATAGTCGATGACGTAGTTGCTGGAGCCGAAGTCTAAAGAAAGGCTGCTTAACTCATGCGAATCGCCGTTTGGCGCTGTAGCATCGATTATTTTAATGTCTGACCACAGCTTGTTGATTGTGAGCGTACCGTATAGGATACTGTTCCAATCGAAACCCTCGTATGCGCCCGATGTAAACGTGGTGATGAGTTTGTTGTCAACTACCGACCATGTACCAAAGAAGTTTGACTCGGCATAGGTGAGCGACCCCGACGTTACCTTACCGCTGCTCATACACGTAACCAGACGGTTGCGGTAGAAGCGAAACTCGCTGCGCTTGTTGTTGTCGAGATACCATTTATATCCTGTAACGTAATTCTCCACACGTCGTTCACTGATGGTGCCGCCATCGTCACCGTCGCTACTGCAGCTTGCTACACTCGCACCCATGGCAAGCAGCATGGCTGACATGAGCAAAAAACTGAAAATCTTTTTCATACTTTTATGTTTTAATACGTTAATACTTTCGTAGGTTTATATTTTTGTTTTCACAACAAATAACACAAATATCACAAACAAGTAAATATTAGTGTCATTAGTGTAATTCTTTGTTCCCCTACCCCACCATGTCTGATGTTTCACGCACGTTTTTGTACCTTTATCCTTGGAAAGTTCGAGGTGTCGGACTGGATACGGAATCATAGAATAACCGTAAAATATCCGTAAAATACGCATAGAATACGCTAAGGACCGTTTTTGGCTTGTTTTCGGCTGTTTTTATACGGAATGTTTCACGATTTTCGTTGTCCGTCCATGCCCACGTTTTCCACCATTATTCTATTATTAACATCTAAATCCTTTTGCGTATGCCAAAAGTTAGATTTTCGACTGACATTCAGTCAATCTCAGGTAAGCTATGCTCCAAAGAGGGTGTAATTTACAGTGTTAACAAACAGACGGGTGAAACCTATCGTTCCGACCGTCATAGTCATCATGATGCCAACACTGCCGAGCAGCAGACTGTTCGCGCCGACTTCAAAAAGAAGGCGCAGTTTGCCGCGGCTTGGTGGAAGCAGAACCGTCCTGCAGACAAGAACGCCAAGGGTACGGAGGCTTACCTCGCCGTGATGAAGGCCTACAAGGCGCAGCACAAAATCGGCAACCCCTACAGCTTCATGCGCTCCCTCGTCACCGACGACCTCAAGGTCCTCCTCTCCGGCAACGACCTCACGGGTGGCGTGAAGCCTGGTAGCTCCACCACTGAAGGTAGCGGTCAGAAGCCTGGCGCAGGTGGCGAGTTGGAGTCTTAACAGCCCCCTCGTCTGTCGCTACCGAGCGAAGCAAAAAGCCACGCTACCTATCACAGGCGGCGTGGCTTAAAACCAAATTAGTAATCACAATCTTTAGATTATGAAAACATATCTTTATTCTGCCGCCACGCTTGCACTTATCTTAGCTCCGCACGATGGGCAGATTGTCTGCATTTGAAAATGTTTCGGCACAACTCGTGTTTGCCATTGGTCCTCGTCGGGAAACAACTCGGTTATCTTCACTCCCAATGCGTCGGCAATCTCATAGAGGTTGCTTAATGACGGATTGCCGTTGATGCGTGAACTAAGAGTTGGAGCAGTTATAGAACGAGTATTATTATCTTTATCGGTACGAGTAATCCTGCTTGCAAGTTCGTTAAGAGAAACGCCTTGTTGTTGCATTATCTCGGCAATGCGCAGATTATTTCTTTTTCTTTCCATGATAATATTGCTTTTCTCCATATTCTATAAGTATTAAAACGTTGATGCAAAGGTACGCTAAATTAGAATAATTTGCAAGCCTTTTAGGATAAATTTTAAATATCTTTGATTATTTTCTTTCTTTTATTTGTTATTTTTAGAATTTTTCCTTATCTTTGCAGCGCAATTTTTTAATAAGAATATAATCAAATTAGTAATCATTTAATTTTAAACAGTTATGGAAGAAACAACAGTGACCATCGACTTAGGCAAAGACGACATTCGTATTGCCGCAACTTCAGTACTTGAATATCTTAGCATCTATCCTCCTATGGAAGATGAGCGTAACATCGATTTTAATATGGGCGTTCAGATGCTCTACGACATCCTGAAATCTACCTTTTAATGTAGGCGACTATGGATAATCCTATTATGCCAGCACGTAAAATCTCTGCCGCGAAAAACATCTTTCGTGGCAAGATTTCTTTGAAACATTGTTGCTTGAGTTCCAATGAGCGAAATTATCTGACTATTGCCGCCACTGCCTATCTTGCCAATCCTAATACGCTTCTTGATATAGAGAAACTGGAGAAGATGACAGAATTTCTTATGGGGCAAAAACGTAGGCATCGTGTAAGCGAAGGTGTATCTAAGTTCTATTCTATCATTCAGGACATGGCTAATGATGGCGAGAAACTGAATTTTGATGATATTCCTATTCTGCCATTGTCGGATATAGACAGACAGATGGCTAAACTTCTTGAGCAAAACTACACTAAGCAAATGAACGAGCTGAGGAAAGAGAATGATATTTGCAGGGAGCGATACCGTGATTTTGTGGAGTCGTTGGTAGTGCAACAACGTAAGGAGACGAAGGAGTATTTCGACAATAAAAAACCTTATGAGCGGAAACGTGAGCGACGTTTCGACTTTGAAGTAAGAAACAAGGCTTACACCAACGAGGAGGTTGTCGCACGTTTGCATGAGTTGTATGGCGACGATTACGACTATACGCAAGTGAATTACAAAAACTGTAGAACGCCCATCACGCTACGCTGCAAGAAACACGATGTAGAAATCTCTCGCACATTACCAAACTTATTAAAAGGCTGGGGATGTCCTGCATGCAACAAAGAGCAGGGCAAAACGTGGGCTAATACCGTAACTAAGACCTACGACCCGGCACGTCGCTCGGAGCGTTGGACTACGGAGCGTTTCATAGCCGAGTCGAAGGCTTATCATGGAGAAGGCATTTTTGATTATTCGCAATGCCGTTACGTCAACAACGACACCCCGGTTACGCTTATTCGTATTGCAGATGGGGCGGTCGTAAGGGTTCGCCCTTACGACCATCTTCGCCACGATACCGACTATGGCATTGAGCAACGATACTATCAAGGAACAACAGATAAAGAGAAGATCCATTTTCTTGTAAGACAGTTGGAGGAAAACATTGACAATCCTATATATGTGCCTATGCAGACAATAAAGTATTCCAACAAACGTTTTAAGTGTATCTGTCCGCTGCATGGAGAGTTCTATGCTTCATTGCACAAGATACGTA
>ERZ1034855.364-NODE-364-length-19420-cov-9.303434_pt1 | contig 19420 bp, 19 predicted proteins | sample MGYA00520699_ERZ1034855 | MGnify/ENA primary metagenome ERZ1034855 (study PRJEB33766, sample SAMN09781730) | gut metagenome | biome: gut microbiome | host: Homo sapiens | place: Madagascar | study: EMG produced TPA metagenomics assembly of the PRJNA485056 data set...
GTATCAAACCTGATTATGAAAACAACAAACTGCACGCAACAGAAGTTATGATTTCCACTCCGGATTCAAAGGTTAAAGTTTTTGTTATTCCGACAGATGAGGAACTGGTCATCGCGCAAGATACTATGAAATTGGCTTTGCATAAATAATTTTTTACTAAAACAAAAAGGAGGAGAATAATCGTTCTGCTCCTTTTTAATAAAAAAATATAAAAAAGTTCTTGACCTGAACCGCTCTCTGAGGATTAAATATTAACAACAAGGAGTATAAACGAATGAATAAAAAAATTTTAATCATTTCCGGAAGTCCGCGGATAAACGGCAACTCCGATATCTTATGCGAAGAGTTCAAACGCGGCGCTTTAGAAGCCGGTAATATAGTAGAAAAAATTCGTTTAAGCGATAAAAAGATAAACTTCTGTTTAGGCTGCGGAGTCTGCAATGCCACCGGTAAATGTATACAAAAAGATGACATGGCGGAACTTTTGCAAAAAATACTTGCTGCAGATGTGATTGTTTTGGCATCTCCTGTGTATTTTTATGGAATGAACGGACAAATGAAAACCTTTATAGACCGCACGGTTCCGCAATACACAAAAATTTCAGGCAAAGATTTTTACTTTATTATCAGCGCCGCGGATACTGTACAAAAACACATGGACAAAGTTATTGAAGGTTTCCGTGGATTTACAGCCGATTGTTTGGAAAATGCCACCGAAAAAGGCATTGTTTACGGCTTAGGGTCATGGATGAAAGGCGAAGTGAAACACAATAAAGAAGCAATGCAACAGGCTTATGAGTTTGGTAAAAACGCCTGATTTTTTACCCCCCAATACCATTGTTGCCAGCCTACGAGAGTTATATTTTTGCTTCCGAGCAAAATTTATATTATCAAATTCCTAAAAATGTGCCGTAACATTGCAATATTCCGATGTTTTTCCACAAGAACTGCAGACTTTATGAATTTCATCTAGTGTAATATCCGATAAGCATTTATTGCTTCCTGAACAATAAGCATCACCCCAAAACGCTGTTGTCTTACCTGCTGAAGATTTGTAAACACCAGCATTTATGGCAGCGGCATGCAATGGTGCATATACATTCTGAAGTAATTCTTCACAAAATCTTACAGAAAAATTAGGAGATGTCGGATTTTGCTTATTATCGTCAAAAGCAACGGTTCCAACATAAATATCAAAAGAAAATCTTTTATTTCTAATATATAAATCAACGCCATTGCCGTAAGCATCGCTTGATTGTATGGCATTATGCACAGTCCAGCTGTCTGGAATCAGATTTAATGATTGCGCTAAATCCGTAACACCTACATCTCTTGATGTTCCTAAATTTTTGAAATCGTCTAAATGTTCTAGCACCCCAAAAATCAGCATGCTATATTCGCTGACAGCCTTATTAAGCTTAAACTTTTCCATTGCTTTAGAATATCCGGCGATACCGCCGACAGACAATACGCCGACAATCGCCAATACGCCCAGCATTTCTATCATGGAACGCCCAGCAGAGCAAGCGTCATTGCGAGGAGTGTAACGACGAAGCAATCCATACTCCGCTCCCCTGCTCTTTACTTTGAAAAATTCTATACCCTTAAACATCTTATTCCTCCATAATTGTGTAAAAAAAACGACCGTTATTTTTACACAGCAAAACAAGCGGCAATAAAATGTTGTAAAAACAGTAAAAAACATCGTAAATATAAAAAGTTATTGCAAATTCCGGCAACCTTTGCTAGACTATAAAAAACAGCCGAAAAACTGTCCATTTTAAACGGTCGTTTTTTTTACACACTCCCTCATCTTCTAATGCTAAGAACTTCATTACTGGATAATTTTTATATATTTCAACTAAAAATAAACGTCATACAAATAGCAATCTCTGGCAACACTTGATAATTACAATACTTTCAAACCAAAGATAATTCTAAAGTAAAAACATTTATTATAGCGAAAAGCCGCCCTCTAAACAAGGACGGCTTTTAATTTAATCAATCTTATAAAAATTTCCGCTTTCACAGTCATACTGCAAATGCAAAACAGCGCAATTTTCAAAGCTGACATTTTTCAGCTGATAACCGCATTGCAATGCGCTGATAACGCCGGCATGACAAACAACACCGACAACACTCTCTGATTTACCGACAATCTGACGCAGACAAGCATCCACCCTGCAAAAAGCGTCATATTTACATTCCCCATCCGGAAAATGCAAATACCATGTCTTTTGGTCAGGATTCATCAATTGCTGTTCAAATTCCTTACCGTAAATCTGCCTTACCTCATCAAAAGTCAATCCTTCGGCTGTTCCAAAATAAACCTCGCGCAAATCAGGCATAACCTCAACCGTTAAATTATCATAATTTTTCGCAATATATCCGGCTGTTTGCTGCGCACGGGTTAAAGAAGAACAATAAAGTTTTTCCAATCCCAAATTTTTAACTTTTTCAGATAAAGCTTCTGCCTGTTTTTTACCGGTTTCATTCAAAACATCATCACAACCGGAACCTTGCCATTTTTGAGCCAAATTCTTATCAGTCTGACCATGGCGGAAGATAAAGATATCTTTCTTCATAATTTACATAAGTATATTTTTATAATAAGAGGTATAATGCTTTATTTTCTGCAATGCAACAAAAAAAATACTCGATTCTCCATTGAATCGAGTATTTTTTAGTTTAGAACAATGCAATTTTTGCATCTTCAACATCCAATACCTGCATGTCAGTTGGCGGTGTCCAAATCCACAAACTCATATGATGAGTCATGCTGTGACAATATTCTGAAGGAGAATAGCTGCCGCCTAACGCGCTGAATAATGCAATAGCATGGTCTTTTGTTCCAACAAAATAAGGTCCGCCATCCAATACCAGCACCTCAAAATCCAAACCAACAGATTTTGAACGGGTATAAATCAAATCTCGCAAAACACATTTGTTCTTTTTTGTTACGAAAAACACGGAACCGATATTTTTAACTTCACGAAAAACATGCAAAAGTTCAGCCTCAATCAAAGCTAATTTTTCTTTTTTAACACTTAAATCCATAAAAATAAAATTTTATTAAACAAAAAAATAAACATCAAAATTAAAATACGGATGTTTGTTTACCATATATTTTTTATTTCTGCAAGATTTTTTGTCAAAAAACAGCATCTAAAAAATACTTGACTTAGAGTATACTCTAAGAATTATGATATATCATGAAAGGAAACATAAAAATGCGTATGTGGATTATACTTTTTGTAATTTTAATTTTTTCAACCCTTGCCGGTTTGGCTTATTTAACCGACCGTGTTTCTAAATTTGATATTTTATTAAAATTATCGCAAAAAAACACCAAACTTCTCTACACAATCAGTCTTATTCTGGTATTGACGGTTTTCGCCGTGCTTTGTTTATGTCTTAATTTAATGAATGCGGTAATCGTTTTGCTGCATTTAATGATTTTATGGCTGCTTTGCGACCTTGTTTTTGGAATTATGGAACACTTTATGCCGCAGCCGTTTCAGCATTATTATGCCGGAATTACCGCTTTGCTGCTGACTTTTACTGCTTTAAGCGCCGGTTGGTTTTTAGACCACCATGTTTGGACAACACATTACAATCTTGAGACTTCTAAAACCGACAAACATCTGCGTATTGTACAATTTGCGGATTCGCACATCGGAACAACCTTTGACGGCGACGGTTTTGCCAAACATATTGAACAAATACAAATGTTAAATCCAGACGCCGTAGTTGTTGTCGGAGATTTTGTTGATGACGACACCATGCTTAAAGATATGCAAAAAGCTTGCGCTGCTTTAGGCAAACTTAAAACCACATATGGTGTTTATTATGTATTCGGCAATCATGACAAAGGCTATCATAGTCCTGAAAAACGAGGCTATTCCGGCAATGATTTAATCAATGAACTGCAAAAAAACGGCGTAACAGTTTTGCAGGATGAAGCAGTTTTGCTAGCCGATGATTTTTATATTTTAGGTCGCAAGGACAGTTCAGAATTCTATCGCGGCAGCAGCCGTGAAAATATGGATACGCTGGTAAAAGCATTGGATAAAAATAAATACATTATTGTTTTAGACCACCAACCTAATGATTATAAAAGCCAGATTGACGCAGAAGTTGATTTAGTGCTTTCCGGACATACCCACGGCGGACAACTTTGGCCTTTGATAAAAGCCGGAGAATGGATAGGCGCCAACGACAAAACTTATGGATATGAACGCCGCAATCTAACGGATTTTATAGTTACTTCTGGAATTTCCGATTGGTCTATAAAATTCAAAACCGGCACAAAATCAGAAATTGTAGTAATAGATATCAACAACCGCTCCTAACCGAGCGGTTTTTTATGGCAAATTTTCAGTTTATTTTCAGATTGTCAGAGTAAATCCATTTCAAAATGAAAAGGATTAAAATGAAAAAGATTGTTATTTTAAGCTTATGTCTGCTGGCTTTGGGTGTTTATTTTGGGATTAAAAGCCATACAGAAAACAAAAACACAGCCGCTGGGTGTTTGTATCGTCGGCGACTTGCTTTGCAGCCAGCTTTTAACCATATTTTCCACTCTGGTAATCTATTTATACATAGATAAACTGAAACATTTTAAATTAAAAGCTTTATAAGTTTTCAGCACCGGCTTTTAATAAAACTGCATTCCGATATTGCAAACTTCTTTGCTTTTTGTACAAGAGCTGCAGACTGTATTTATCTCTGCTGGCGTTAAGTCTTTTATACATTTTCTGCCACCGGAACAATCTTTATCACCATAATAGCTAAGCCATCCCGAACCTCCGGTGCGAATAAAATACGCAACACCCAAAGCCGCATGCAGCGGCTGCACCAAGTCTTTAAACATGGCTTTGCATTTGCGTGCAGAAAATGATTCATTTCTTCTTTTCCCCGGTTCATACTCATTAGAACTGCCGCCCAAAGTAAATTCAACTGCCACCATTCCATTCCTGGTATATGTGCCGACGCCGTCTCCTATGGAATTTTCAAAATCGCATGTCCCGCGAGGTTTCCAAGATTTCGGAACCAGATTAGCTGCTTTTACAAACTGGCCAATGCACGTCAGGGCCGGATTTTGATTGCTCATTTTTGTAAGCTGTTCAGAATGTTCCATAAGTCCGGCCAGCAAATAACTAAACTCCCTTACTATTTTATCTATTTTCCACATTTCCATGGCTTTGGAATATCCGGCAATCCCGCCGACACTCAGCACCCCGATAATCGCCAGAACGCCGAGCATCTCTATCATGGAACGACCTTTTTCAAAATTCTTATACATATTTCTAACTCCGTTTATTTTGTTACATAAAAAAACAAAACCCGCCGTGATAAAAGCGGGCGGATGTTAGCAAACCGTATATATGCAAACGGCTCGGCCTATTCGGCGCATAGCCATATTCAGCCGACATCCGTCCAACGGAAATCGGCATAACAAAATTTAAGTCGTTTATGCTTAACGACTGCATATATAAAGGGTTGCTACGCCCTGGACAAGCTATCGCCCATCTGAAAATTATTTTAAAGGAAGATTGTCTGAATGTAAAGATAATTTAATCAGCATAACAAAAAAATCCTTGGCCATAAGCTCAAACCAAGGATTTTGCAAACGATAAAAATTTTAGCCCCAAGGAATATTGTTAACGCAGCGGTCAGGATTTTTATCGCAGTATTCCTGATTGTTGTTATATTCATATAAATGCTTGCGTTCTTTACTGATATCTCCGGCCACATATCCGCTGCAAGCCGAAAGCGCTGCCGCCAAAACTAAGCACAAACAAACAATTTTAGTCATAAAAGTCCCCCTATATAATAGATTTTAGGCTTAAAAATCCCAAGCAGACAATAGCCAGCTTTGCACATATTGCCCAAAACTTTGCACCCTCATAACTGTCGCATGATTTCCACAATCCACGGATCAAAATAATAAAATAGCTGATAAACAATGCGCTGAGCAGCAAATGCGGTACAAATGATGAAATACGCCCCGAACTGGTCATTAAAATCGGAAAATTGCTTAAAATAAACAAAATAACGCTGTTGGAACAAACTCTGCCATACGGGCAAATCATCCGCAAGGCGCTGCTGTGGGTTATATGCGTAGCGATTGTAAAAAACAGCATTCCCATCAGACCGAACAGCCAAAATGTAACCTTTAAAGTATATTCTCCGGCGCCAAGTTTTTTTAACATATTCCACATTTTATTTCAGTTCCTTAAAAGTGCGTTACCAGTTCAATATATGGCTTAACTCCTAATTTTAGTTTAAAATCGGCGATATATTGCGACAATTCGCTCCATTCCGTCCATTTTTCAACATATCCTTTAGCATATTCCGGCGACTTTGACAACTGCACAGTTATAATATCCTCAAGCATTGTCCGGCAGACCTGAGGCATTTTTGCAAAATCTATATGCAGTTTTTTGTTTTCATCAAAATAAATTGCCTTATGCGCAGTCAAATAGTTATATTCAATCAAATCTGCCACCCGATGAGCTTCGCCGCTGGCCGGATATGCCGTCATTAAATGGCGCTTAATCACCCAAGTGGCATATATTTTTTTCAGCTGCTCTGCGCTGATTATTCCGGCTTTGACATATTCCGGCATCATCGCTGCAGAAATCAGGTTGGCCTTATGCTCTTCTATTATATGCTGATAAACGCCCAAAGCGGTTTGATAAGAGCTGTCCGGTCCCAAAGAATGCCCGTTTTCATGTCCGATGGTAAACAAATGGTCGGCCTCTTCCTCATAATACTGATGCAGTTCCGGACTTACCAGCCCATCTAAAATCTGCTGTGTTTTTTCTTTGTCTCCGCTTTGGCGCACCTGACGGTGATAAACATTGCGCCGTCCGCCGCCGTGCGTTAAAGACGGTTTATCATTATTCGGAAGATTCTGCGCCAAAGTGATACCGCCGCGGCACATAGCGTAGTCGCCGCTGAGCATGGTTAAATCCACATCAACCATCGTCTGCTTAAGTCCGGAATTGCCGCCGACATTCTGAGCATAGCAATCGGCTTTCGGCATCAGACCAGCCAATTTTGTCATTTCATCCTTAAATTCCAACAGCAATTTTGTGCCGTTTTTATTTACAATTCCCACTCTGACGCCGAGCATATCTTTCGGCACCGGTGCAATCTTCAGCGCGGACAAACGCTCAGCCAGTTCTTTATTATCAAAAATTGTCGGCGTTAATTTATCTTCATAGTTTTCGCGGCTGATAGTAAATTCTAACGGAGAATCCTGCATGCGCGCCCAATGCTTATCCGCCAAAATATCCATCTCTTCATTATTCTGCAGCAGCGCCTGAGCCTGCCAGCCTAAATAATCCTTAAACAAATCATCCGTAGCAAAATGAGCCGCGCATTCCAGCTCGTTGGCAATTTCTGAAAACTCCTCTGCAAAATACTCTGTATAATCAATGGCTTTCAAAAAATCTCCGCTGCGGCGAACCATGGTACGGGCGCTCAGGATTTTTTTCACTTCTTCCGCATGTCCGGCATCCAGCATGGCGCTGATAATTTTCGCCAATTCTTCAGCACTTAAATTTGCCGGATAAAAATTGCAGCCGGCCTGCATTTTTATACCCTCAAAAATTTCTACCGGCTCTTTATCTATACCGTTAAAACCGGCAGCGCCGTTTAAGGAATTAAACAGTTTCAGAGCCAGCGCCGCCTGCTCATTTTCTGCGGCCGCTGCTTCTAACGCCTGCTTTTGGGTTAAATTCAGCGGATTATCCATTTCCAAAGCCACATCGTTCATAATACGGGCGGCATTTGCCAAATATCCCAAAGCTTTTTTATCGCCTTCAGGCAAAGCCTGATAAGCCGGATGGTTTTGGTCAATAAGCTCAATTTTACGAGTTTGCTTATTAACTTTTTCATTCAGTTCTTCTACTGAATATTTAAGTTTGAAACCGTTAATCTCCATCGTTCATCTCCACTGTTTTAAATCTGTAATAATCTATTTTTTCGTCAGCCGTTTCATCCGGTATACCGGCTTTATGCCGCACGGCTTTTGCCAAATCTTCCGGATTATCCGGCCGGTCGTCGGCAACCAGCAGCGCCGAATGATTTTTATATTCGGCATAAATTCCGTCATCTTCATCTAAATAACTCATCAGCATGGTGTCTTTTTCTTGATGCACCGGCTCTAAATCTGTCAGCAGATAAATCTTAAAAAACTTTGCTTTAAAAGCCAGCCCGCGCGAAACTAAAGACTTTATCGCATCCGAAACTAAATAGGCGATTCCCAAATTTTCACACATTTCGGCTTTTTCAAAAATTTCCAGATAGTTTTCATCATAAGCTTTTAAAACCAAACGCCCGCGGTCGTACAGACGGTAGTTTTCTTCCGAACGCAGCGGCATAACCGCATCATCCAAATCCTGCGACATCTGCAGCAGATTCAGCTCAAAATAATTTTGCAGCAAATGCCAATAATGGCGCTTATAGCGTTTTAAGTTGCGCTTTTGCTTAGCCAGCAGCGGCTCGGCTTTCATGGTTTCCAGCGGGTATAAAGTTTCATAATCCTTATCCAGCGCCTTTGCCAGCTGCGTATCAATAATATCAAAAACATTTATCTGATAATGATGCTGCTGCGCAAAAAATACCGCTTCTCCGGTTAAAAAATCGCTGTTTTTATCATTTAAGCCTTTATCTAAATCTGCTAAAAACACCACTAAATTCTGCGGTTCGCTCAAATATTCTTCCACTTTTTTCTCGCCGGTCAAGCTTTGCTGAGAAATCGGCGTTTCCTGCACATTCTGCGCTCCCATAATCTGCAGCAGCATTTTTTTGTGCAGCTTTATATCATTTTTTGTGTCTTTGTCATAAACCAGCAATACTTTGTTAATTTGATTATTCAGATTTATTTCTTCATAAAGCTTTTCAACCACTTCTTTGCTGTAGGCCGCCAATTTTTTAGGAACAATAACCATTTTAATATTTTGCTTTTTATAATTTCCGCTATGGTTAAAATAGGTGGAAATATCGCTTTTATTGTTATTTTTTCCCGCATAAAAAATAGCGGCGATTACCGGATTTATAAGTTTGTCATCATCTTTTATCAGCCCGTAGTCAATCGCCTTTTCGTGATTAGAAAAATTATTATCTTTTAGACGGATGACATTTGCCCAAACTATCAGCCCTAAAACAGTCAGCAGCAAAAGCCTTTTTATCCAAACTCCGATTAAAAACTTTACATTGCGGCGCATCCGTTCTGCTCCGTAAGTTCTTTATACAGCTGGCAAAAATCTTTCATAAACAGAATATCTTTATCCGTATCGTCATTTTCGCCGCTCCAAATCGGCTTGCCGATGCGGATTGCTCTTGCTCCGGCTGCCAAAGCGCATTCGCTGTCCATCGGACTGTCGCCGGTCATCCAAACCGTTTCCGGCGTTATCCGCTCTACATAGCCGCGCACAGCAAACTCCAGCTGTGCGGCGTCAGGCTTGTCTTTTGCCGCTTCATGCCCGCAGACAACCCGGTCAAACAAAGCCGAATCATACAAAAAAGATTTTTCAAACTCAAACAATTCGCGGTCTTTGTTGGAAACAATAACAATTTTTATGCCGTTATTTTTCAAAAATTCCAAAACTTCTTTGGCTTTATCCGGCGCCGAAATCATATTTTTGACATTTTCTTTATAAATAAGGCTGTATTTTTTATAAGCTTCCTCCGCTTTATTGCCGAAAATCAGCGGAAAATTGTCTTTAAAAGAAAGGCGGCGGTTGCGTTTTGCCTGCACAGTTTCCCATTGCGGCAAATTGTACTGCGGCAATATTTTATTTATGGCAAACACCAAAGTTTCACGGCTGTTCGCCAAGGTATTATCCCAATCAAACGCCGCCGCCTGCAGATTTTTTATTGACAATTTATTTTGCACTTTGCCATATTCTCCAGAGTTAAAGCAATAATTTTTTGTTCCATTTCTGTCAGAATATTTTCGCCGAGTTCGGCAACCAAAGGCTTATGTTCAGTCGCTATGCGGTAATATTCATCGCCGTTTTCACAATCATGCCAATAGCGGATATCTCCGTCTCCAAAACGGTTTGCCTGCAAATTTGCTTCCATTTTATCCAAAACCGAAACCAATTTTGCTTCATTGGTTTGTCTGGCCTCATATTCGCTAAATAGTGCAAAAATACGCTCATTCAACGGCTCCGGCAGCATTTTTTTATACAAAAGCATAGCTTCCTGCTCCTGCCGCTCTTTTTCTTTGCGCCGTTCCGGATGCGCTATCTGCGCCGAACGCGGGCAATCGCCGGTTATGCCCTCGGCAATGTCATGCACCAAAGCCAATTCCAACAGCTTTGTATAATCATATTTTTTTTGCAAAAACGGATAAACCAGCATTACTAAAAAAGCCAGCTTGAAAATATGCGCGGCGTCAGTCTCGGCTGTTCCGTCCGACATGAGCGTGTCGCGCTTTATCAGGCAGACACGCTCCATCGCCCGCATAAATTCAAGTATTTCAGCAACCTTATCCTGCATTATTTAGCATTCTTGCCGATAAACTTTTTACCGCCCAAATACGGCTGCAGTTTTTCCGGAATGCGGACGGTTCCGTCTGCCTGCTGGTGGTTTTCAATAAACGGCACCAAAGCACGCGGAGTAGCAATTCCGGTATTGTTCAGAGTATGGCAGTATTTAACTTTGCCGTCGGCATTGTCGCGGTAGCGCAGATTCGTACGGCGAGCCTGCCAATCGGTAATATTTGAGCAAGAGTGGGTTTCGCGGTAGCAATTCTGCGACGGAACCCAAGCTTCCAAATCATACTGGCGGTATTTAGGCGCGCCCATATCGCCGGTGCAGACTTCCAAAACCTGATACGGCAATTCCAAATCCTGCAGAATTTCTTCAGAATTTTTAAGCAGAATTTGATGCCATTTTTCACTTTCGGCCAAATCATTTTTACAAATAACAAATTGTTCGGTTTTGAAAAATTGGTGTACGCGCACCAAACCACGGGTATCTTTTCCGGCGGCTCCGGCTTCGCGGCGGAAACAAGGAGAAAATCCGGCGTACAAAACCGGCAAATCTGCCTCTGTCAGCAATTCATCAGCGCGCAAAGAGTTCAAAATCAATTCCGCAGTACCTGACAAATACAAATCATCTGCCGGCATATAATAAACTTCATCGCGGGCAAAAGGCAGATATCCTTGGTTATACAGCGGTTTTTCCTTAGAAATTGCCGGCACGGTCAGCAGCGTAAAACCGGCAGCGCGCAGTTTATCCATTACCAACATGTGAATAGCCAATTCCAGCTGAGCCAAGTCATTTTTAATAGCATAGGTGCGGGAGCCGGAAACTTTGGCAATGCGCTCCATTTCGCCCCAGTCATTTATTTCCATAAGTTCAACATGGTCACGCGGAGTAAAATCAAAATGCGGAATTTCCCCGACTTTGCGGCGTACGACATTGTAGCTGTCATCCGGTCCGTCCGGACTGTCTTCGCTCGGATAGTTCGGCATGCGCAGAATCATATCGTCAAACTGGGCCTGCAGAACCGCCAATTTTTCTTGTTCTGCCTTAAATTCTTCGCCAATCGCCTTACTTTTGGCAATAATGGCCGGACGTTCTTCATTTGATGCAGATTTTATGGAATTGCTGAGTTTATTTTTTTCTTCGGCCAAAGCCTGTGAAGAGGTTTTAAGTTTGTTCAGGCTGTAATAAGCCTCTAAAAGTTCATCAACTTTTTCAGCTGGGAAACCTTTCCGTCCCAAGCTTTTTTTAACCCAATCCGTGTTATCGGCAATAAATTTTATATCTAACATCTGTTAAGTCCTAAATTAAAAATTAAACCTAAGTAAGTATATTTTATTTCTCTGATAATACAACATAAATTTTTTTATTTTATCACAAAAAAAGACTTTCTTGCGAAAGCCTTTTATTTTTTTGGATTATCAATGCTGAAAACCGCATAGCGCAGCGCCACCGAACAATCATTCTGCCCGCAGAAACATCCCATTTCGGCATTGCCGCGGGAAAACGGCGTCGGCATAAACTGGTCGTTTGGCTTAGCTACGTTCATCTGATAGCGCATGCGCGGGCGCATCATGGAAAATCTAAAATCATCATCTTCCGGCTCATTAGCTTTTTCAGCTTCCCGCTCTGCCTTTTCTTTTTCCGGAGTCAAATCTATATCATGCAAAGCATTGTCTTCGCCGGTTGCGCCGTCCACGCTGCCGATAGCCACCGCCAGCAGGCCTTTAATGCTGTCGCCCCAGTCCAAAGAAGCCAAGTCAATACAAGCCCGGCGCGGCAGTCCCTGATATGACATTTTAAATGTCGGTGAGCTGACTTTGCCTTTTTCATCCCACAAAAGGTCTGACGGTTCAATAATAATCCTGCCGCCGAACGGATTTTCTAAATATTTATGTTCGCCGTTGCTGCGCACCAATTTTTCGGGAATCGCACCCATTTTTATCAGATTTTCCGTACTTTCCGCCGGTTCGTCCGGATGAATTGTATAGGTATTGCGTATATTGTCAATCAGCTGAGAAATTTCCAGCGTGGTTTGATTCAGAGTTTTGATATACTGCAAATCATCATAGCGGCGCTGCATAAATTGCGAAACCATGTAGCCTCCGCCGCCTAAAAAAACGGCAATCACAAAAATCAAGATAAAAAACTCTTTAATTTTTTGCTCACGCTGCTCTTTTTTACGCTGCTTTTCTTTTTGAATAATCAGCAGCTCATTGGCGTTAAGTTCTTTATTTTCTTCACTCATGCGCTAACTCACTATTCTGCCGTGGCAATGCTTAAACTTTTTGCCGCTGCCGCAAGGGCAAGGGTCGTTTCTTGAAATTCCCTCAAACATTGACGGATCAAGCTTTTTAAGCGATTCATCTCCCTCGTGGACAACAGACATCGGACGGTTCTGCTCTTTATCCATAGCCTTTTGCATTTGCTCTTGGGAATCTGTTTGGATAACCGTATGGCATATAACCACAGTTACGCGCTGCTTCAAAATATCCAGCATGCGGGAGAACATGTTAAAGGCCTCTTTTTTATATTCATTCAGAGGGTCTTTCTGCCCATAAGCTCTCAGCACAATCGTATGGCGCATTAAATCCAGAGTAGCGATATGGTCTTTCCACAGCTGGTCCAAAACCTGCAAAAAGATACTCTTCTGCACCATTTTAACAGCATCGGCCGGCAATGAAGCTTCACGCTCAGCCATACGGCTGTCAACTTCTTGCAAAATCCGTTCTTTTAAGCCCTCGCTGTCCAATTCCGGCTCATTGCACCAGTTGGTAATCGGCAAAACAAAGCCTGTCGCTGCCGATAAATCTTGCTTTAAGCTTTCTTTATCCCATTCCGAAGCATCGGTGCCGTATGGAACATGCGCATCAATTATTCCGCTTAAATATTCATCGCGCATTTCTTTTATGGTATCGGATAAATCTTCGCTTTCCATAATTTCACGGCGCTGTTCATAAATGATTTTGCGCTGCTCGTTCATCACATTGTCATATTTAAGCAGATTTTTACGAATATCAAAATTGCGTTCTTCCACTTTTTGCTGAGCTTTTTCCAAAGCCTTGCTAATCCACGGATGAACCAAAGCTTCGCCCTCAGGCAAGCCCAGACGCTGCAGAACATTAGACATTTTTTCGGAACCGAAAATACGCATTAAGTCATCCTGCATAGAAAGGAAAAACTTAGAAGTTCCCGGGTCGCCTTGACGTCCGGCACGTCCGCGCAGCTGATTGTCAATACGGCGGCTTTCGTGGCGTTCCGTACCTAAAATATACAAACCGCCAGCAGCCAAAACTTTTTCTTTATCCGCTGCAACTTCAGCTTCTATTTTCTTTTTAAGCTCTGCAATCTGCTCCGGAGTTTCATCGCCTTTCAGCATTTCCTGCAGCTTCATTTCCGGATTGCCTCCCAGCTGAATATCAGTGCCGCGTCCTGCCATGTTGGTGGCAATCGTAACCGCGCCGGAAACGCCGGCCTGAGCCACAATCGCGGCTTCGCGTTCATGATAGCGGGCGTTCAGCACTTCAAAATGCAAATTCGGCGCCGCTTTATGCAGCAGATTTGCCACAACTTCAGATTTTTCTACAGAAGTAGTACCCACCAAAACCGGCTGTCCGCGGCGATGGCAGTCTAAAATCGTGTTAATAATAGCGCGGTATTTTTCGCCCTCCGTACGATAAATTTCATCGTGCAAATCCTCGCGCTGCACCGGTTTGTTTGTCGGAATTTCCACACAAACCAAATTATAAATATCGCAGAACTCGGTTTCTTCGGTCATAGCCGTTCCGGTCATACCCGAAAGTTTTGGATATAAGCGGAAATAATTTTGAAACGTGATAGAAGCCAAGGTCTGATTTTCTGACTGAATTTTAACCCCCTCTTTAGCTTCCAAAGCCTGATGCAGGCCGTCGCTGAAACGGCGTCCCTCCATAATGCGTCCGGTAAATTCGTCCACAATCACTACTTTGCCGTCTTTAACAATGTAGTCCACATCTTTCTGGAACATTTTATGCGCCCGCAAAGCATTATTTACATGCTGAACCAAGCCGACATTGCCGATATCATATAAAGAACCCTCTTTAATAAGCCCGGCTTCGCGCAGCAGTTTTTCCACATGCTCCATACCAGCTTCGGTTAAGGTCACATTCTTTTGCTTTTCGTCCTTTTCATAATCTTCCGGCAGCAGCTGCGGCATTAAGTTAGAAACGCTTATATATGTGGCAGAAGAATCTTCGGCTTCGCCGGAAATAATCAGCGGTGTTCTGGCCTCATCAATCAAAATAGAGTCAACTTCATCCACAATGGCAAAATTAAAATCACGCTGCACGCGTTCATACAGGCTAAACTTCATATTGTCGCGCAGATAGTCAAAGCCAAGTTCGTTATTTGTGGCATAGACAATATCGGAATTATAGGCGATACGGCGTTCGTTATCATTTTTGCCGTGAATGATATAATCCACAGTCAATCCCAAGAAGCGGTAAATTTTACCCATCCATTCGGCATCGCGCTTAGCCAGATAGTCATTAACCGTCACCACATGGACGCCTTTGCCCTCCAGCGCATTAAGATAAGCAGCCAAAGTTGCCACCAAGGTTTTGCCTTCGCCGGTTTTCATTTCGGCAATCATGCCTTTATGCAAAACAATGCCGCCGATAAGCTGCACGTCATAGTGACGCTGTCCCATTACACGTTTAGAAGCTTCGCGCACGGTGGCAAAAGCTTCCGGCAAAATATCATCCAAAGTCTCGCCGTTTTTCAAACGCCGGCGAAACTCATCGGTTTTTGCTTTTAATTCTTCATCGCTGAGCTTGATAAAATCAGGCTCTAAAGCATTTATTTGATTAACTGTTTTGTATTGTTTTTTAACAAAGCGGTCATTGGCGCTGCCAAAGATTTTACGGGCAATTTTTCCTAACATAGAAGTTCCTTACAATATATTGTTTCAGAATACATTTAGTTTGATTAAATCATAAAGTCAAGAGTCTGCGCAAAAGTTATAAACCTCTGATAAAAAATCCTTTGAATTTTATTTAGTTTGTATATATTATGTTAACGATTTATTTAATTTAGGAGGAATCTATGCAAAAAAAATATGTTTTCGCCACAACTGCAGCTGTTGTAGTTTTGCTGGCCGGCGCCTTTACTTATAAGGTTTATGCCGAAAGAAACAACGGTGTTGCCGCTGTTGTTAACGGTGAACAGATTACTGTTTCCGAAATCAAAGAAGCTTATGAAGAAAATCCTCAGCTGAAATCTCAGGTTTCTTTTGAAGAATTTTATAACCGCGCTTTGGAAGTTATGATTAACAGCAAACTGGCTTTGCAGGCTGCTACTGCCGCCAATGTTCAGGCTTCGGCAGAATATCAAAAAGAATTGGCCGCTATGCAGGACGATTTAGCCCGCAAGGTTTATATTGAACAGCAGATATCTCAAAAAGTAACCGATGCAGATGTTAAAAAAGTTTATGACGAATATGTTGCAAGCTTTAAAAGCGAAAAAGAAATTAAAGCTAAACACATTTTAGTAGACAGCGAAAAATTGGCTGAAGAAATTATTGCCAAACTGAATAAAAAATCGGCAAAATTTGACGATTTAGCTAAACAATATTCAAAAGACCAAGCTGATTTAGGCTATTTCACCGCCGAAGCTATGGTTCCGGAATTTTCTGAAGCCGCTTTTGCCATGAAAAAAGGCACTTTCTCTCAAAAACCGGTTAAAACCGAATTCGGCTACCATGTAATTTTGGTTGAAGATATCAGAGATTCTAAACCTTTGCCGATGGACGCCGTTGCCGACCAAATCAAAAATAATCTGTCTCAGCAGGCTGTAGGTCAAGTTGTTTCTGAACTGCATGAAAATGCTAAAATTGAAAAATTTGATTTAAAAGGCAAAAAAATTACTGAAGAAGAAAAGAAATAATCTTCTTTCTCAACAAAAAAATCCTTGGTTCTACGCCAAGGATTTTTTATTGTTTTTGTTTATTTTTAGTCAAAAAAGTGTTAGCATGCAGTTATGATAAGCAAAGCGGATTATATATGGCTGGAGCGCCACACCGATATTTTAAACAAAGTTCAGGATATTGATTCTTTGGCCAAGCAGTTTGTCAAATTCAAAATATACCGTCCCAGCCATCTGCAGAAAATTCAGAATATATTTAAAGACTATACCTGCATCAGCGGCAAGAATAATAAAGATGCTTGGGTAAAAATCAAAGGCTTAACGCTGAAAGATTTTGACGCCGTCGCCGCGGATAACGGCGGGCAGCTTATCGGCGACAGCACAGACAAGGATATTTACTATATTCCGGCCGATTATGAAATGTATCATAAAATTTTGCGCCGTTCCTCTGCTAAGCTTTTGGCTAATCTCAGCAACCGCAAAAAACTGAATATTCTTTTTGCCTTGGCGCAAAATCTCTCCATAAATAACCGGCTGCACGGAAATAATCACGATTTTATAGAACATAATAGCGATAAAGTTACCGCTTTGCTGCAGCTGAAAATTCCTGATGATTTTATGCGCAAAGAATATAAAAAAGTACAGGCAATCACATCTAAAATAGCTTCTTTGCCCAATATACGGACCAAACTAAACAAATTTCAGCTGCTTTCCCCAAAAGAACAGCAGTCTTTAATAAAAGATGTCAGCCGCATTACGGCAGAAGTTAATAAGGTAGAACCGCCGAAAATTCATTTTATTACCGGCAAACAAGCTGCTGATGACAGGTATATTGCCGATTGGGTGCAGACGGACGCTTTCGCCGACTATCAGGATATTTACATTAACAAAGACTTGCTGAAATCATCCGGAGGTCTGGAAGCTTTAACTTTGGCTTTTCACGAAACCACGCATGTGGCGCAGTCCGGTTCCGACTATAAAGACTTTCCGGAAATGGAAGAAATGTTCAGCCAGCGTCTGAACTACCTGCAAAATTATGCCGAAACTTACGCCTCTCTGCCGCTTGAAATGGTTACCTATAATCTTGAGCAGGAATTTTGCGAGCAGCTGAATAAGAAACTAAATCTCAAAACGCAAAATTACGCCTATATAACTGAATACGCCAATGCTCAGCTGTATATGCAGAAATCTTTGCGCCGCGCTTATTAAATATCTTTATTGCGGCGCAGCAAAATATATAAGGCGCCGCTGCCGCCCATTTTTTCAGACGGATGCTTATAAATCAAAATCATTGCCCTGAGGCGCGCCATGTTCAGCCATTGCGGCACTTGCTTGCGCAGCACGCCTTTAGCCGCAAAAATATCTTCATCGGGATGAACGCGGATTCCTTTACCGGTAATAATCATCACACAGCGCCGGCCTAAAGCGTAATTTTGCGGTATAAAACTGTCTACTTTAGCAAAAGCTTCATCCTCTGTCAGTCCATGCAAGTCCAAAACCGCTTCCACTCTGAATTCTTCGCGTTTGAACTTACGCAGGGTGGACTTGTCTATTCCGCCGTTTTCAAAATCGTCTAAAAACTTGGAATAGGTAGAAAATTCCTGCTTGACAGCGTAATAAACATTTTCTTTTGGCATAACCGGCTTCGGCTTGGCTGAAGACACAACTTTATCAGAGGCTGTTTTCTTTATATCTTTAACAGCTTCCAGCCAAAATTCTTCATCTTCGCTTTGCGGAGCCATCAGTTCACTTTCGGTGCAGAATATTTAGGAGCCAATAAATAATATTTACCGGCAGAATTCATTCGGCCGGCCTCAGCCAAAGCCTCTTCGCCGTGTCCCCAAAAATAATCGCCGCGCACGACGCCCTTAATCGCGCTGCCGATATCCTGCGCAAACACAACTTTTTCAATTTTACCATTATCCGGATTTACCGTATCCAGCCACAGCATTGCTCCCAGCGGTATAAAACGATTGTCCACCGCAATGCTGCGCCCCGCGGTTAAAGACAAGCCGTAAGCCCCGACCGGACCGTCGGCGTCCACCACGCGCTGAAAAATAAACCGCTCGTTTTCTGCCATAACTTCCGCTGCTTTCTGCGGATTTTTACGCAGCCAATCGCGGATTTTAGTCATTGAAGCCTCGCTTGGCTTAATCAGGCCTTTTTGCAGCAAAATAGAGCCGATTCCCTTAAATTTACGTCCGTTACTGTCGGCAAAACCGATTCTCAGCTCCGAACCGTCTTCCATAATAGCAATCGCCGAACCTTGAATCTGCATAAAGTGAATATCGACCAAATCATCGCCCCACATCAGAACCGGAGCTTTTACGCCGTTTTGCTCAATCTGGCGGCGATTATAGTACGGAATAAACTTTTTGCCCTCTACTCTGCCGACTAAACGGGTATTCGGCAGCGAACTGTCAAAATCTTTTAAATTCAATTCAATCAAATCATTCGGCTTGCCGTAAATCGGAAATCTGTATTTAGCACTTTTTTCAAAAGAAGCATGAATTGTCGCTTCATAATAAGAAGTGAATTTTCCGGTTGCATTGCCGTCCGCCGAAACTTCATACGGTGTAAACTCGCTTTCCAAAAACTTTTTCATCTGCGCGCCGCTGTTAATACCGGCGTCAGCAAATTTTTTGCAGGCTTTTTGATAATCAGCGTTTTTTATTTTTATGGACGAATTGTATAAATAGGTATTTTTATTTTTCAAAACATTTTGGCAGTTCTTGGCAAAAACAGGAATAACTTCGCCGAAATCATCGCGGTTCCAGCCGGAGAGCTGTGAAAAGCTTACTTTTTTTAACACAGCTTTGCTTTCCTCTGCCGACGGCACACCGGATTCCTCCCTAAAACATCCGTTCAGCAGTAATACAAAAGCCAAAGATAAAACAAAATTAAGCTGTTTTTTTAGTGGAAACCAGCACCCAATTATTGTTTTTTGCATTTATCATTCTTTCAAAAGTCCAAACATCGGTAATTTTCTGCACAAAGTTTTCATCGCCCT
>ERZ1034855.365-NODE-365-length-19383-cov-28.814414_pt1 | contig 19383 bp, 15 predicted proteins | sample MGYA00520699_ERZ1034855 | MGnify/ENA primary metagenome ERZ1034855 (study PRJEB33766, sample SAMN09781730) | gut metagenome | biome: gut microbiome | host: Homo sapiens | place: Madagascar | study: EMG produced TPA metagenomics assembly of the PRJNA485056 data...
ATATTATATTTAGTATGTAAATAAAGGAGGATATTATGAAAAAGTCAAAAAAAATTATTTTAAGGATACTACCAGTATTATTAGTTTTGGTATTAGTAGTTACAACTAATGTTTTCGCTGCAGATGCAATAAATGCAGATGTACCGGCTGGTGGAAATAAAATATCTAAAATTACTGATTTAGGTGGTAGTATATGGTCAACAATTCAAGTAATAGTTCAAATAGCTGCGATAGCTGCAATTGTATTTGCGGGTGTAAGGTATATGTTTGCCTCTGCAGATGATAAGGCAAATATCAAAAGACAAACTGTTATTTTAGTAGTTGGAGCTGCTCTAGTATTTGCTGCAGTACCTATAGCTAAATTTGTTCAATCTACAGCTAATCAAATTTTCAAATAAGATAAGTAAGTTAAATTTTTATAGAGTGGAAAGGTGTAAGAATGAAGAGAATATTGTATATGTTTTGTATTTTATCTATGTTATGTTTTGCACCTCTTTGTTTCAGCACTGTTTATGCAGATCAAAAATCAAGTAATGAACCCACTACTGATGCAACATTGAATGGGATTATTAAAACAGGCGGAGAATGGTTTGGAAATTTAAAGCAAGATAATAGCTATGATTTAGGCGGGATATTTTCAAATATTTTGGGCAGTAAAGGATCTGGAAAGTTAATAGATGGAGTTTTTCAAATCGGAAACTTAATATTTGTTTGCGTAACAATAATTCTTGGAATCAAGTATGCTTTTTCATCTGTTAGCGAAAAAGCTGATGTTAAAGAAAGTTTAATACCATTATCAATAGGGGCAGTGTTCTTTTATTTGGCTCAATCTGTGTATAACTTTACAAGCGAAATGTTCGATGGCTTTTCAAAAGTGACTAGTTTGAATACAATCACTGATAAAATTTATTCTAGTGTAAGGTTGGTAGCTAATGTTGGCGCAATTATTGCTATTATAATAATGGGATTAAAATATATGTTTACAGCAGCTGATGAAAGAGCAGAATTAAAACAGAGAATGGTGCCACTTGTTATTCGGAATAGCTTTAATATATTCTACGACTCAAATCCTTGGATTTATTGTAGACGTAGGAGGAGCTGTGATAAAATAGTTAAATATTTCAAAAACGTTACAAAAAAAAGTTTTTTTTGTAACGTTTTTTAGATGTATTGTAAATTCATATCTTTAATGATAAAATATAGTAAAAATCGAGAGGAGTGTTGAAAATGGGAAGAACCTATTCGGTTCCAAGAAATGTTAAGGGAGAAACTAGACTTTTGTATATATTTTCAATAAAGTCTTTGGCTTTTACAATTGGATTTGGACTTGTTGGAGTATTATTCTATTTTATATTTAGTGCTGTTAATTTAAAAATATTTGGGCTAATTATTGTAGTTTTATTTGCACTTATAGGCTTTGGCATTGGAAGTCTTGTTATACCAGATTCGCCATTAGTTGGTAATTTAAGAAAAGCTGGAGGAGAAGCGGTTTCTGATATTTTGTTTAGAATGGTTACATTTAAAAAGAGAAAAAGAATATATTTGTACAGAGGAGGAAAAAAATAATGGTAACAATTATAGGGTTTATATTAATTATATCATTTGGAATAGTTTTTTTACTTTATAGTTCAAAAAATAAAGGTAAAAGTAAAAGTAAATCACAAAATAGCGGAGCAACTAAAGAAGAAGAACTTTCTAATGAAATAAAAGAAAGTCATAAGGTAAGAGGAGTTCCTAATAAAGATATACCTCAGAAAGATATTGCTGATTTCATGGAATTTGATAAAATTGCAGATAATATGATTGTACAAAATGGTGGAAAAAGGTATACTATGGTTGTGCAATGTAAAGGAATTAACTATGATCTTATGTCTGAAGTTGAACAAATGGCTGTTGAAGAAGGATTTATTACTTTTTTAAATACTTTGAAGTATCCTATACAATTATATGTTCAAGCTAGAGCTGTTGATTTAAAAGAAAATTTAAATATTTATAAAAAAAGTGTTGGAGAAGCTGAAGCAAAATATAATGAGATTTCTGATAAATATAGAAATTTATTGAATGATATTGATGCTGACTATAATGATATAAATAAACTTAAAGTTGAAGTTGATAAACAAGCCCACATTTTATCATACGTTCAAGATATAACAAGGTATGTTGAAAGAATTTCGTTAAATAAAAATATTTTACAAAGAAAGTTTTATATTGTCTTATCATATAATAGAGAAGAAATTGCAGCGACAACTGACTTTTCTGAACAAGAAATATATAATATATGTTATAGAGAATTATATACTAGAGCTCAGTCATTAATTAGTGCTTTAATGGGATGCTCAGTTACTGGTAGAGTTTTAACTTCTAATGAATTAGCTGAATTGCTATATATTTCATATAACAGAGATGATGAAAAACTTCTTGATGTGCAAGCTGCTCTTGATTCAGGATTTTATAGATTATATTCTACTTCTAAAGATGTTTTCGAAAAAAAAGAAGAAGCAATGCAGCGTGAGGTAGAAGCTGAAGCTAAAAGAAGGGTACAAGATGCAATTGATGAAATTATTCAAAATAAAGAACAAAAAACTCAGGATCAATTAATTGAAGAATATGAAGAAAGAGTTGACAAGGAAGCGTTAAATATTATAGACAGATCTGATACTCCTATTGAAGCAAAAAAAATACTTAAAAATAATATTGTAGAAAATCATGTATTTGGTGTTGAGGCTAGAAAAGCAGAGAGAAAGTATAGAAAATCAAAGATGAATCAAGCTGATGCTAATAACGATAATGAAAAAAATGATGAAATAATTGAAAATAAGGTTCAAAATGCAGAAAGTAACTTAAATGCTGAAGTAAAAATAGTTAATGAAAATAATAAAACTGAAGAGATTGATAATGATTTAAGAAAAAAAATAGATCAACTTGAGAAGCCTACTGAGGAAATAATTAAAGATAACAGTGAATTAAAAATAGATTCAAAAGATACATATGAGAATAATGAAGAAAAAATAGATCAAAGTGAATTAATAGGTAGTAATAGTTTTGATGACAGACTAGGTGATACTTCACCTCAAGATGACGATGCAGGAATAAACATTTAGTATAGTGGAGGTTGTTATGAAAAAAGATAAGAAAAACAAAAAGAATAAAAAAGAGGAGATAAAAAAAGAGGAATTAGTAACTGTACAAGATGAAACTCCAAGTTTATTTGAAATAAATAAGGCAAATCTAAAAGATCTTATGGCTCCATCTGGAATAGATGCAACCCATTACGATTATTTAGAAATATTTTCTAAAGTATCAAGATTTGCAAGAACATTTTACGTGACAACATTACCTAGACAAGCAACATTCCCATATTTTTTATCAGGAGTGTATGAGTTCGGTGATGTTAATACATCTGTTTATATAACTCCAATACCTGAGCCAGTTTCACAAAAAGATTTAAATAAAACTATTGTTGAGTTACAATCTGAAAGATTTGTTGCACAAGATAGAGGAGATATAAATAGAGCTTCTGTTCTTGCTGACAAACAGGCTGAAGCAGAGGCATTAAGAGATCAAATTGCTTCAGGATATAATAAATTATTTGAAACTACTATTGTTGCAACTCTTTTTGCATATAGCAAAAATGAATTGGATAAAGCTTCAGAATTACTTGCAATGGAAGCTTCAAAAAGTATGTTAGGTATAAAGGCAACTTGGGCATTACAAGAAGAAGGATTTCAAACTAATTTACCTTTGAATAATAATAAATTAAAAAGGAAGCATACATTTGATAGAGGATCTATGGCAACCGTTTTTCCTTTTTTATCTTCAGATATAGGACATGATATCGGAGTACCTATTGGTATAAATAAGCAAACAGGTCTTCCAGTTTTATTTGATAATTTTCACCATTCACTAAATAACTATAATATGGTTATTTTTGGTAAATCTGGTGCTGGTAAATCTGTTACAATAAAAACAATAATGGCAAGATCATCTGTGCTTATGGGAGTTGAAAATTTAGTTATAGATGCTGAAGGAGAGTACTTAGTTGTTGCTGAAGCTCTTAATGGAATTAATGTTACTATTAGTCCAAGTAGTAGTACCATAATTAATATATTTGATGTTGAACCGGAAATGGTAAAGGATGAAATAACAGGTAGAGATAGATGGGCATTAAACTTGGAAAATAAAGTAGAAGACGTAACACAAGCATTACTTACAATGGCACGTGGTGCAACTAGAAGTACAGAAGTTAATGAGTTAACTAAACAGATAATTGCAGAAATTGTTTCTGAGTGTTATACTAGAAAGGGAATAAAGAACGATTTATCTTCTTTATATAAAGATAACATAGGAGATAGTAATAATTTTGTTGGAAAAGTAAGAAAAGAAATGCCAACAATAAGTTTTTGGTATGAAGTTTTACAAGAAAAAGCTCAAGAGAATACAACAGAAACATATACATATCATTATAACTATTTATTAAAAGTTATGAGACAATATTGTAGAAAATTTGATGGTCAAATGGCTTATTTTGATGGTCAATCAACATTTGAACTGATGGATGGAAATCCTTTTATAAATATCAATTTATCTGAACTTGAGGAGAAATTTGCAAGACCACTTGCACAACAGATTCTTTTGTCCTGGGTTTGGGAAAAGTATGTTAAAAAGAATAGTGAAAATAAAAGTCAAGCAAGGCAAAAAAGAGTTTTAGTTGATGAGGCTTGGATGCTTTTAGATTATCCTGAAGCTGTACAATTTTTGAATACAATGGCAAGACGTGCAAGAAAAAGAAATGTTTCTCTTACTGTTGTTTCACAAAAGTTCCAAGATTTTTATGAGAAAAAAGAAGCACAAGCTGTTCTTACTTCATCAGATGTAAAACTTTTATTAGCTCAGGATAAATCTGAAATTGCTTATTTAAAAGAAGTTTTTAAACTTAGTGAAGGCGAGACAGATTTCTTATTAACTTGTTCAAGAGGAGAAGGACTTATAAAAATTGGTCAAGAATCAGCTGTTATTGAAATTCATCCAACTCAAAAAGAATTTGAATTTGTTGAAACAAACCTATCAAAAATAATTGAACGTAAGAATAAATTGCAATAGTAAAATGAAAAAGGTGATAATGTGAAGAAAAAATTTGAACTAATAAGGAAAAATAAAAAAATTATATTTAGCTTGGCCATAATTTTGATGTTAATTGGCTTATTCTTACATATAAATAATACATTGTATGCAGCTACCAACCCAGAATATTATTCAGAACCTAGCGGCTTTGAAGAATGGTACGGTAAGGTTATGGGAAGTGTTATGAGTACAAATGCAGGTGTACTTGGGAAACCATTTGCTTTTATTGTTAATTTAGTTAACGTAATATTGCTTATGACAATGTATATTATATTTGTAGAAAGTGGAATTGCTAATGGACTTACATTTCCATTTCCTGATCAAATAATATTTAATGGCGTTTCTATGTTGGATCCTAATTTTATTAATCCGGTAAGTGGTGATAGCCAATCATTAGTTGGTATAATGTCTTCAGTAATTCAGAATTTTTATTATTCATTCTTTACTTTAGCTTGTACCGTTTTTGTGCTAGCAGCAGTCATAATTGGAATTAAACTTGCTTTATCTTCTATTGCAAGTGAAAAAGCGATATATAAAGACGCAATAAAACATTGGATAATGGGTTTAGCTCTACTTTTTTTAATGCATTTTATTTTAGCTGGTATGTTTGCTATAAATGAACAAATTTGCATTTCAGCATCGAAAATTTGTCAAAATGTTAAATTTTCAATAAGTGGTTTAGACTTTGTACCTGTGGTAGGTTCAACAGTAAGCAGTTTATTTGAAACTATTGGTAATATATTTGGTAATTCTGGTGATGTTAGCATTGGTAATATCGAAGTTCAAGGATATGGCGGACTTATCTTAAAATTTTTGGTAAATGGAGTACTGCAGCTTGATTTAATTTATGCTATAGGGCTTTCAATAATGTTAGGACAAACATTTAGCTTAATAATTATGTACTTAAAAAGAGTGTTTTATTGTATTGTACTTGGTATGCTTGCACCTGTAATTGTTGCGATGGATACGATACAAAAGGTTGTAACGGGTAGAGATACAGGAATATTTAAAAATTGGTTTCAAAATATGTTTGCATTAATATTTAATCAATCATTTCAGGCTATATTTTTGTGTGTTGTAATTATATTAATTGGAAAGGTTGATAATTTAGGAAGCGGAAATATGGATTTGATTGAAGCTCTTATAGCTGTTATTTCGATTAATGCAATAATGAAATTTGATAAATTATTTAAAGACTTGCTTGGCTTTAAAGACTCAAGAATAATGGGAGGGTTAAATGAAAACGTTATGAGAAGTTTTGCAGCCATTAAATCTGGTATGTCTCTTGCACAAAGGTCAATTGAACCTTTTAAAAAACGTGGAGAGGCACAAAGAAGATATAATGCAGCGGCTAGAAAAAAAGCAAAAATTCTTAATAATTTATCTGAACTTGGAAATGGAAATTCAAACGGAAATAGTGATGGTATTAATGTTAACAATAACAATAACAATACCAATACCAATACTACTAGTACTAATACTAATTCAAGTAGAAATTTGGATTCAAGTGATAGAAATTCAGAAACTGCGATTATTTCTGCAATGGAAAAATTGAGTAGGGCTCTGGAAAATAATACAGCAACTAAAGTTAGAGATGATAATGATAAAATTACAGAAAAACGTAAGAAATTAAATGAAGATTTGGAATCTGTTGAAGCTGAAATGGAAAAAGCAAAGGCTGATAAAAGAGCTGAGAGTATAAGAGCATTTACTAGATTTGGAACAACGATTGGTTCGTTAGGCTTTGGAATTGGTGCTACAGATAATTTTAGTGACGCGGTAAGTGTGGGTAACTTAGTTGATATGCCAATGGATAGTTTGACGGATAGAGAAGTTGATAGAGGTGTATATGGAAATGCATCGAGAAAATTCAGTCAAAGAGAAAGTGCTTTAGTTAATAAATATGTAAGTAATGGAATGTCAGAAAGTGATGCAAGAAAAATAGCGTCATCTGTCGTATCTAATACTACAGCTCTTCTAAATGATAAAATTCCAGATTCAATCGGAAATATGATATCGAATTTTAGTAAAGATGCTTTCAAGGGAGCTGAGGATATTATTGATAAATCTGCAAGAAAATATACAAAAAATGTACAAAAAAAATTATACTCGTCAAATAATATTGATGATATTTAGAGGTGATTATGAAAAAAATAATTAAACATAAAAAAGGCGAAAATCAGTTTGTTATTATTATAGTACTATTTCTTTTTTTCTTGGCAACTTTATTTTTTATTATAAATGTAATTACTGGTTTATTTTCGAATAAAACATCATATGATGAAAATTATATTGCTCAGTATGCAGAAGAAAGTGATAATACAGAAACTGAAAAAAAAATTATTAAAGATTATAGTAAATTTTATACAATTCAAAGTATATTAGAACAATTTACAGACTCTTTAATAAATGGAGAATACGAAAAAGCATATACAATATTGGAACCTGAATTAAAGAAAAAGTATAAAAATAAAAATGAATGTATGGATAAATTAAGAGGATTCACCTCAGATAATTTAATTTTAAAGGATGCAAATAATGCATTTGTTAACAAAAATAAATTAAAAGAAGTATATATTTTATCAAGTAATGATTATCTAGCGAAGTATATAACTATGAGTGGAAATACAAAAATTATTGGCGTTAGATTAGATGTTAGAAAGAGTAAATATAGTATATTCTATATAGAAATGTAAGGTGGCTTATGAATATTGAAGAAGATAAAAAAAAATATTTAATAATGGTTGTTTTAGTTGGTATCTTATTTATTTGTGTATTTATTTCAATCTTAATTTATATTTGGTCTAGACCAATTGGAAATAGTGTAGAAGAAAAAAGAACAGAAGATAAATCTCTGGGCTTTTATACTAACGTTAAGTTTTCATTAGAAGAACAAGTAAAGATTTATTCAAGTAATATATCATCTAATTTGACATCAAATAATATATATGATTTATTTAATAAATTAAATAAATCATATATAGAGTATAATTCTCTTGATATGGAAAAATTTAATAAATATATAGATGAAAAGAATTTGAATGGAAAAAAGCTAAATTTGAAAGAATATAAGAATACAACATTTAATAATAATAATATAATAAAACTAACTTTTGAAACGGATGAAAAAAAAGACAAGTCAAATATTACTGTTACTGTATATGAAAGCTCTCCAAACAATTATACTATTGCATTTGATAATTTTATTTCATATATAGGTGATGAAGTAAGTTATGAAGAAAATGGTTTAAAGATAACTTTATATGATCAAACTGTTTTTTCAAATGAATATAGAACAAAGATAAAAATTGAGAATATAAGTAATTCAAATATTGTTTTAAACAAACAAAAAGCCTCAGAAATTTTTTATATAAACCAAGGAGAAGGTTTTGATAAAATAGTTTCAAGTAGTATTTTGATGGGAAATTCGCTTAATTTAAAACCTAGTGATTCAATTAATTATACATTAAATTTCTTTATATCTGATTTTACATTTGCTAAAATAAAAAAATTGATTATAAAAGATGTAACAAATGAAAGTACGAATAATACACAGAACATTGAAATAAATTTAAGTAGTAAATAATTAAAGAGAGGTGAACAAATTTGGATGACTTTAACTCTGGAAATAATTTTGATGATTATGATGAGAACGATGACGATAGTTTATTAGATGATATATCAGATATAAAAGATAGTGCAAAAGATTTAAAAAAGGAATACAATAATTATAAATCTTCCAAAAGTTCATCTAATGCAAATAGTTCCTTAAAAGATAATGGTAGAGCTTTTAGAGAAAATTTGCGTGCTTCAGGAAATTCTTATTCTAATAATCCTGTAAGTCAGGAAGCTGTGAAAGGAGTTACTACATCTAATGTAGGAATTAGTGCAAGTGGAAACGCAGCAAGCGGAGCAGCAGCAGGTGGAACAGCAACAGGTGGAGCAGCAGGTGGAGCAGCAGGTGGAGCAGCAACAGGTGGAGCAGCAGCAGGTGGAGCAGCAGCAGGTGGAGCAGCAGCAGGTGGAGCAGCAACAGGTGGAGCAGCAGCAGGTGGAGCGGCAGCAGGTGGAGCAGCAGCAGGTGGAGCAGCAACAGGTGGAGCAGCAGCAGGTGGAGCGGCAGCAGGTGGAGCAGCAGCAGGTGGAGCGGCAGCAGGTGGAGCGGCAGCAGGTGGAGCGGCAGCAGGTGGAGCGGCAGCAGGCGCATCTGCAACAGGAATTGGTGCAGTTGCTGTTGCAGCTTTAGCTTTGCTTCTTGCAGTAAAAAAACTTGCAGACAAAATCAATAATAAAATTGAGGAAAACACAGGGATAAATATAAAAAAAATGCTTATAGTTTTATTCATTGCTTTCTTTTTAGTCATTATGTTTATTGGTGGTTCTTCGTTTGTGAATAGTGAGACGTCATACGACGACTTAAATGAACTAATAAAAAGAAGAGAACAAAGGTATGGAAAATCATTAATAATGTTTACAGATTCAGAATATGATGAAACAATAAATAAAGATTATGATGGTGATAATTCTTATGAAACTATTTTAAAGAAGTATGGAGATTCAGATGATAATTTTTTGGTGGGAATAGATACTTCATCAATTATTTCAAATGGAGATTTATCAAAATCTGAAAAACAAGAAAAAATGGCAGAACTAAGTGGCTCTGAGGTAAAAAAATATTTAAAGGCTCAGAGAGATAATTTTAATAAAATAATTTGGAATGCTTCAGGTGATTATAATAAATATAATTTTACATCTTCTAAATCATACAGTAGTTTTAATGATTATAAAAATGATGCTTCTGGTGACCCAAAATTATCATCTAGCAATGCTAATATAACTGAAAGTGCAGCTTATTCTGATCCAGATACATTTTATTGGGATTTATATAAAAAATACAATAAAGATTTATCAATGTATGAGATAAAGGATAGTAAAGGAAATTCAACAGGACTTAAAATTCCTGAAATTGCATTAGATGGAGAAAAAAACAAAGATGAAACAGGAAAGTATTATGTTGATATGATTGGAGATTATCTACAAAAGTGGGTTATCCCTTGTACAATGATAATTGATTCACAAGATAAGGATTTTATTAATAATGTTGTGAATGAAATGTATCATAGAGTTGATGTAAATGTTTATAAATTGTCTAAGGAAACAAAAAATACTCAGAAATCATATTATATGAAAGCTATAAAAAAAGTGTATTATAAAGAATATGTAATATATGATGATGATACATCGAAAGCTCATATAGTTGATTCATCTTCTATTAAAGTAGAAGAAATAAAGGGGTTAAATACTAAAGATGAGAAATTAGGAAGTTCTACAAAAGTAGAAAAAATTGGAAAAGTTACTGTAAATAAAAGAAATGGTGTAAGATATAAAGAAACTACAACAAGTATTGAACTAGATCCTTCTAATGAAATTGCAACTAATAGTGATGGAACTCCAATAGTAAAGGAAATAAAGGTTACGAGAAGCATTTCATCATATAAAAATGTACCTAAAATTGTTAACGTTGAAGGATTTTATGAAATAATCCGTGAAAATTATAAAATTACTCCTATATCTGAAAGTAATCCTCCAAATGAAACAACGAATAAAAATAAAGAAATTGATTCAAAAGATGGTATTTTAAAAGAGTCTGAAGATGAAATTTGGTATGAAGAATTAGTTCAAGATGGTACTACAGAAAGAAAGGAGTATTCGGTTTCATATTATACCGAAGACAAAGTAAAAAAATTAGAAAGGAAGATTTCTAGGGTAGAATGGGCACAAGATTATGGAAATTATACTAGTTCTGGAAAGAATGAAAAAAGTAATATAGATAATAGTAGAATTTATCCTAAAAAATCTGATAAAGAATTAAAAGATGCATATGATAAATATGGTGAAGGTAAAGGATATTCTTATGATGATTTATATTTTGCATATAATCATATTGAAGAGTACTATTCTGAATTAGATAGCATAAATGGAAATTCTACCGATTCAGATGATGGTGCAGATTTAGGCTGGCCAATTGATATAAAAAAATATCCTGGTTGTGAAATTATAAACTGTTTTTATGGATACACGCCTGCATATGGGGAAAGTCATAGCGGAACAGATATATCTTCAGGGGGACATGTTACTGGTACATCTCTTCATGTTGGGCCGGAAATAATTGCGGCTCATAATGGAAAAGTCGTTATTGCAACTGCAAATCCTACTTCAGATGCAGATGATTATACATATGTTCAAATAGAATCTGAAGATGGATCATATCAAACCCAATATGGACATCTTTCTAAAATATTTGTAAAGCAAGGTGATACGGTTAAAAAGGGAGATGTTATTGGAAAAATGGGAACTACTGGTAATTCTACAGGGACACACTTACATTTTGCTATGTTTGTAAATGGAACAAGAGTTGACCCACTAAATTATTATGTGATTGCTAAGGAAGGATCTGATAAAGAAGTTGATTATTCAAAAATAGATAGAAATTCCATTAATAGTCTACCGACAGGTTACAAATTTTTAAGAACGAAGGGTGGAAACAAAAAATTACTTGATTTTGTAATTGGCTGGGAAGGTAGTGGACAACTTAGTTCTGATGGTAAAAGTTATATAATAGTTCCAGGGCCTGAAGGAAATAGAACTGTTGGTCATGGACTTGATTTAGATTCTGGTGGATATGCAGAGGTATTAAAAAAAGCCGGTTATAATGTTGAAATGGGAAGTGCCGTTGATAAAGACTTTGTTGATGCTCTTGAAGTAAGGGATTTAAAATCAAAGTTTAGAGATCCTGTAGTTTCAAGGGTATCTGGTTTAGGTTTAAAAGAATATCAGATTGATGCTTTAACATCTAGAGCATATAATTGTGGAGTTGAGGGTGCTTTAGGCATGAGAAATGGCATGGATTTTGTAACAGCATATAGAAAATATTGGAAAAATTCAGATAATAGTAGTAATGTTAATTATAATCATTCATTATACACTAATTACATGAATTCTCCTACAACTTCTGATGGAGTTGTTATGCCAGGATTGGTATCAAGGAGAAAATCTGAATGGAAATTATTTCAAACTGGAGTGTATGATTCATCTCATTAATTATTTAGTTATTTTTTCAAATAAATTAAATTATATTAAGAGAAATTAAAATATGATATTTAATACATTGTATACATTTGAATATATTAATTTTTGCAGAGTTTGTGCATAAACATTCATTGAATTATTATTTGATACTCAATTTTTAAAATTGAATAGATAATAGTAAAAGTTGAAATTATTTGCAAAGATATTGATGGATATTTAACAGAGTAAAGGTACAAATTATTTTTTTGATATAAGTGATTTTTGTATATCTACGTCATAAGTTTAAAAATAAATAATCTCTATGAGAAAAATTATTATGTAATTTTTTTCATAGAGATATAGTATAATTATTATAGAAAATGCTGCTTTTTACATTTGTTAAACATGTGAGTTGTAGAAATATACAAAATTTATTTGAGTTTTTTTGAATAAATCTCTTTAAGTTATATATATAAAATTTTAGATTTAGAAATTTGTATTTAAAGCACGAAAGGAATGAATTTTACATGCAAAAAAAAAGAAAAAAATTAGTAGTTATATTTGTGATCATTTTAATTTTTATACTTTCTGTAATCTTATATTATAAATTAAATTTAGATAACAACATTCAAGATGTATTATGTAATATATCTGATATTAATGAAGCATATGATGTAAAAATATGCACTAACAAATTTTATAATTTTTGTAAAGACTATAGAGATACTAATCCATCTAGCATTATTGAATTATTAGATAATGATTATTTAAAAGAGTATGATGTAACAGAAAAAAATCTTTATGAAAATGTTGAATCTTATGATTCTGATTGTATACAAATTGATGAAGTGTATAAAATGAAAGAAAGAGGAAATGTAGCATTATACATCGTAAAAGCAAAGCTTTTATATGAAAATAGTGAAATTCAAAAAAATTTTAATATTATTATCAAATTAGACAAAAATAATAGAAGTTTTAGTGTATTTTTAGAAAATTATATAGAAGATAAAGGATATATGAATTTAAAATTAGGAGATAAAGTTAATGTATCTTTAAAAACGATAAATCAAAATTCAAGTAATACATATGATCAATCAGAACGTAAAATTACAGATAATGTTGAAGATATTTTTGCCGATTATGCGAATAATTGTATTTTTTATGAAAAAAGAGCATATGAATTGATTGATGAAGAATGTAAGAAAAGTAAATATAGTAATTATGATATATTTGATAAATATATTACTGATAATCTAATAGATATAGTAACTATGGAACTTCAATCATATGTAGAAGAAAAAAAAGATGATTATATTGAATATAGGTGTAAAAGTAATAAAGGGCAGATTTATATTTTTAAAGTTACGTCGTATTTAACGTATACAGTTACTATAGAGTAAGGAAGGAAATTATTATATGAAATCTTATAAAAATAATGAGAAAGTCCATGATAAAGCTTCTCAAAATAAAAATTATTCTTTAAAACAATTAGAAGAAATAAAAAGGAATCAACAGGTTGTTGATATATATGTAAATGACATTGATGCAAGCCTAAATATGATAGGTATAGTTGGAAAAAATATAAAAGCTATTATTCCAAGAGAAGAATCATCAAGTATAGTCGGAGATGACGGTTTGGTTGAAGAAAAACATATAATCAATAAAAAAGGAAAAATATTACATGTATGCATAAAAGAAATTATACAAAATGGCGATGATATTGAATTAGTTGTTTCAAAAAAAATATTAGAGTTAAAGGTTAGAAAGTGGATGTATATGCATTTAAAACCAGGTATGAAATTAAAGGGGGTAGTTGTAAGTACAAATGATTATGCCGCTTTTGTCGATGTTGGAGGAGGAGTAACTGGTATATTAAAACTTGAAAATATTTCAGATATATTAATACAAAACGCTGCTGATATTTTACACGTTGGTCAAAGAATAAGTGTTATTGTAAAAAAATATGATAGAGATACAGGAAGAATTGAATTATCATATAAAGAATTACAAGGAACATTTGAACAAAATATTTTAAAATTTAAAGAAGGCGATATTGTAGATGGTATAGTAAGAAATAGGATAAAGTCTGGTATTTTTGTGGAAGTAGCACCAAATGTAGTTGGACTTGCAGAGCATGTAAATGGTTTGGAATATGGTCAAAAAGTACTTGTAAGTATAAAGCGTATAATTCCTGAGAAGAAAAAATTAAAATTAATAATTATTGGTTAGTAAGAGGTAAATTTAATAAAAAAATAAGAAAAAATTTAAAATTTACTTTAATATTAGTTAATTTTTTTAAATTGTAGCTTTAGTATTTACGTCTATAATTGTAAATTGAAACATAAATAAAAATTAATTTGATTATTACTATTCCTGATGTTTTTATTATGTTGAATGAAAAGTTGATATGTAGTAGTATTTCTTATGATAAAGAAGATGAATTTAAGAAAATAGATTAAAATATTTTTAATAAAATGCTTATGAATGGAGTCAGAGAGGTAGTTCTAGAGGCGGAAGAGTTGCTTTTGGAGGTTCATATCTATCAGATGATTCTTTAAATTATTCCTTAAAAGATAAAAAAACATACGGAATAACATACTTATGGAAAGAAGTAGGAACAAGAATGACCATGTATGTAAATTAAATATATTGATATACAAAATAATGAAAAGTTTGCTTTGAATATTGCCAAGCAAACTTTTTTGTTGTATAATAGATATAGATGAATTGTACGTTTTTATACAATTTGGTATTTTTATTAGCATATTTATTTAAGTAAATTAGCTAGTTAAAAGTTAAATTTTAAATTAAATTTAAGGAGAGATGAAAAATGGTAAATGATAAGGAAGTAAAAACAGTTGTATCACCTTTTGCAGTGAGGGAAAATGAAGTAAAAGTGTTTGATGGAAAAGAAGGTTTTGCTTCAATAAATCAAGTTGTTTTTAAAATGGATATGGGATATATTAATGAATCTCATATTAAAGCACTTGAGGTTGTAAATGAATTTGGATTTATTACTTCAAGACAATGTACTCAAATCTTAGATTTAAGAGGAAAGATAAATGATATTGAAGAAGATAAAAGACAAACAAGAGTTGCTAAATGGCTTGAAGATTTAACAAAATCAAAAGTAATTTCAAGATATTACTTCCAAAGTGATTCTGGAAAAAGTTCATATAGAGTTTATTCAATGGATAAAATAGCAACGTATATATTAAAACAAAGAAATATACCAACAGCTTGGCAACCAACAGATAATACAAAACCTGCTTATTCTGTAAAAAGAAAACTTGCTGGAAATCAAGTTATTATTGCATATATGCAGAAAGTTGCAGCTTTCAAAAGTACAAATCCTAATATTTTATTATACTCAAAAAAATATAACGTAAAGTTTAAACCAACAGGCGGGCTTGTTACTTTGAAAAATTCTTCTGAAGAAGAGAACTTTATATTTGAAGTTGTAAGAAGAAATGATGATTGGAAAAACATGTTTGCAGAGAAAGTACAACTTTATTCAGATTTTTTTGAAAACTTTACAAAAAATGACGCTGGATTTTATACTCCTCCTAAAATAATATTTGTTGGAGAAGATATTCAACATACTGCTGAAATGTTTAGAATTATAAAAAAAGTAAGTACATATCTAAAAGATGAAGATTTATATTTTACTACTGAATTAAAACATTTAGATGAAGATTTAACAAAGAGTATCAGTGTATTTGAGTTAGATACAGATACAAAAAAATATAAAGCTGTTATAAAGGAAATGGATATCCTAAAACCAGGCGAAAAGAAAAATGATGAAGATAAAATAAAACTTGATATGAATTTCAATTCAAATATGATTGTTGAATAAGTATAATACCCCTATTGCATTGATTATGGTGCTATAGGGGGTTTATATTATATTAAAATTAAAATGTAAAAATATGTTTCTTTCAGATATTTTCATATTTTAAACTATATAGAGAATTATTTATGCAATGATTTATCGAAAATTGCGATGAAAATAATATAAACATTGCATAAAACTATTGCAAATGAAAAGAGATTGATATAAAATATAAGTGTTATAAATAAGGGGGAATAAATTTATGATAAAAGTAGGAATTAACGGATTCGGAAGAATAGGAAGATTAGTAATGAGAGTATCTTTAGAAAGGGATAATGTTGATGTTGTTGCTGTAAACGATCCTTTTATTGATGTTGAATATATGAAATATATGTTAACATATGATACTATTCATGGAAAATATAACGCTGATATTAAGGTTGAAGGTAATGATTTAGTAATAAATGGTAAGATTGTAAAGGTATTTAATTGCATGGAACCTTCAGAAATTCCTTGGGGAGAAGTTGGAGCTGAATATGTTGTTGAATCATCAGGAGTGTTTACAACAACTGAAAAAGCACAAGCTCATTTAAAAGGTGGAGCTAAAAAAGTTGTAATTTCTGCACCATCAAAAGATGCAAAAATGTTTGTTATGGGTGTAAATAATAACGAATATACATCAGATATGAATATTGTATCAAATGCATCTTGTACTACAAACTGTTTAGCACCTCTTGCTAAAGTTATAAATGATAATTTTGGTATTGTTGAAGGATTAATGACAACTGTTCACTCTGCAACAGCTACACAAAAAACTGTTGATGGACCATCTAAAAAAGATTGGAGAGGTGGAAGAGCTGCTACATATAACATTATTCCATCATCTACTGGTGCTGCAAAAGCAGTTGGTAAAGTAATACCATCATTAAATGGAAAACTAACTGGTATGTCATTTAGAGTACCAACACTAGATGTATCTGTAGTTGACCTTACTTGTAGACTTGAAAAAGGAGCTTCATATGAAGAAATCGTAGAAAAAATAAAAGAAGCATGTAATGGAGAACTAAAAGGAATTATGTCTTGGACAGACGAAGATGTTGTTTCATCTGATTTCATTTCTGATCCTCATACTTCTATATTTGATGTAAAAGCTGGAATTCAACTTAGCGATAACTTTGTAAAATTGGTATCATGGTATGATAATGAATGGGGTTATTCAAATAAAGTTGTAGATTTAATCACTCATATGTATGGAGTAGACCATAAATAAAGAATTAAACTTAGGCTAGCTTTGTGAAAGCTAGCCTAAAAGTATAAAGGAGAGAAGGTTTATGTTAAACAAAAAAACAATAAGGGATATCAGTGTAAGTTCAAAAAAAGTTTTAGTTAGATGTGACTTTAATGTTCCACTAGATAAAGATAATCCAGATATAATTACAAGTGATAAAAGAATTGTAGAGTCATTAAAAACAATTAATTACTTAATAGGTGCAGGAGCAAAAACTATACTATGTTCTCATATAGGAAAAACTGGTCAAAACAAAAGCTTAAAGCCAGTTGCTAAAAAACTATCTGAACTTTTAGAAAAAGAAGTACCTCTTTTAAAAGATATATATTCAGATGAAACAAAAAATACTATCGATAACATGCAAGATGGTGATGTTGTTTTATTAGAAAATACAAGAATGTATGAAGAAGAAGAAAAAAATGATCCTAAATTTGCAGAAAAATTAGCTTCATTTGCTGATATATTTGTAAACGATGCATTTGGAACTGCTCATAGAGCTCATGCATCAACAGAAGGAGTAACACACTATTTACCTTCTGTATGTGGATTTTTAATAGAAAAAGAAATAAATGCATTAGATAATAGTATCAATAATCCAAAAAGACCTCTAGTTGCCATAATTGGTGGATCTAAGGTATCAAGTAAAATAGCTGTACTTACAAATTTACTTGATAAAGTAGATACAATGTTAATTGGTGGAGCAATGTCATTTACATTTTTAAAAGCAAAAGGATATAACGTTGGAAAATCTCTTGTTGAAGATGATAAGATAGATATTGCTAAAGAAATTATGAAAAAAGCAGAAGAGAATAAAGTGGAATTCTTGCTTCCTGTAGACCATATAGAAAGTAAAGATACTTCTGGAATATATGATGCAGTGCTTACTCAAGATGAAAACATTGACGAAGATTCTATGGGACTTGATATTGGATTTAAAACTGTAGATATGTATGTAGAAAAAATAAAAAAAGCAGCAACAGTTGTATGGAATGGACCTGTTGGAATGTTTGAAGTGGAAGAATTTGCAAATGGAACAAAGAAAATTGCTGAAGCAATGGCAAATTCTAATGCAATAACAATAATAGGTGGTGGAGATAGTGCAGCTGCAGTAGAAAAGTTTGGACTTGAAGATAAAATGACACATGTATCTACTGGAGGAGGGGCATCTCTAGAGCTTATGGAAGGAAAAAAACTTCCAGGTATAGAAGCATTACAAGATAAATAAAGGAAAAGAATATGGCAAAAAAAAATAAAAAGAATTATACTCTAGATAGGAAAAAATTTTTAATTTTTGTATTTTCTATTGTTGTAATAATATCTGTAATAATTATAGTTGTATCATTAAATAAAAAAATAGAAATAAATGATTCAACAGATATTAGTAAATTAAATGCTACAAAGTATTGTACAGAAATAAAATCTGAGTATAACAAAGATGAGAATAAAAATAAATTTATAGATGATTGTAACAAAATACAAGAAAAAATAGGTATGTATATTATCAATAATTCTACATTAGATGATACATCATTTGAAAATCTAATATCAAAATTAAATGAAAATCTAGCAGATAATAATTTTTCAATTATAGAAATGGATAATCCAACCTACTGGAATGGAACTTGGAGTGTAGATAATAAAGGTAAATTAAAATTCAAATTTAGTAATAAAAAAATAGAACCTGATTGGATAAGTGATGTTACAGTAAGTAATTTTGTTATAACAAATTAAAAAATAGGGCAAATTTCAAATACAAGTTGAAATTTGTCCTATTTTCATTTTACATTTTTTCTTAAAATATTTAGCATGGTTTGTTATATAAATAAAAATGAAATAGGAATTAATACTCTGGTTATGACTCTAAAAAAGTGGATAAAAATAGAAAATTAAAGTAAAATAATAGAATATAATGTTATTGAATAAAAAGTACATTTACGTAAAAAATATTCAATTGAGGTAATTATAAAGGAAATAATTCATTTGGAACTATAATAGTAACCATAATACATTCAATTTTTATACAAATTTAAATTAAAAGTTGTTTTTAATATAATTTGGTGTTAAAATATAAATA
>ERZ1034855.366-NODE-366-length-19282-cov-27.110678_pt1 | contig 19282 bp, 42 predicted proteins | sample MGYA00520699_ERZ1034855 | MGnify/ENA primary metagenome ERZ1034855 (study PRJEB33766, sample SAMN09781730) | gut metagenome | biome: gut microbiome | host: Homo sapiens | place: Madagascar | study: EMG produced TPA metagenomics assembly of the PRJNA485056 data...
AATATATATAATTATTAATTTTTATATGAGCGATAGCGAATTTAAAATTAATAATTATATTACATATTTAATATATACTAGTAATGTGTTCCTGATATTAAACACCTATCTCCAGTTTAATATTTAGCATATAGGCATATTAAATTTTAAACACCTAAAAACTTTGCAAAAATCATAATCCTTTTTGCTTGACAAATGCTAATTTTCTATATATAATATAAACATACAAAGTATAAAGAAAGGAGTTTAATATGAGCAATAACAAAAGCTTTTTAATGCAGAGTGTCATTGTAGGAGATAAACTTGTTGAAGCTCTTAAAGAGACAAAAGGGATATACTGGAGTGCACATGTTGTTTATTGGTCGCTGTTACGTTTAAGAAATAATAAAAAGCGTTGTTGCAGTATATCTTCAGAAAATTTAATACAGAGACTGCACATGAATAGAGCGACACTTTTCAAGTCATTAAAATTTTTAGAAAAGCAAGGATTTATTTTTGTACTGAGAAGATCAAGTAAGTCAAATATTTACTTTATGCCACTCGAAGATTATTATTTAAAACCAGAATTGTTAGATGACTATGTCAACATAATAGAGTCATTGGGTGGCAGTTTGATGGCATGGGATGAGTACCGTAAAGAATTTTTAAAGTAAGAAGGGAATGATATTATGAAATTTACAGAAGTGTTTAAGATGATGAAAAAAGGCGCAAAAGCAAAGCTCCCATCATGGGGTGGTTACTGGTACTGGGAGCCAGAAAAAGAAACGATCATGATGTGCACCAAGGACAATGAACTTTTGGACATTCGAGAAACTCAAACCGTAGAATATACGACGATGAACATATGTTCGGACGAATGGGTGATAGCATATAAAGAAAATTGTCCTGTTCTCGGAGGAAAGGCACTGTTTGGTTTTGACGACGCTATTAAGTATATGAAACGTGGGTCCAAAGTGTGTCGTGAGGGTTGGAACGGTAAAAAACAATACATCCAGCTGGCAAGCGGAATTTCATATAAGACAGCCGAAGGGGAAATCATAAACTGTGAGCATGACGCTATCGGAAATCAGGCTATTGCGTTTGTTGGAACATCCGGTGTACAGATGGGTTGGCTTGCATCACAGTCAGACATGCTTGCGGAGGATTGGACATTTGCAGAATAGGAGGTGTAACATGGGAAGTAAGGAATTTGAAAAACTGTGTATAAAGTTCGTAAAGGAGTACACGAACAAGCATATAGATAAAACTGACAAAAGGGAACCGGTCACAGAAGAAGATGTTTTCGTTGTCTGGAGCTGTAAGACTTTGCAAAATAACAAAGCGCTTCTCAGCACAACTGTATCAGATGGCATGTATTATGAATGCACATATAACGGTGACAAAGATGAAATATATGTAGATGCATATAAAAAATGGGAAAATCTTGTAATATGATGGCAAAAGAGGAGAATGAAAAATGAATAAGAAAAAAATGATAATCACCTTATTAGTTATATCAATTATGACGATCTGCTTATGCAGTTGCTCAAATGAAAAAGAAAAGATTACTGCACCAGAAGTTCAGATTACACAGAGCGAAAAAAGTATTGACGACAGAGTTATAGATATCACAAACATTGTTAAAGAAAATATGACAGACTCGTATTATAATCATGAATACAAAGCAGAAGATAATACGCTTTATATTTACTTTAAAATAGATGGTTTAACCGAATATATTGCAACTGGAAATATTAGTGAGTATCAGTCGCTTACTACAAGTCTTGACGAGCTTGGTGAGGTGTCATATAGAGCTGCCAATTATGAGTTTGATGTGTGCTATGTGATATTAAACGACATTAATGAAAATAATATTTTATATATGAATCTGAATGGGATTAAAGTTTATGACGTAAGTGAGGGATTATAAATGAAATACGTCGGGTCTAAAAATCGTATATCGAAACAGCTAACCCCTATCATTCAGTCGTATATTGACGATAGTGGTATTAAAACATATTGGGAACCATTTGTAGGTGGGGCAAATATGATTGATAAAATTAAATGCGAAAGACGTATTGGCTCAGATGTACATCCATATCTTATCGCTTTATTGAAACAAGCATCGATTGACACATCATGTTTCCCAAAAACAATATCAGAAGATGAGTACAAAGCGGTTCGGAACAATCCGTCTAATTATCCAGATTGGTATGTTGGGTTAGTAGGATTCTGTTCGTTTGGTGACAAATGGTGGGGCGGTTACCCTAGGGGTTTCAAAAACAACGGTGTAACACCAAGAGATATTCCGAATGAAATAATTCGAAACCTTATCAAACAAGCACCTAAACTTAAAGGAGTAGAATTTTTCTGTCGAGATTATAGATGCGTCACTAATGTTAAAAATGTAGTCGTCTATTGTGATCCACCATATAAAGATACTACAAAATATTCAACTGGTAATTTTAACTATGAAAATTTTTACGAATGGGTAAGAATGACGTCAGAAGATAATATTGTTCTAATAAGCGAATATAATATGCCGAATGATTTTGAATGTATTTGGGAACAAGAAATAACTTGTACGTTAGATAACAATAAGAGGAGTAAGAAAGTTGAACGATTATTTAGATGGAAGGATTCATCCGTATTTGGCTTACATTTCAAACAAACAACACTGGGAAATTTTTGCTATAAAAAACACAATGTTTGATTTTACTGATACAGAAAAATATGCATTTAATTTATTGACTAAAATCTTATGGAGATCGTTCAGTGATAAAACCAGGAAAGGAATTTATCTGAGTCAAGCGTGTTGGTATACAAAAAGGACAGGAGTAGAAATAAAGTGAATATATTTAACAAAAACAAAAGATATAAAATTTCTTCAATTACAGACAAGAATACAAAAAAAGAAAAGTTTTATGAATCATATACTGGATATATATTATCGGTATGTTTAATGACATACCCAAATGGAGATTGTCATATGCGTTTGTTCCGTACTGGTGAAGACGGAGCATATCCATCAGAATATGGTTTGCTAACAAGTAAAATTTCAAATCCAGATTGCGATATAAAATTTGACACGACCAATAAACTTGTTTATGTTGAAACAGCAAATAGCATTTATGTTTTAAAGGAGCTTAATGATGAAGATATACCTAGATTTTGATGAAACTATAACTAACTCGATAGGGGCAGTATTATCTGTATTAAACCCAAAATATAATACGACATATTCCCCAGAAGAAGTTAAATTATGGGATTTTAGAGATGTGTTTCCAAATGTAAAACCAGATGAATTAGGATCATGTTTTGAGTCAGATATATTCTGGAAGAATCTTACCTTTAAAGAAAACGCACAAGAAGTTATCGAAAAGCTTCTTGATAGAAATTACGAACTTACAATAGTTACAAAAGGCACTTTCAATAATCTTATAAAAAAGGTGTGTTGGATTAATAAATACTTTGATAATAGAATTAATATAGTTACACTTAAACCAAACGAATCAAAAGGCAACATTGATATGAGTGATGGAATTCTTATAGACGATAACCAGTTTTATCTTAAAGAATCAAATGCAAAGTATAAGATTCTTTTTGAGAATTATAAGAATTGTGAATGGAATAATGCGTGGGATTCATATATAGTTCATAACTGGTTAGAGGTTGCTGCTGCTATTGGAGTCTTAAACGGATGGGAGAGTCGAAAATGAATGATGTAGAGAACAAGTTACCATGTGAGAATCCAGAAGGATTTGTAATTGATAATGCAGAAAAAGCAGAATGGGCATTAAAGAAAATACGAGACGAGCGTGAAAGTCGTGATTACCTAATTGATGCTTGCAAAAAAGAAATCGAGCGACTTCAAACTAAAATTAAAGAAACAGAAGACAAATGTGACGCTAAGACTAGCTGGCTATTAAGCAAACTCGATCAGTATCTCGATGAAGATGGTGTGCCGGCAAGAACTACTAGGACGCAGAAAAAACTAGAGCTACCAAGCGGAAAGATTGTTCGCAAACTTGAATCAAGAGAAATATGTGTCGCAAGAAATGGTAACACTGGAACAAAGCTTAAAGAAGATGAAGAATTGCTTGAATTTATTAAAGAGAACTATCCAGAAGATATAGTTGTAAAAGAATCATGTAACTGGAAAGATTTTAAATCAAAATTAATGATTACTGATGAGGGTGATATTATCACCGAAGATGGATTATCGGTAGATTGTCTCTTTGGTAGAATTGTTCCCCCTAGTGTTGATGTGAAGGTAGATTGCTAATGCGTACAGAAAGATTTAAACCATTTTATACTCCTTGTGGCATACATATATCGGATTGTACAGAAGAATGCGAGATTGAGGGTGAATATAGTGTATATGCCCTTAAATTGCATGGTAAGTATTTAGGATATATCTATTGGAGTGAAATCAATGATCAATATGGATTCTTCCCGGACGACGATATTGTTCTTGTTGGTGACGTGCTAAAAGATGTTTTTACCTTTATTGATATCTTAATGGCAGACAGGGTGTTAAACTAGTCAATAACCCACGACTTTAGTCGTGGGCTTGCAAAAGCCCTTATTGACTAGTTTAAGTGCTTCGAGCACTACGTTAAGAGAGAATATATAGTTAAAGGATTTAGGCTCTTTGATAGAGTAGAATACCAGAATAACGAATATTTCGTATTTGGCAGAAGAACCTCTGGTTTCTTTGACATTCGGACTTTGGATGGGCAAAAGGTCAACAAAGGCTCTATCAGCTTTAAGAAGCTAAAACTAAAGGAAACAAACAAAACTTACTTAATTGAAAGGAGGAGGGCGGATTTGACTCCTCTCACGACTAAAGTCACGAGTCTTCGCCAAATAGGCTAATGAAAAATCCATACGAGATACTTAATAATTATAAAGGGCAGAGTTTAAAATATCCTGCTCTTTGTCGTATTATCGGAGAAGAACAAAAATCGGGGAAAGGTAAACAATACCATATCAGTAAAATAGAGCAATATGTTGACCTGGAGCGACAAGGGAGCAAAATTTATATTCGTAAGGTATATGATGCAGAAGATGAATTACAAATTATTGAAAATCATGGAAAATTTACATCGTATTTAAGACAATTTATGATTAATTTATTTTGGACAATCAGACAGACAAGTCCAGATCAAAATATAATCATCTTAACGAATAGAGATATCTTGGAGCAAGCCTGTATGGTAAACCAACACTACTTTATCGGTCGTAGCTCGCCATACAAGTATATCAACGAGATAAATCTGGCAATGAATCCCTACGATATTCCAAGCGAAGGATATCTATACAATAAAATTCTGGACGAAAGCGAGATATTCTTTTCTAGTTCATATAGGCTACTTAAAAGAATCGTTTATGATAGTCTTGCCGCTCTGGAGAATAAATCACTTATAATCAAGGATAGAACCTTTCGCCTATATAACAATTCAACAGATTCATTTGGCAGATTTGTTTCAAAACAACATGATTGCACCGAAGAAGAAAAGAGTACGATACTAACCATACAACATAAAAGCGTCATTGAGTTTAATGAAAATGTTGAGAGGGATAAAAATGGTCGTAAAAAATATTATCTTAAAAACGTACAATCAGCACATTATCTTTATCCTCAACAGCAAAAAGAATTTTATAGGATTTTAAACCACAATGTCAAAGAAGCTTTTAAGGATGATGGATGGAACGCTTATAGTGCTGCATGGAAAATTACACTTGCAAAAAGTGAGAGTTTTGATTATGAGATGAAAAACATAAGTTATCGACAACTTAATCAAAATGTTCAGAAAAAATTACTTACCGCAAAAGACTTACAAGTTATTGAAGACACTCTTAGAAAACAATTTGTTAATATGTTTATTAAAATAGGTAATAGCGATTGACTATTGCCTATTTTAGTTGTATAATTAATATATACGGAAAGGAGACTATAACATGAGTAAAAAATGTAAGAGTTGTTATTATGATTTAGGTATTTATTGTGAAAATTGCATAGAAAATCCTACATTGAAAAATAAGTTTGTGCAACGATTTGATTATTTACCCACAAAGATAGAAGAGCGAACTAAATACAATAGCTTATCAGCCTTATTTGAATCGGTTGCACTTTTGCACGAAGGTAAATTTAAAGCACATAATTTAGTTATTAGAAATAAAGTCCGTGAAGATGGATTAAATGAGTTACGAACTTTTATTTATGGCGATAAGGAGTTTGAAGAACCTATACTTGTAGGGTATGTCGATCTTTATGGTGTAGGTGAAGAGTTAGAGAAGAAAATTAAGGACAAATATGTATTTCCAGTAATGAGGGTAGAATAATGGTAAATAAACATGAACAGTGGGAACTTACGCAAATGCAGTCATTACCGCTAGAATTAAAAATAAAAAAAAGTCAGCAACGCATTAGAGAATGGTATGATTATTTTGACGGCAATGTATATTTGTCATTCTCAGGCGGTAAAGACAGTACGGTTTTAAAACATATTATAGATAACATGTATAATGATATACCAAGCGTTTTTGTGAATACAGGATTAGAATTTCCAGAAATACAGACCTTTGTTAGAGAAATTAAAGCAGGTAAATATAATTGTTTTAATACTAATATAGAAATTCTATATCCAGAGATAAAGTTTAATGAGGTTATTTTAAATTACGGTTACCCAGTAATTAGCAAGGAAATTGCACAAGTTGTTGAACAAGCTAAAAAATACATAAAAAAAGAACAGGAAGGATCAGAACAATGTCCTTATTCCTACTCGTACAGAAGACTTAAAGGCTTGGGAGAATATGCCAAAACGACTGTTAAAAATAAAAGGTATGCTAGGCAAAGACAACAAACCATGCCTCCCTACCCTCCCTAAAAAAGATAGATCAACATACAACTGTGAAAAGTACGAATATCTTTTAGAAGCACCTTTTGATATTAGCTCAAAATGTTGTGATGTAATGAAGAAAAAACCATTACATGAATACGAAAAAGAAAATAAAAGATATCCATATATTGCAACAATGGCAAGTGAATCGGCTATGAGAAAGCAAGCATGGTTAAGAACGGGATGTAATACTTTTGATTCTAAAAAAAAGCAATCCAAACCCATGTCTTTCTGGACAGAGCAAGATGTATTACATTATATACAACTACACAATATACCGTATGCTTCAGTATATGGAGACATAGCCACACAAAAAGATGGGTTTTTAAAAACAACAGGAGCTAACAGAACGGGTTGTATTTTCTGTATGTTTGGTTGTCATTTGGAAAAGGAACCAAATCGTTTTCAAAAATTAGAGCAAACCCATCCCCGGCAGTATACTTGGTGTATTGGGGGAGGTACCGAAATTGATGGGAAATGGGTTCCCGATGAGAATGGTTTGGGGTTAGGAAAAGTGTTAGATTTTATAGGAGTGAATTACAAAAATGATTAAACATAATTTTTATTTTCAAGCATCAAACAAGGAGCGCAGACCTCTTGCTCAATGCGATAGTTTAAGCGATTGCGTTTGTGTAATGCAGCAGTTTATGAAAGAACGCAACTATAAAAGTTATTACACAAGAATGTGGGTTAACAGTAGCATTGAAATGGTTTTCGATGTAGGGAGCTGGACAGAGTTTTTTATATGGACAGAGCCAATCAAAGAAGAGAGGACTAAAAGATTATGGGATTAGATAATGGAATAGAATTAAGAACGCATAAAGAGACTTTGCATCATCGGTCTAATAACATAGAAATTTGTTATTTTAGAAAATGCTGGGGTATACGTGATGAAATACTTGGTGTTTTAGGGAATAATCACCCAGACTACAGTCTTATTGAGTGCGGTGGAGGAACGTATGATTTAGATAGCAAAGACGTACAAGACATTAAAAAGATAATTAAGCAATTCTTAGATGAAGACTACTTTGATAATTATGCTGATAGTAAAATATTTACATATGAAGAATATAAACCCATTCTAAAAAAGGCTTATAAAAATCTTAAATGGCTTAAACGATACATGAGGTTTCGTAGTAAGAATATAAAAAAATTATGGTTTTATGATAGTTATTAAGAGAGGTGAATATAGTGACAAACGGTGAAAAGTATAAAGATACAATAGTCAAAGATATAAAGAACAATTCAGAAGACAGTACTCATAATTCTTATTGTGATTTTATAAAGTCAAAAATTCTTTCATGTTATGGATTAGTTTGCAAAGGATTAAGCTGTCATGATTGTACAATAATTCAATCATTGTGGTTTAATGAGGAATATAAAAAACCAGAAGAAAAGGTCGACTGGGCGAATGTTGCAGTTGATACACCAGTATTGGTTAGAGATTTTGATGAGTCTGACTGGTGTAAAAGATACTTTGCAAAATATCAAGATGGTCAAATTTTTACATATGATAACGGAAGTACATCTTGGTCAACACGAGGCACAGTTGTTTGGAAGCAAGGTAAACTTGTAGATGAAGTTAAGTGATATGACATTTCAAAAATTAACAATATATGACAAAACTGCTAGAAACGTAATCGCCGAAACCACACAAAATCTTAGCGTAGCTAAAGAAGCAGAAATATGTTATCTTGGTGGGTATATATGCTTAAAGTGCCCTGAGTGCGGAAAGATGCTTGGATTAAGAAATGAATATCATACAGGCGAAACAGTTAAGTGTCATAGATGTCAAACTAAATTATATATTTCAGCATATAAAAGATATGAGAGGTAAAAATGAAAAAAATCCCAACATTATTTAAAAAGCAATACGACAAAAATGGTCGGTATATGGGAGTTATACCGAAATATAATATCCCTATTGATCCGAAACAGCAAATCGCAATAACCGTTAAATATGATGGAACAGCTTGTGCCATCATAGATGGTAAGTTATATAAAAGGTATGACGTAAAACCTGGAAGAAAAAAGCCAGAGGACGCAATTTTTTGCGAAGGATATATAGCGGATAGACCACATAATCCATCATGGATTCCTTGCAAAAGAAATCATATAGAAGATAAATATCATTGGGTGGCATATGATAGAGGATATAGTTATCAAGATGAGGATTTATCTGTTGCTCACGACTTATGCGATGGAACTTACGAGCTGATTGGCAAACATATTCAGAACAATCCATATAATCTACAGGGTGAAATATTGGTAAGGCATGGTGCTGATATAGTTGGTATAATGCCATTATGGGGCGATCCGACAGAAGCGTATAATTATTTTAAAGATATATTAGATATAGCATGGATAGAGGGTTTAGTATTATGGACTACGGACGAGTATTTAAATCCAAGCAAGCCTATTGCAAAAATACGTAAAAAAGATTTTGGATTTAAGTGGGGTAGAAAATAAATATATAGAATTTAGAAAGGATTAAAATGAACACAGTAAAAACACAAATACTTTATGAGAGACTCCTAGAAAAGAATCCAAAAGTAGGATCGCATAATATTCAAGAGAGATATGATGCTTACAATGAAATATTCTATAGTAAGGAAAATATATAATGGGAACAAACTATTATGTAAAAAAGAAAGACGGTAGTCATAAAGATACTGTTCATATTGGTAAGTCGAGTGCAGGTTGGAAGTTTTTATTTCAATCTGTACCTGCTTATGAAAATTATTTCAATAAAACAAACCTCAACACAGTTGAAGTATGGAAAGATTTTTTGGAAAAATATGTTGGATATAGCAGATATGGTAAAAAGGCAATTATTATAGATGAATACGATAGAAAAATCTACTTAAAAGAGTTCTTAAACATGATAGACGAAAAACAGTTAGAGCCAAATGTGGGCAATTCTGAATTGCGTAATGGATACAGGTTTAGTGATGATATTTTTTATTGACATATGATGTGAATTAGTTTATAATAAATATTATAAGGAGGGTTAAAATAATGGATGCTGTACTTTTTCTAAAAACAATATCACGAATGTGTAGCAATTATGACTCGCAATGTAACGGCTGTCCTATAGCTATTGAAATAAAACGTAAAGCAGATTATTTAGATTGCTATGGTTTTATTAAATTCTATATAGAAGACGCTGTTGAAATAGTTGAAAAGTGGATGGAAGAGCACCCGGCAAAAACAAGGAAATTAATGCTATTGGAAATGTTTCCAAAAACTCCTCTTAATGAAGAGGAAGTTCCAAACATATGTCCTTTAAATGTTGGAGCAAAAATTAAATGTCTTAACAAATGTGGTAAGTGTTATAAAGAATTCTGGACAGAGGAAATTGAATGATAGATAAGTATACATTAGAGAAAATTGTTCAATATGAGACCAGAATGGTTGCATGATCGAAAAGATAATATCCTTGATGCTTCTTATAATCAAGGTTGGAACGCTTGTAATAAAGTATGGTTATCAAATCTTGCCGTTTTATGTAAAGAAATAAGTGAAGAAACTACAGAAGAGGAGATGGGTAATGAGACTAATTAATGCAGATGGTTTAAAAGAATTGTATGAGGGACTTTATGAATACAACAGCGACCTTGTAGTTCCCATTAAGGTCGTCCTTCAAAACATTGATGATATGCCAACAATAGCAATGATAAACGAATCAATTCTCAGTAAGTCGTTAAAAGAAGAAAAATTTGCACCGGTCACATGGGGAGATGGATATGCGCCAGATGGTAGTGAAATCATAGATATGTGGGAATGTCCGGGTTGTGAAAGACATTTTGATATCGAATCTGAGCACTATGATTATTGTCCAAAGTGTGGACAACATATAGATTGGAGTGAGATAGATGAATAGACTTACAAAATGGGTTGGTGGCACAATATGGTGGTACGCTGATGGTGACCATTATCCAGCAGAAGAGATGGATGGATACGATACTCTTGTAGCAATGAAAAGACTTGCGCATTACGAAGATCTTAAAGAAAAAGGTCGTTTAATTGAATTGCCATGTGCTGAGGGTAATATTGTATGGACTATTGTTCGACAGAGAGATAGTTTTGACGATAGAAAATATTGGATTGCTACACAAACACGTTTTAAATTAGAACATCTCCTTCGTTTAGGTACACAGGTATTTCTTACGCAAGAAGAAGCCGAGCGTGCAATTGAAAAATTGGAAAGTGGGAGGTCGAAAGAATGACAAATTTTGAAAAATACAAAGAAGAACTTTTAAGTTTTAATTATGCCGAGTGTAATACTCCGGCGAAAAAGAATGGCAAACTCATGAGATGTGTTGATATTCCTTGTATCGGATGTGATTTTGTTGATGGAAACTGTACAACCAATTTTATAAAGTGGCTTTATGAAAACTGTGACAAAGCTGAGTGTTGTGAGAATTGTGCTTATTTTGACACATCTACTGTTAGAGGAAGTATGTGTGAGGTGTGCAGTCGTAATTATAGCAATCAGTTTGAACCGAAACCGAACAAAACAAGGCAGGATGAGTTTTTAGAGCATTACCCGAACGCCAATGTGCTTGGTATACAGCCGTGCAGCATTGAAGAAAAAAAATTTGGGGAATATTGCAGTAAATATGACTGGTGCTCGGAATGCGTCTATGATTATTGGACGCAGGAGGTGGAATGATGAGCAGGTGGACTGAGAAAGTCGGCGATGACTACAAAGTAACTATAGCAGATATGGACAGCTGCAAGTACATGTATGACGAAATCTGCTGCAATGACGAAAGCGAACACTGCTGTGACTATGCGTTCGAGGACGATTGCAAGCAGTGCAAGCTGTTCGAGAAAGAAGATGGGGTGATAGAATGACGAACAGAGAATACATGATAGGCTTGTTGTCAAGTTCAGGCTTTGTGGATGATGGCGGAGCGTCGTATGAAGCTATGGTCTATTACAACGTAAACTGCCCTTATTACGCTGGTGACGAGAGAGGGCATTGTAGCGCAGATGGGAAAATAAGCAGGAAAAATTGTTTTCCTTGCAAAGAGGAGTGGCTTGATAGTGAAGTTGATGAATGAGACATACGACGAATGAGCGGTTGGGGAGGAAGAAGAATGAGAAGTCCATTTGTAGATTCAAAAGAATTAAAAGAGCTGATTGAGAAATACCCAAATTATCCAGTTGTAGTTATACCAGCCAAAAATTTAGATGCAGAACAAGGATATCCAGATTGCAAATTTTTTATAGATGAAGTATTTTCATATCCAATAGATAATAAATATAACATCGTCTTTACCAATCAGCGAAAATATGAAGAATGGCTTTATGATAAAATCGCTGATGAATGCGAAGAAATCTATGGTGATAGTGCAGGAACTTATATTGATAAACAGTTCGAAAAGAAGCTCGAAGAATATGAAAAATATTGGCAGAAATGCATTGTGATATCAGCAGGAAGTAGGTTATGGGATGGTTATGAAAGTTAGAAAGAAACCAGTAGAAGTCGAAGCTGTTCAGTGGACAGGTGAGAATCTTGAAGAGATTGTATATTTTTGTGGTAAATATTTGTTCTTTATTAACGGCAGCCTTCACGACTTTGTGTATATAAAGACTCTTGAAGGCCCCCATAGAGTTTCATTAAATGACTACATAATCAAGGGCATAAAAGGTGAATTTTATCCATGTAAGCCAGATATATTCGAAATGACATATGAAAGGATAGATTAAGATGAAAATCACGATAGATGAGAAAATAGCTGCTCTTAAAGAGTATGTTAGGTGCTTTCCGTGTGATAGTGAAGTTTACGAGATGCTAAAAGAGCATCTGGTTGCAAAAGCTTTAGAAATTAGTCCAGATGAAGTTATGTTTTGGGATAATGAGTGCGATGTATTTTATTTAGACTCTTATCCGAATCTGAGAGTTGCCAAAGATGTTCCTGCCGCAAGATTGCCAAAGACAGACAGTTATTATATATATGGCATTTACCCAGACAGAGGTTACTCTCTTTGGTCGACAAAAGACAACGCAGATATGGACTATTACTACGAGTTGTTTATAACAGAATTAATGGAATATAATCCCATTGGCACTAGAAATAAAACACTATTTATTTATGATTTAGAGCACGGAAAGAAATTAATGCAAGATTATAGGGATATCTTAAATAGTTTTGAGAAGAAAATTTATAACAGCTCAACCGCCATTGAAGACGAAAAAGAATTCGAGTTGTATAAGAGACTCAAAGAAAAGTTTGAGGGTGAAGAACAATGAGCATCAATATAGAATGTAAATGCGAGAACTGTTTTCATAAAGGGGTCTGCAACCATCAGAAAACATATACAGATTATATCACTAAAGCAGCGGATATTGCCCCAATGGAATATGATAAGAGCACAACAGTTTATTCTTCGAATATCGAAACGGCTAGAGAAACAAATCTTAATATTCGTTGTAGGGATTTTATAGATATAAGAGTACAATTAGATATTCTTGTCGAACTGCGTTATCTTAAAGAATTATTGGATTCAGACAGTTTAGAGCTTGCAATAACTAGGCTTAATGATATGGTAGACCTCATAGAAAATGAAGCGGTAGTGATTAATTATGAAGAATAATCTTGAACAAGATAAAAGAAGACTTTCAAGTATATGTAGGAAGTGTAGATACGGTATAAGGTTACATAAAAAAGGATTTACCGAGTGCGATATGAAACATCCCGGATGTCCAGAATCTCTTATGGAACATATAGTGGAATTGGCAAAGAAAGGTGTTAGGAATGAAAAAACATAAAACGCCCAATATAATAGATCGAGACGAACTGATAGGGAAAATGCATGAGATATATAACGATCAGTGGAGATTCCCAGCGGACAAATGGCTTGATGGATGGACAGTGTGTCATCAGACATGGCTTGCTACAGTCAAAAAAATGCCAAACGAAATTGAAGCTGTAGAGGAATGGGTAAAGAAAGAAATACTTGAAAAGATTATGGCAGTTCCTACGTCTACGGCAGATAAAGAGGTAGGTAAAACACTAAAAGAAACCACAGAACACTTATCCTCTACCTCAATGGAGCTCAGACCGCTTTTCAGCAAACCAAAAACCAAAATACGAACTCTTGAGGATATTGTGGATGAAGTGCTTTATTGTAAAAATTGTGGAGCATATGTATGTTATCCGACAGAGCACAACGCAAGAGATGAATATAAGTATTGTCATCATTGCGGAAAGTTGCTGGATTGGGATAATGTAAGTATAAGTGAAGATTATAGGAATCTTGAGGAGGTGACAAAATGAGAGTACTGAAGGGGCATGTAGGTACAAATAATATGAGTTCTTATGAATTTGATTTTAAAGTTGCAGATGATGTTACAGATGAAAAAATTAACGAAGTTTTTCAGTCAATCGCGTGTGAACAGATAGGTTTTTGGTGTTATTGGGAGGAAAGTAATGAGACTGATTGACGCAGATGAATTTAAAAATCAGACGTATGAAAATTGTGGTTTAATAACAAATTTAATTATGGAATTAATAAATAAGCAGCCAACAATTTATTATCCAGATTTAATACTAACTGATTTGCAAAATGAGTTGAAATATGCAGAAAAAGAAAAAGAACGAGCGGCAAGAGAAAATCCTTCGCAATTTGATTTGGCAAGAGGATATGCATTAGGTGTTGAATATACTATTGAGCTTATAAAACATAGTTTGGAGAAAATGTTGTTGAAAAATGTGAGGTAATAAATTATGGCAAAATATAAACCAGGTGATAAATTTGAAATAAAGATTGAAGAAGTGGTTTATGAAGATGATGGAGATGTTTTATACCAAATAGCCAATGTGGGTAAGCGCTTCTGGGACGAGGATCTTGATATACTGATAGATGCAATGGCAAAAGAAAAGAGAATTACAAAGAAAGACATTGAGTATAACATTGGTTATGCAGATGGTGTAGTGGCAGAAAACGAAAGGATTAGGAGTTTATTGTTTCCGTTCGAGTAGATAGATTCAACATATTGTACATTTGCGTTTTTAGAGTAGTGTTCAAAGGAATGGCACCCTACAGATTAAGAAAGGAAAGGTTAATTAATGAGCAAGGCAGACAAGTTATTCGTAGATATGTGCAACAGCATCCTCGAGGACGGATTTTCCAGCGAGGGGCAGACTGTCAGAGCCAGATGGGAAGACGGTACACCTGCGCACACGATAAAAAGATTCGGTATAGTCAACAGATACGACCTGCAGGAGGAATTCCCGGTGCTGACTCTCAGACCGACGGCGATCAAGTCGGCAGTGGACGAGATGCTGTGGATTTGGCAGAAGAAATCGAACAACATCAGAGATTTGAACAGCCACATCTGGGACGAGTGGGCTGACGAAAACGGCTCAATAGGCAAAGCCTACGGCTATCAGCTCGGAGTAAAGTACAGATTCTCGCACGGTGAGATGGATCAGGTGGACAACGTGCTGTGGCAGCTCAAGAACACTCCTTACTCCAGAAGGATAATGACAAACATATACAAGTTCGACGATCTGATGGAGATGGGACTGGAGCCGTGCGCCTACAGCATGACCTTCAATGTGACCGGCGACAGGCTGAACGCGGTGCTCAACCAGCGCTCACAGGACATACTCGCCGCAAATAACTGGAACGTGGTACAGTATTCGGTGCTCGTGTATATGATGGCTCAGGTCTCGGGACTCAAGCCGGGCGAGCTGGTTCATGTGATAGCTGACGCGCACATATATGACAGACATGTGGACATAATAAAAGAGCTGATATCGCGGCCGCAGTATCCGGCTCCGAAATTCAGCCTGAACCCTGACGTGAAGGATTTCTACGACTTTACAGTAGATGATATAAAGATCGAGGATTATCAGAAAAATCCTCAGATAAAGAACATCCCGATCGCGATATAGCATCGGAGACGGCGGCGCAGATGAAAGGATAAGGACTGGAGATAAGATGAAGGCGATAGTAGTTGTCGACAGGAACTGGGCGATAGGAAAAAACGGGGGTCTGCTGGTGCATCTGCCGGGCGATCTCAGATATTATAAAGAAAAAACGATAGGCAATGTGATCGTGGTGGGACGAAAGACGCTCGATTCTTTTCCCTGCGGCAGACCTCTCCCGGGAAGGACGAACATAGTCATGACGACCGATCCCGATTTTGAGAGGGAAGGCTGTATCATATGCCATTCGAAGGATGAGGTAATGGAAAAGCTACAGGCTTTCGATACGGAAAAGGTGTTCATCGCAGGAGGAGCAAATGTCTATGATCAGTTCATGGACGACTGTGACGAGTTTTACGTGACGAAGATCGATGAGGAGTATGAAGCAGACCGGTTTTTCCCGAATCTTGATGCAAAAGGATTGCACGTTACCTGGGAGAGCGAGCCTCAGCAGGAAAAAGGCATTTCCTACAGATTTACGATATATTCCAGGTTGAAGAGGAGGTTTAATAATGAGTATGTGGATTGGAGGATTAGTTCTCATAAGAGAGGTAATGTTACTAGCGAAGACTGATAGGCGGAGACTGGATGTATCCTGCACAGAGGATGAGAAAGGTTACTTGTCAGTGACTAAGAGATTTCTATGTGACAATGAAACTGGTGAAAGGTGGGAATTAAAACCGTTTGGATTGCACAATGGTGAGCAAGTTGCAAAAGTTATTGGTGTTGAGAAAGAGGAAATTAGAGATGAATAATGAGATTCAAAAAGAAATATCATTAAAGCAGTTGATAGATTTAGCACCAAAATTAAATTGTCATATTAATGTGTTTCTTACCGAAAATAAATGGGTTTTGTGTCATAACGAGACAGGCGAAGAAGTAGTGTTTGAGGTAAGTCTAGATGAGAATGGAGAAAATGTTATTGCAAGGATATTAGAAGAAATAAGAAAAGATTAGGCGATAAATATTATATAAATTATCAATAAACAAGTTGCAGTGATTGTTAATGTTAAGAAGGAGATAGAATATGATTAGAAAATTTATTGGGAAAGATGAACTGAAAAGATTAATAGATACAAGAGGATGGTATGTCACTATTCTTACTGATACAGGAGGGAAAGAGCTTATGTTACTTGTATCTCCAGAGAGGAATGAGAGATGGGAGATTAGAAAGACAGGAATGCCAGATGAAAAAATGTATGTAGAGATTCTTGAGCGATCATTAAAAATTCCGCTTAAAAATATAACTACCATAACAGATTATAGAAAAGGAAAGCGAGTAAAGGTGATATAGAAAATGCCATTAACGTATACCCAAGAAACAATATTAGACTTAAAGAAAAACCATACACATGAAGAACTTGTAGATTATTATAAGCAGAAATTAGGGAAGTATTATTGTGTTGGGGAAAAAATTGGAAAGCTTACCGTAGGTGAACCATTTTATGACGGCATATATTGGAAATATGAGTGTTTATGTGAGTGTGGAATGACAAGGGATGTAAAAGTGAAAGAAGTTAAAAAACTCAAAAATCCAATGTGTAATAGATGTATAACACAAATGAGGTTTAAGCCTAAGACTCGCTATGATCTTACTGGTGAATACGGTAGAGGATGGGATTCAGACGACAATGAATTTCAGTTTGACCTCGAAGATTATGATAAAATTAAGGATATTTCATGGCACAAAGACAAGAAGACAGGCTACTTCACCGGATGGAGCAGTCGCAAACAAAGAAAAGTTTATCTTGGTCGATTTGTCTACGGTGGAAATATATCTCAGAAGATAAAATACAGAGATGGCGATGTTGCAAATAATCGTAAAAAAAATCTCGAAGCTCTCACAAAAAAACCATATGGGCAAGAAACATTAGAAAACCGTATGAAAAGACGTGAGTATAATGGCGAATATATTATCTCGGTGTATACTCGAAGATTGGAAGATCATCATTATATGACAAGAATTATTGGAGAAGCTTTAAATCAACTCGAAGAAAAACGTAAAACGATTGGCTAGTGATAGTTAAAAATGATTGGCTATAAATTATCACCTTTCCGTTCTATATAGGTTAAAGTATATATAAACGGACGAGTCACGTTTTATAGCCAATCATTTCATTGATTGACTAGCCAATCGTTTCCTCATCTTTATTGTTTATATATCCGTCAACCTAAAAAAGTTCTGCACCCAACAGGGCAACCCTCTTGATTGTATGCTCTCACCTATTGTTCGTTTATACAATTATTGGCAAGCCGCTGAAGGGCACATTCATGTCCAGGGATCGCCCCTATCGGGTCGATGCACTTGTCGCACTCGCCCTCCCTTTCGGTCGTCCTCTCGTGCGATACTTTACGAAAACCATTCTTTAATTATTGAATCCCCCATGCACGGGGATTTTTTATTTTGCTTTTAAATTTCCATATGTTCAATTATGGCTTTTATTTGTGCTTTGGTTGGATTTTCTATATTATATATTATGTTTCTAGGTTATTCCTCATGAATCTTGGTGATTCATTCGGAATCTCAATTTTCGTCAACGAATCCAGTAGGTTCGCGCCGAAAATCTCGGCTTCTCACTTCTTTATGGTCTCTGAGTGTTGGAATTGCAATGTTTTGAGAGTGATTTGTAATGGGGATTTTTGATGGATTTATTGTAGTTTTTGATGGAAAGTGTAGGATTTTATTATATTAATATTAAATGATGATGAGCAGATGATAAGCAGCAGATGATGAGGGTTGAGATCGTTGGAATATACGGGGTAGGGGTATATTGTGTGGTGGTGGGGAGGGGGATAGTGGAAAAGTGGTGAAGTTGGTTTTGAGGATGGGGAAGGTTTTAGCTGATACACTATTCATGCATAAAAATAAATTCTTTACCTAAAAGTACCCCCCACTATTTCCAAAAAATAATACCCATAATAAATTTTATAGGTATTATTTACTGATAGACCCCTTTAAAGTCTCAAATTTGAGAATTTCTGGTTGTATAAATATGCATAAAATTGAATATAGAAATTTTTTGGTAAATTGCTGCTATTATGCGCGTGTAGATATATATATAAATAGAATCCCCTCCCAACTCATCACACCTCTCCACTCATCCCACTTTTTCCCGTCTTTCCCGTCATCCTCACACCACTCATACCTTTAAACAAACCTTTAAACATCATATACACTCCACTACTACAATATATCATACACAATACAGCTACACCACAACTTTTAGCGCATACCTCATATAACCCTTAAATCTCCATTCTCAGGGTCTCAATATTATTATCAATCTATACTATTACAACCACAACAAAACACGTTTATTAGAGCTTCTGTAATTTACCAGCTGGTTACATTCAAACATAGGTTACATTCAAACATATCAGATACAATAAAATAAATAATCATTTATTAATTATAAAACATAAATTAATAATAACAGTGACGCGATATAAAAA
>ERZ1034855.367-NODE-367-length-19217-cov-10.753523_pt1 | contig 19217 bp, 20 predicted proteins | sample MGYA00520699_ERZ1034855 | MGnify/ENA primary metagenome ERZ1034855 (study PRJEB33766, sample SAMN09781730) | gut metagenome | biome: gut microbiome | host: Homo sapiens | place: Madagascar | study: EMG produced TPA metagenomics assembly of the PRJNA485056 data...
CTTCCATAAGCCGGATTAAGTCCGTATCGTTGTTCCAAAATCGGCGACAAGCCTTCGCCTTTGGTAATGTTTTTGCCTATCGCTCCCTCTATTTTTTCAATCATAATATCAAGGCTGAACTTGCCGCCGCCCTGATTTGATTTTGTAACCGAGGTCTTAACCTCGTTAGAGGCTTTGTTGACCACATTGACGCTGATGTTGACATTGGCGCCGCCGGACGAGCCGAGGGCTTTCATTTGTTCACGGGTAAAAACGCCTTCGCCCCGTTTGGCGATAATCGGCACTTCATCGCCGACAATACCGCCGCCGTGGAATTTAGGCGCTCCGGCAAACACCAGCGGATTAACCGAACGAGTCATCAGGCTTTCTTTACCGACAATTCCGCCCGTGTGCGCCGCGCCAAAGCCAAAATAAGCTCCGATGCCGGTCATTAGTGGCTGGGTTATCGCTTGCCGAATGGTAATTCTCGCCATATCCGCCATAATGGCGTTGGCAAAATCCGCAAAGCTCGCTTTTCCGGTGGTGACAAACGAAACCAACGTGTTTTCCATATTGTTGAAAGCGTTTTTAACGGCACTTTCGGCAAGACTTGCAAAATCGCCGACTTCATTTTGCAAATTCACAAAGCCTCGTTTGAAACCGTCCGCCAACGATTTTGAGGAATCAAGTGCTGTTTTATCGGCTTTTTTTACCATATCGGCGTAAACCTGTTCGATTTTTTGCTTGTATTCATCATAATCGGCCGAACTTGCGTTCAGATTTTTCAAGGCGTTGGCTCGCCACTTGTCGGCTTTAGCCATTGCTTGCTCGTATGGCGTTTTCAACTCTAAAATCTTTTGCTTGATGTCTTCAATGTTCTTTTTATACTTATCGGCGTCAAGCGTGACAGTCGGTTCAACCGTGGTTTGCGTTTTTATTTCTTCTTTTGGGCGCAGTTCCGGATTTTGCAAATATTTCAGCTCGTCTCGGGCTTTCCATGCGTCTTTTTCCGCAGCTTTCAACAGCAGAAGTTTGTCTTGAACGGATTTCGCCTGCGGTTGAAAATCCGGATATTCCGCCGCCAGCTTCCAGATTTCCTGTTCGTATCGTTCCAAATCAATTTTTGATTGCCGTAAAGTTTCCGCCCAATCTTTAGCGTAAACCTCGTAATCTTTAAGCAAAGAATTGGGCGTCAATCTGGTGGTTAACGACAATCCACCTGTGTTTTTCAGTTCTTGTCGCAAATACTTGATGTTTTGCTCGGCGGTTTTAAGTTTCAAACCCCATTCCGCCAACGCCATGTCTTTTGATTGTTCAGCCGAGAATTTTGCCGCTTCCTCTGTTGTGTTTTTTAGTTCGTTTTGCAGCTTTTTTAAGGTTTCGGCGTGGTCTTTCGCCGCCCGTTTGGCGACATCGTGACTCTCCATAAGTTTATAAAGAGCAGTCACGGCGAGAATTGCCGCTCCGACCGGACCGCCAACCAACGCCAACGCGCCTTTTAACGCGCCGACTGTCAAAGCCGTGGCTGCCATTTGCGCCGCCGCGAGTTTGGAAACTCGGCTCATCATCGCAATGCCTGCAACCGCCGATTTCGCTTGAACCGATAGTCCTGCGAACGAAACCTGCAGATATCCGACACCGGCTCTGAGAAGGTTAACCGCGCCTAAAACGGCGGATGAACCGAGGCGAGCCATCAGCAAAGTTACGACAAGGTCAAGATTTTCCGCCAGAGTGAAAAACGCCTTGCCGGCGAGTTTCACCGCGGCGGTCAAAACCGTGCCGATTGTTTTGGCGGCGGTGTCTGAATTGTCTATCAAATTGTTAAATTGTTTCAAAGCGTCTGTAATAACGGCGTTTAATCCGGTGGCGCCTATGGTTCTGGCGGCTTTGCCGAAAGCGTCTTCAATATTTGACAGCACGCCGCCCATGGTGTTCATTTGTTCCATCATGGCACCGCCGAAGTTCACATCGCCGATACGCCGCAGATATTGCTCAATCGCCTTGGAATTCTTGGCGACTTCCGTTGTCACGCCCTGAAACGTGAATTTAACCTTGTCGCCTTCGGTTGTCGCCAAGATGCCAAACGACCGAAGCGAGCGAAAGTTAAACATCACGGCGTTGGACAGCGCGTCTGTAAAATCCATAATGTTTTTACCAAAGGCGGACGCCGTGTTGCCGTATGAGGTCAGTGCTTCCATACTCGGCTCTAAACCGAGGGCTTTTAGCCGAATAAACGCCTCAACGATTTCTTCCAGCTGATACGGCGTGTCCAGAGCGAACTTTTCAATAATGGCAAAAGCTTTTTGCGCTCCTTCAGCCGAACCGGTAACGGTTTTGAGCGAACCGGACAGACTTTCAAACTCGTTGTTGATATTAAAGATGTTTTTGAAAGTGCTTGTCAAACCACGCAATCCGGCGTAAGCTCCGACCAATCCCGCGGCTTGTTTCAACACGCCGTTGAAAGTTTTGGCGGTGTCGCTCAAGGCCTTGAGATTGTCGTTGGCGGGCGTGATGACCTGTGTTATTTTACGAAAAGCCTTTTGACCGTCCGTTCCGAGCGACTTAAATTCCTGACGAACTTTGTCGCCGCCGACAGCCTCAAGTCTTATGATTAAATTTTTAACCGCGTTCATCCGTTTTTCCATAAAAAAACACCCCAATTCTAAAATTGGGGTGTTAACAATATTAAGATATCGATAAAATTTTTCTTACTTTATCTATATCTGAAATTTCATCTAATTGCATCGTAAAATAATCTTTACTATCATTTATCCATGCCTCAAAAAGTTTTTCTTCTCTAATAACTTCACGATATCTTAAAGAATTATTATTTCTATAAAATGCATTGGATATAGACATAACAAGTTTTTCTGTTAATCCTGTGAACATCGCAGAAATTTCTATCAGTGAGAAAGTATTTACCGTATTATTATCTATTGCAACTGACTTTCTATCACACTTCTTATCATATATATCTTCAATTAATTCTCCAAACATATAAAGATAAAATGCTTTAAAACCAATTTCTGATAACAAATTATATATATCGTGTTTTCTTTTGGGAGCATCTACAGATAATGAGGATTTGACATTTTTTTTATAATTATCAAAACATCTAGATATTGCCTCAATAAGTATCAAATGCCTACCTTTACTATAGTCGAAGGCAAAATTATATAACTCCTTCTTATTAAAAATATTATTTTTACCAGCATAAGCTCCATAAAAATTTCCACGAAAAGCCAGTAAAGGAAGAGCAATTGTTTCTATCCCCATATCGCAAGAACTAACATCTGAACCTCTTTTTAATGAGTATGATATATGAAAATTTTCCAACTGTTTTTTTAATTCTTGTTGATGAGGATCATTACTATAACGATCCCATGTCGTTATAGCATTTTGAGTATTAGTGTATTTTACAATATCAGATGACTTGTTTGGATTATTGCATGAAATAATTTTACATAAAACCTTTATTTCTTCCAAAGGTAATTTTTCTGACAAATTGCCAATACAACCAGTGGTCTGAGCTCCATTAATAATAGTTATGCCATTGAGAAGTATTTTTTTACCATTTTTTTGAATGCTATTAGTTAAAATTGTAATACCATTATTGTATGCCCAAAAATCTTTTGGCGTATTTTCAGCTGTAGATTTTATTTGATTATTAATTTTCTTTTTTGCACTAGACCCCAAAAATCCTCTATAATTACTTGAAAAAAGTTCCTCACCATATTTGCTATATAATAATTTTAGCCATTTTCCATCAACAACTGAAATTTCAGCATTCCAATCATTTGAATTTTGAGAAAAACCTAATTCAAAAGGAAATTCAATATCATCGAATATCCTAATATTATCACGTTTATTTCTATATAATTTTTCAAGACTTTCTGTTCCTAATTCTTTAGCAAATACATGAACATTTTTTCCCTCTAACCTTCTTTCTAAATCGTTTTGTATAGTGTTTAACTCTAGCGTAACATCTATGCTTTCTGGCATATTATGAGTATATAAGACATGAAATTCTATGACTTCGCTATTATTAATAGCTGTTATACAATCTTCCATCAAAACACCCAATTTCTCCGGAACAAAACTTTTATTTCCTGAAAACATCCAAGAAAGTGCTGTATTTAGATCACTTGCTTTATTTGCCTTAGCGGATTCCTTACTTTTTTTAGCGGAATAAGTTGATTGCGCTAAATAAATATGCTTTGTGTTATCTCCATCTTGAGTAATAGCCAAAAAATCCGTTTTCTTATCATTAGATCCATCTGTCACATAGTCTGAAATAAATTCTCGTGTTAAAGGTTCGTCCATATATAAGGACATTGTTAATGCACAAAACACTGTTTCCTTATTATATTCTTCTACCAGACTTTGATATTTACTTAACTCTTTATCCCAATCAATCATAAAACCCTCTTTTTTTTTAATTAAAATATGCTTACATATTGTCCTATTTTTTTTATTATTCAATAAAATTTTTAGTTTATCAGATTACAGAATTTAATCTACTTTTCAGAACAAATTATTGCAAATATCCCTGCCGGTAGCAATTCGCTCATAAGCTCCATATCAAAACCTAGATTTTGTGCGATATTTAAAGCTAAACTCAAATCAGGCTTAGGAAGTTTCAGCAAAATTTCCCAAGCCTGATAGCCGACATCGGTTTCTAAGGTTGTTTCTGTATATCGGCACTTGTGGAACGGACAGAGCGGATTTAACTCTGAGCATCCGTCGCAATAGCTTCGCCCGTCGCCGAAGTGCCATTTGGCTCGGGCGTGAAGACGTTTTTTTCCGCTTCCAACAACTCCTGCAGTCCGCAATACTGATTGCGAAAGTTCTCCGCCACCGCCCAAAAATTTGAAAACAGCTCGTCAATTTTGCTTTCCGCCAATGGCGCGGCTCTATCTTCATCGGCTTCAAACACGCCGTTCCATTCCAAAATTCCGGCGACGCCAAGCCCGATAAGCAAGTATCTATCCGCCAACGCTTCTCGCTTAATCGGATTTTCCACATCTTCAACCACCGACAGACCCGTCGCCTTATTGGCTTTATATTCTTTGGCCAAGTCCGCCAATTTGGCGTTCATATAAGCTTTTGCCTCATAAAACACGGCGGAATTGCATGGCTTGACCTTAACTTTCACGCCATAGCCCAATTCCAGCCAATACGGCTCTTTATTAATCTTCAATTTTAACATTAATAATCCTCCACGTCGTTAACAAGAGTTACAGTCATCATTCTGCCGACTTTGTCGTTTTTAGCTCCTTGAAAATCATAGGAACATTCTATGCCGTTCGGCCCGTCAATCGTTCGCTTTGGTTTTGGTAGATACACCTCGTGACATTCAATGACAAGTTTCAAACTATCCGAAAGCTGATAGCCGAGTTCCAAATCAACCGGCGTTCCGCTTCGTGCCTTGTTTAGTAAAACATTGTCGGCGTATCGGGCGGAAACACTTCCGGAAAGGCTCGCCACGCCCAAGTCAATCGCTTCAACTTTGCCGTCGTTGCGAATTGTTTCAATTTTTTCCAAATTGTTGGAATAAGTCACGCTCGCCGAGGTGACGTTGGCCAAGAATTCGCCGCCGCTTTTAACATCCCCCTGAAATTGCGACACTCTGGTGTAGGAAAACAATTTCGGGTTGGTGTCAATGGTGGAAGTTTCACCGCTTTCACTCTGGGCCATCAAATTCAAAGTCGCTTGCGCTTCGCCGGAACGTTGGAAGTTAAAGGCGACGCTGTTGGCTCGGACACCAGCAAAACGAATGTATTGCGGCACTTCCGGCAAACCTACTTCCAACGAATAACTCGGAATAGAGGTTTTGCCGCTTTCAAAGGCGTGCGTGTAAACGCCGTCCGCCTCGGTTGTTTTCGGTGCTCCGAAAACAGCTTTAAGCCACACGCCGATGTTGCGCATATCAATCGGCGCGACTATATCGCCGTCAACATTGATGACATCTTGAAAAGGCTGTATCGGATCTCGTCCCAAGCCCAAAACGTTTGACGACACCAAATTTTGCTCGCTGTCCAAAGAAGACGAGATAAACGGAATTTTACGATAATTTTTATCCGGCGTGACGCCGTATTCGCTTTCTTCGGCGATTAAAAGGCTGGCGTTCCAGCCGTATGCTCTGCTCATAATGTTCTCCTATAACAATGCGTTTGTGGTTGTGTATTCCAAAACAATCGGCACGACGGCGCCTTTGATTGTCAATCCGCCGTCAACCGGCTGTTCGATGAACTCCGGAGGTTCTGCTCGCATATAGTCAATCAATCCTGACAAGGTGACATCAACTGAAATTATACGTCCAATCGCTTCCAAAACGCGGTCTAATTTCGCGTCGTTGTCGGCGTTGTCTTCTTGCTGAATCAAAACTTCAATCTCGGCTTTATGATGAAAGACATAGCAAGCTGGAGACAACAGAACGTCGGGTTCGCCTACGTTGCCGTCCCGCAGCACAATCAGTCCCTTGTCGGGGATTTTGACCGGCAACACGGCGTTGCGCTTGACTTCCACATCTGATAGAGCCGACAACCGTGCGAATAAAGCGTTTAAGACTTGTTCTCGTTTACTCATCTTTCCAATTCTCCAAAATCAAAGTTGGAACTCTGGCTTGCCATTTTTCGCTTTCGCCGGCAAAGTTAATCAATTTTGGCATTTTGACCTGCGGCACCAGAATAAAAGCTATAATAGTCTTGCGTTTTTGCTCGTGAACCAACAACGACACGCCGTTGGCTCGGTATACGAAGCGCAGGCGAACTCCTTTCCATTTTTCATAAAGAGCAGGTGTCATGCGTTTGTTAAACACGCGTTTTTTTATGGCCAAAGTTGGTATGGCGAGCCAAAAGCCGTTTTGCGAGCGAATAACCGACGTGTACTCAAAGCCCTCGAGGATTTTTTGCGCTTTGGTATAAACCACGCCGGCGGCGGAAACGCTGCTTTTACCGCTAGGATAAACATCGCCACGCCAAGTGTTGGCGAGCCTGCCGCCCAAACCAGATGATTTAACCTGACTTCGCAGAGATGTTTTTAATCCGTTGGTGGCGTTTTTGATACCAGTGGTCACGGCGTGAGCGCAATTTTGATATTCTCTTTCCAGTAATTCATCAAGTTTTCCTTCTAAAATAGTCTCTAGACGCATATTAAATCACAACTCCATATCAATTTGTGAATATCCTTGACCGGTTCGGAATGAACGGCCAAGGTTTCATCGTCGGTGTGAATTTTATCGCCAGTTTTCAGTTCCGGTGCGTCTGATATTCTAATTCTTCCGCGGCGAGATTGCGAATGAGTGTTTACAAAACCAACTTCCACAATCTCGTCAGGTTCAAGCAGAATAATCCGTATTGATTTATTCTTGTATGTCGCCGGTTTGCCCAAGCGGTGGAACAGACTGTCCACCGCCGTCTTCATTGGATTTATCGCCATTGTTTTCCTGTCCCGTGTTTGTCGGCGATGTGTTTTTCTTTAAGCTCTCGGCATAGCCAAGTGAAATGAGGCGTTTTGCCTCGTTTTCACCGACATCGCACACGCCGTTTGGCGCTATTTGCTTATTTTTTCCCACCACCAACGTGATTAACGCTCTTACTTTTACCATGTCGCACCTCTTATCCAATATTTACAAACATAGAGGCGTTCGGACGATACGGAACGACCAACGGGGCGGATTGCAGCAACAGCCAACGCACGCTCGGGTCTTCTTCCAACCAAGACTTTGTAAAATACCTTGTCGCCGTCCAATTGGCTTTTTCATCGTGTATCGCGCCATAGCAGCGAGTGCCTTCCAAGCCGTCTTTTGAGCCGAGAATTACGGTTTTTTCCGGCAGCAGCTTGCAGGTTTTGCCTTTGTCGTCAATGTAAGTGTCGTTATATACCCAGATGGCGAAATCGCCGATTGAACCGGCGTAGCGTGCTTTTTCGCTTTCACTGATGATATGCGGATCAATATTGATGGTGTTGTTTGTGCCGCGGCGAATATCCAAATATTTTTGAACAATAGAATTGGAACGGAAAATTTTCCAAGCTTGCGGGTCCATCACCACGGTTTTGGCGACAACTCCGGACTTGTCTTGAATGGTAATCGCCCAATCTTCCAAATCGTCAACCGGATTAACGCCGGAACTCTCCCAAGTCGCCGAACCTGACAAAGCCTTGGTTAATTCCTCATCACGGCCGAAGTCAACGGTTTGCGCCGGATATCCGTCACCAGAAACAATAACTTTGCCGGTACGCAAAATTTCCGCCGCCATAACTTCCTCACGTCGGGTTAAATTATCCAACTGGTCGGTTAAAGTTGTCGCCAAAGCTCGCTCATAACGTTGGTTGGGTGACAAACTGCCGCCGATTGTTTCGCCGGCGATGCGTTTATACGGGATATTGGCGTCAAAACGACGTTTGTCCTTAACATAAGCCGGTTTGAACGACTTGGTGCGGTATCCTCCGGAATCAACGACTTTGCCTGGCAACAACGGCGATACAAACGGCGAAATGCGTGGTTTGCTGTCGGTCACGTCAAACAAAATCTCTTCTTTGTCCGAAGTCTGAACATTCGGAAAGAAAGTGTCCAATAAAAAAGAAGGCGGCGTGCGTAACCGCTCCACCACCTTTGAAAGAACTTGAGTTGAAAAAATATCCATTTATTTGCCTTTCTACTAGTATGCTTGGTTTTCTTTTACAAAAATGCTTTTGGCACGGAGTTTGGGTATTAGCGTGTCAATCTCCGCATTGGCCTTTAGCGCGGTTTTGTTAAACTCGCCGGTTAAATACGCCACGGCTTGTTTATCCTCAGTCGAGGCGTCGACATCTTCCGCCAATATAGCCTCCGGCGCCGACGCGCTGATTGTGTATTTGCCGTCTTCTTTTTTGCCTAAAATAGTGCCTCGCTTAAACTTGCCGTTGCTGACGGTAAGTAAAACGGAAACTCGTGGAAATTCTCCGGCAAGCAGGTTGTCGGAAGTCGTTTCACCTAAATCATTAAATCCTTGCGCAACCATTTTATTCTCCCTTAACTAAAGAGGCGATGCGGTTGGCAACAGCCTCGGGTGTTTCTTCCATATCTTCCGCCGCCGGACGAATATCCGGATTTTTCAGAGCCGCCATCGCTTTTTCAAAGGCGTTTTCTTTAGCGTTTGGCACGGTTTGCAAGATTTCCAAAATCTCGTCCGCCGCCAACTCGGTTTTGGTCAGCAATGCCTGAGCAGTCGTTTCTTTGCCTTTCGCCAATTCTGACGCAAACACTTTGGCCATTCGTTCTCGCTCCGATTTTCTGACGTCTTCAGCGTTTGTAATGTCGTTCATTATCGTTTTCTCCTGATTAAGGCTTGAAATTATGTCCTCAAACGAGGATAAGCCGTCCGCCAAGCCGTTGCGAACAGCGTGTTGCCCGACCGAAACATCACCGGCGCCAAAGTTTTTAACCACGTCAACCGCCGTAATGCCACGATTGCGCGCGACTTTAGCGATAAAAACCTCCGCCAGCTCATCAACACGAGCCTGAATTTTAGCCTTGCCGGCTTCCGTGTTGACGTCGGGGCGTTTGTTGGGACTTTGGCTGGAAACAATCTCCACCGTTTTGCCGTCATCGTCTTTTTCAAAAACGGAGACCACGCCGATAGAGCCTAGAACCGCCGTATCCGCCGCCAAAATCTTGTCGCAGGCGGAGGCAATCCAATAAGCGCCGGAACAACAAGAGCCGGAAGCGTAAGCGATTACCGGCTTTACTCCTCGTGATTTGAAAATCATATCGGCGACTTCAGAACAACCGTTGACTTCTCCGCCCGGACTGTCAATATCCAACAAAATGGCTTTGACATCAGACGATTGCAAAGCCTTGTTAAAGTCTTGCGAAAGCAGTTCATACGAGGTTGCTCCACAAACTCTGGTCATTAAATTGGCGTAACGAAACAGCGGACCCGACACTTTTATAACCGCAACGCCGTCTCGAATTGAAACGGCGTTGGCGTCTCTGAGGTCTTTGCCAAGTTCTTTGGCGACGGCGTCATAACTGCGATTGTTGTCCCTCGCTATCTCCGTTATCGTCCGCATCATTTCCGGCGTTATCGCCCATATTGTTTGATTTATTAACTTCATTGTTTTCTTTCATAAAATTAAAAACATTTACTTTCTTATGGCAAGACATCAAAAAGCCCCACCGAAGTGAGGCTTAATCTAGTCAGCATTAATTTGATTTGTTTAAATATAGCTTATTGGTATAATATAAATTTCTTTATTTATAGGAATAAATTTTTCACTTAAACACAGAATACAGCCGACGCCTTTTTTCTTTTCATCTATTAACTTGAAATTTTTAGCCATAGATATTGTAGGGGTTGCCGTTTTTTTTATTTCAATCGGATAAACTTTATTGTTTTCTTCTAGAACAACATCAATTTCTTCCTGATTTGTGGTGCGGCAATAATAGACATTCGGCGTTTTACCGTTATGAATATAGCTTTTTATAATTTCTGAAACCGCGTAAGTTTCCACAAACTCTCCGCTTAAATAACTGTCCATAAGTGTTTCAGCTGTTTTGATAGAGCATAAATAAGCGCATAAACCAGTATCCATAAAATAAAGTTTAGGTGATTTTACTAGCCTTTTGCCAATATTGTTCTCAAAATAGGCTGGTAACAGATATATAACACCTAATGTTTGCAAAATACTGATCCAATTTTTCACGGTATTGGGAGATATATCAACATCTCTTGCCAAATCAGCATAGTTTAACGGTTGAGAAGTTCTGGTTGCCAATATTTTAAGAAAACGGATAAAATTCAATTCATTTTCTAATTGAACAATATCTTTCACATCACGCATTAAATAGGTGTCAACATAAGACTTATAATATAATTCCCAATCAGTCACACCATCAAACAATTGCGGATACGAACCTTTATGGATTACCTCAAAAACTTCTTTAACACTCCAGATAGGTCTTTTGGTCTGTAAGGGAATATCCGGCACAAAAGGTTCTCTGGTTGAATCGTTACTTTTTTCAGATTGCGAAAGTCCTTGTAAATCAAGTACGGCAACGCGTCCAGCTAAACTTTCAGACACATTTTTCATTAATGTGAATTTTTGTGAACCAGTTAACCAAAACAATCCTTTTTCATTTGTGTTATCTACAATTTTTTTTATTTGCAATAAAAGTTCCGGTGCTTTTTGAACTTCATCAATAAGCAAAGGTGGTTGATATGTTTGAAAAAATAAATTAGGATCTTGTTTTGCCAAAGTAAGAACATCGGAATCATCCAATGAAACTCTGGTACGGTTTGGTTCCATCATTTTTTCAAATAGGGTTGATTTACCGACTTGCCGCGGTCCGGTAATTAAAACAACCTTAAATGACTTAGTAGCTTTTTCAATAATTGATGATAGCGTTCTTTGGTAATACATTTGTTATCTCCTTTATCTAAAAGATAACGTAAAAAAGTTAATAAATCAACTTTATTTTATGAAAATATGCAATGACATTGCGTATTTTATTAAAATGCCCAATTTCTAAGTTAATTATTACCAGATATTCCCAGATACTTTAAGAAAAATTACCAGATTCCTCTTTTTCTTCAGATTTATCCTCCTGTTGGATCAAATCTCCTATATCTAATCCTAACTCTCGCAGTTTGTTTTTCTCTCTTAAACGTTGCTCCACGACTTCTTCCCAATCCAGACCTTGTGAAGCGCATTCATTTTCCAAAGTTGACAAACCGATTTCCATTCTCAGTTGGCAGGCCTGTGCTTCCTTGACCGGATCTACCCAGCCTCGGCCGGGACCAATCCATTTGCAACGAGTGTAAGCATAGCGGTTTTCATAAAAATCAGGAGCGTCAACCAAGCCTTTGTTAACGGCTTCTTCAAGCCACAATTCATAAACTGGCGTCGCCCAGCTGTTGGCAAGCCAAGCTCGTCGACCATTAAAAAAACGCCAGGCTTCAAGCAAGGCGGCACGAGCAGAGGAGTAATTGGTCTTTGAAAAGTCCTTTAACAACAGCTCATAAGGGATATTCAGTCCCGTGCCGATATGCCGAAGCACGTTTTCAATAAAACTTCCATAAGCGGAATTCGGTCGGCTCGGCGTGAATGGGGCGATTTTGTCGCCCGGAAATATCGGAATGATAGAACCACCCTCGAGTTTGACTTTCCAATCCTTTTTTGCGTTAAGATAATCATTGCCGTCGCCGCCGAAAAGCTCGTTCAAACTCTCGGCGTCCATCGGCGTTTCAATAAACGCCGCTATCATGGCGTTGACAATCGCCGCTTGAAGCTCAGAACGCTCGTAGTGGTCAAGCATTTTGAACATCGGCATAATTGAAGTCAAAATTGGCTTGCCTTTGGTCTGTCCGATACGCTCGACATCGTGAACGTGCAACACGCGTCGTCTGCCGAAATCAGTATAAGCCGGAACGCGCTCCCATGTGTCGGTCGCATCGCCAATCCAGTAATCGCCAGGGTGGTTTTTACGGATGTGATATGCCACCGGCGCGCCGTAGCGGTCAATTTCAACTCCGCCGCGCATGTATTTCGCGTCCATCGCGTTGTTCGGATTAGACAAGCGGTCAGGTTCAATCAGCTGAATGCAAGTGGAGAATTTCCGTTCTTTAAGCCAAAGAGGCAAGGCGATGGCTTCGCCGTTTATCAAGCACGATTTGAACACAAGCGTGGTTAAACCGTGAAAATTAAGCGTGTTGGCCGCGTCGCAAGCGGTTGTTTCCGCCCAAGAACGCCAGAGACTTTCAACTTTGCCTTGCCATTCTTCTTCCCATTCCTTGGTTTTGCCGAGGAGTTTATAATCCGGTTTAGCCGATAATCTGAATCCGACACCGACAATGTTGTCGTTTAAGGTCTGTATCGCGCCGGCAGCCACGCCGTGGTTACGAGCCAAATCCCTTGAACGAGAAACGATAGTGGCCAATTCCGGCAATAAGTCGTTATCCGCCGAGCCGCGTGTCGGCAGCCACGAGGAAAGCTCTCGCGCCGTTATCGAAGCTGAATTATGTGCTGTATCTGTCATTAAAAACTAACCTTTATAATCTTGCGTTTTAATACCGGAGTGCCTTCTGTTTCCGCTAATTGCGCCTTTAGGTCGGCAATATAGGCTTCCAAAGCCGTTCGGCTCGTTTGGTTATAGGTTACCGAACCGAAGTTGCCGACGTTAACCGAAACTTCCTTTGCGCCGATAAGGAGCTTGTGATACGCTTCTTCCGCCTCTGCAAGCCGTGTTTTTATCGTTTCTTTATCTAAAGCCATGGATCATCCACCTTTGTTGGGCTCATCTGTATGAACCGTTGTTGTTTCCTTATTTTCTTTGCCTCATCCTTCGAGGGAATTAAGGCTTCCAATTCTTGCCATCCGCGCTCACTCATTCGGTCAAGACCATAAATCGCGGCAGCGGCACGGGCATAAACGCGGCAGTCCAACGCTTCGTTGCGGCGTGTCGGATCTTTTTCCCACACCGGTTTCGGATAGCCGTTGGTTATGCGTATCACCTGGCGTTCCGCCGTTAGTTGCTTAAAATATTCCTCAGCGTACTGCGGAAAGTGACACCGGCCGAACTGTGAGGCATCTTCGCCGGTGCGTTGCATCCTCAGCCACCGGTAGAGCTCGGTTTTAATCACCGGTCCCGAAACATTCCAAACTTTAAGACCTTTTTTCTTGGTGTCGGCCTTGGAAGTGGAAAGTATCATCGCCGTGTCACGGCTTTGACCTTTAATTGCCACCACCGTATGCTGTTGGCTTGCTCTCGCGCCCGAACCGCCCCAAACGGCTTGGCTGTAATCTTTCACAAAGCTGTAAACATCTTGCGTGGCGTAACCGCTATCAATGCACATCACGCGAATAGGTAACGTTATGCTGCTTTCGTGTGGATAATCCTTAAACAGAACATTCTGAAGCTTTTTCCATACCTCCGGTTTGGCGGTATCGCCGTCCAAAACAAAATATTCCACCGACCAGCTCTGTTTTTGCCGTCCCCAAGCGACAACCTCGCATTCAATACGGTCTTTTTGAATATCGACACCGGCGGTTAAGAATAAGCCGCCGAACGGAATTGTGCCGACTTTGTAGTCCTCACGCTGTTCATACAAACGTTGCCACTCCGGCGCATCGCTTTCTTGCTCATAGGTTTCTCCCAAAATAGTGTTTTGGAAACCTTGCATTAAAGTTGGGTTTTTCTTGGCTTTTTCGTAAATATCAACGCATTCTTTCCAAGAAAGCCACCCGACCGGCGAATAAAGCGAGGATAGATGAAAACCGGCACTTATGCCATCACCAGGGGCAGACGGTTGCCAGAAGCCGTTTGCCAACATCTGCGTTTTGTAGTGTTCGGCAATCAGCGTGTGACAATGCTCGCATTCGTACATCACCGCTTCTTCGGTAGAGCGGATATTCTCCCACACCAGTCGTTGGAACTTATTGCAATACGGACACGGCACAACATAATAACGTTGGTCGGTCATGCCAAATTCGCGCTCAATATTTGATAAGCCCTTAATCGTCGGCGTTGATACCAAAAATATCTTCTTGCGCTTACTAAACGTTGCCGTTCTGCGCTCGGCGAGTAAAATCGGATCACCTTCGCCGTCAATATCCGGAGGATAGCCGTCAATCTCGTCCATAAATAAATACCGCGCAGGCATAGAACGCAAACCCACCGCAGAGTTTGCGCCAGTCATCACCAAAACACCGCCCTGAAAGTCCTTTGACAGAATGGTGTTTCCTTTATCTTTGGCTTTCGGCGAACTGACCACCGATTTTAACGCCGTGCATTCCTCAATCAGCGGATCAATACGTTGGCGCGAGTTACGTTTGGCCATATCCACCGTTGGCGACACCGCCATAATCGGACCAGGGGCTTTATGCATTATATAACCAATCCAGTTATTGCCGCACTCGGTGCCGCCGATTTGCGCTCCTTTCATAAACACGACTTTTTGAATCGGACTTTTCGGCGAGAGGCAATCCATAATCTCTTTCAAATAAGGCGTTCTGGCCGTGCGCCACCGCCCTGGTTCGGAAGCCGATTTGCTCGACAACATCCGGTAGGCATCCGCCCATTCGGACACCGACATATAGCTATCAGGTTCCGCGCCTTTATAAAATTGGTCGGCAATATAAATTGCCGCATCAAAGCTCTCTATCGATGATGTCGCGGCTTTCTGTGAGTAATTTTCTGATATATTCATCTAAAACTGTCACCATTTTATGCTCGTCAACGTCTATTTCCGCCGCAATCAGCGAACCGTAACGTGTCGGAAAGCTGATAAACAAATCCCGCAAGGATCGACCGAGGTTGAACGCGTACTGTCCGGCTTTTTTGCGGTCGATGGTTTCGCCGGTTATCATCTTCAACTTGGCCTTGGCAAGCATCGCCCGATAATAAACATCAGCGGTTTTGGCTTGCTGAAAGGTTGAAAAGTTTTGTTTTGCCGTGCCGCCACCGCTGACCGGCATCGCTTCCGGCGGATTTTCAAACAACGGATCGGTCTTGTGCGATTTTGCCGGATCGGTATTCATAAACCATTCCTTGTTGGCGGCATCCACGTCTATTTTACCATCGGCGGTCTTGTGTATCCGTCCGGTCTTTACCGCCGTCTGCACAGCATTCAAATGAACGCCACGCTGGCGGGCATATTCTCGCATTGATACCTTTTTTCCCATTTATTTTCCTTATTTTGCAATATTATACTGGATAAGTTCTTTTTTCCAAGCATTAGTGTGATTGTAAATCAACCATTTTAGAAAGGATACGTTATGACTAAAACAATTCAAACAACAAACGCTGAAGCTAAAACTCTTAGTGAAAAAGAACAACCAACCGAAAAGATCGCTTTGGAAACTATGTCACAGCCGATCAAAATAAACAAAACCAAATTGATGGTGGAGTTGCTTTCGGCGGAAAACGGAAGCAGTATCAAAGAGTTGGCGTCAAAACTCAACTGGTTGGAAAACTCTGTTCGCGGAGCGATGTCACTTTACGCCAAAAACCACCCCGAATACACACATTCCTCCGAAAAGGTGGACGGTGTCAGATATTACCGCTTAACCAAAAATGGCGATTAACACCACAACAAAAAAGCTCGGGTTTTATCCGAGCTTTTCTCTTATTCTTTTCGCTTTCTTGCATTATTGCAATAGCGATGCGTCAGTCGCCCATTTTCTTCAGTAGTTTGACCACCTTGCCAAAATTGTTCTATGTGATCAACCGCGGCATCGTCAATATTCTCAATGCGGTTTCCACATATTGCACAAGTTGGGTTCTCATCAAAAAGTTTTTGCTTAAACTCCAATGAGAAACAACGCTGTTGTTTTGTTGTTGTAGCTAATATATTCTTAATCAGTCTCTCAACCGTTTCGCACCGATATTGTAATGGTTCTTTTGAGCTTGTACTCCTAGATATAGAATCAATAAATGTTTCATCCATAGTCATTAAGTTGATAATGGCTTCACGAATTAAATCTTTCGTGCGCATTACCATATTTTGATCCTTATCTCTAAATGCGAACATCAACGCATCAAATAAAGAAACATTGAATTTTTTCTGTTCCCAGTATCCGGCAGTATCTTCACTATTTCCGCGATAAAAACGCTTAAACGCCTTATCTCCAAACACAGAATTAATTATCCGGACAGAATTATAAAATGCATTACATAAATTTTTGCAGTCATCATCCGAAATATTCTGGTATTTTTTTGCATCCTTATTCAAAAATGTTTTTATAGGAGCCTCATAATTAAGGTAAGTGCTATGATACAATGCCGCAAATCTGAGAACTAACCCTACATCCTTCATTCTTTTATCTGCTGTTTTTATACCTATCAATTTTCGGAATTCGTCATAATTAGCCAAATCCTTTAGCAATTCAATATATGGGCCTCTATAAATACAATTTCTGAGTTCCATGTCATTTAGAGGTACAGATCCGGTATTTAATCTTTCAAATATAGCAAATTTTAAATCCTCGTCACTTTCTTTCTTGAACGTAATAGTCCTTATTGAGCTATTTTCGATGGTTTCTTGCTTATCTTTAGGTAAATCACCGAACGTTTTTTTATTCAACTCTGGGAATGATTGCATTCCTTTCAGCTTAAATTCATTTTGCATAAATTTTTTAACCGCTGTTAAACGCTGTTGCCCATCAATAACCACTTGTTTTCCATCCATTTCTTCTGCCAAATATATTGTAGGCAGAGGAATACCTAGCAAAATAGATTCTATTAAGCGGCTTGCTTTAGCATTATCCCATACGTATCCTCTTTGGAAATTTGGTTGCAAATCAAGAGAATGTTTATTGATCCGTCTTACCAAGCTGAAAAAATCTGGATCAGCGGCATCAGTAACAATTTTGCTTGATAAAACTATTTCAGCATCGTCATTATTTTCAGTATCTTCGAAGCTGATTTCATCTAAATCTTCTACCATTATTCTATCCTTTATTGCAACAAACAACTGGCGTAGTTTATGAAAATAATTTATTAAATGCAATTAAAATTTTTATTCTCATAAAGTTATGTGTCACATAATGACATAGGTCGTGTCAAATATTTGCCGACAACTCTCAGAAAAAACACTAAATTATCGCACGATATACCGCACGATTTTATTTTGCGCGGAAAGCGTGTTATTTCGTCTGTTGTGTGGCTTATTTCGGATATAGGTAAACGGGGCAATTACGCCCCGTTTACTTGCACCGTTCGCGGAGAACCAGAAAAGGAACTCGGTAGCCAAGCACTCCTCGAACGGCTGAAAGTCCCGCTTGTTTGGGACTTTGTGGCTCGCTGGCGGGGCTTTGCGGCCCCGCCGTGGTTTAGATTAATCCTCGCTACAAATCGGCATCAAATCGCCGCTGTCGAGGTCTGGGTTATACCCCTCAAAGTCATCTGTTAACGGCCTAACTCCACCGACCGCCTGAATTACTATTCCGTATTTGCGGCTTAGTTTTTCCAGCTCAGTGCAGAATTTTTCGTATTTGTCGGTCTGAGTATCCTCCGGTAGAGTTTTGTTTTTTGATTGCCCCATGTAGTAGTCATAATCACTGCGAAGAATCTCTTTTGTTTTCTTCTTTCTGAAGGCATCGATAAAAGTGCCGTTTTCGATTTCATTGCAAAATTCGCCGACGAGGTGCTTGCCCCAGTGGCTGTCCAGTAATTCCTGTGTTTGATTGGAATCAAAGTCGCCAATCTCGTGGACTAATATCGAGGTTGCATTCCAAAGTTTTTCAGCTGTTTCCTCGCCGAATGTGCCGTAGGCTGTCCCCCATAAGCCCCATCTTTCGTTCTGCGTGTTTTTTATAATAAACAATTTTTCCATTTTTAAGTTCCTTTTTTTTGAGTTAATGCATTGGCTACCTTGCCTTTGCTGTCTCAATGAATGCTTGGATTTCAACGGAAGTCCAGTCCTTTCTGCATTAAAATCGAAGAAATAGTGCAGAAAGATTTTGGCGGGGCGTTAACCCCGCCGCGGTTTTAATCTTACCGTCTGCCTATGCAGAATGAGGCCTCAGCCAAGGCTTTTAGAGCGTTGATTGATTCTTCAATCCCCATCAGCCCACCTAAAGCGCAGTGTACCCGCCCAATGTCATTATCGGCTTCTTGCCACACTATGCCTTCTTTGCCCGACGATATGCGTTTTTTAATATCTTTAAGAAGAGCCTCCATCGCTTGAATGTTTCCTGATATAATAGCCAACTTTGTTTTGGCGTCCATTTCGTTATTTTCTTTTACCATTTTAAGTTCCTTTTCTTTTTGAGTTAATGCATCGTCTACCATGCCTTTGCTGTCTCAATGAATGCTTGGATTTTTCGAGAAGTCCAGTCCTTTATGCATTAAAATCGAAGAAATAGTGCGGAAAGATACAGGCGTGGCGTCAACCCCGCCTGAGCCTCGGTTAAAGTCCGCTAACGTCGTAGTTTAAGCCCTCTAAAACCAGCAATTTTTCCTCGCGTGGCGGATTGGCTTCGAACCAGCACCAACCATCACTTTCGGATAAGTATCCCTTCGGTGGAAGCGGAACTATCCCTAAAAACTCGAGGACGTTGACTATTTCGTCGACTTTGACGAGTTCGTGCTTTATCAGCTCGTCAACCACATCGCGCTTACCGTGCGGCGTTCTTGCTTTTTTTGCCTTAAGTTTTTCGAGTTCGGTGTCGGCTTTTTCGATTTCGTCCATATAAGCCCAAGTGCCGTCTTCCTCACAGCGGGCGATGCGCTTGTCAAAATCCGGTGCTTGTTT
>ERZ1034855.368-NODE-368-length-19017-cov-7.539658_pt1 | contig 19017 bp, 2 predicted proteins | sample MGYA00520699_ERZ1034855 | MGnify/ENA primary metagenome ERZ1034855 (study PRJEB33766, sample SAMN09781730) | gut metagenome | biome: gut microbiome | host: Homo sapiens | place: Madagascar | study: EMG produced TPA metagenomics assembly of the PRJNA485056 data set...
ATTATAGAGTATTTGCCTTTAATAAGGCTTATTCAATTCATTCCATAGTAAACAAAATAGATCTTGGTTTATATGAACGTCTAGGATATCAAGCTAAATTACAAATATTAAATTTTTGGAATATTAGTGTTGATAGTAAAGTTCATGAATACCTATTTAATCCTCTTGCAAAAGTAACAAAACCGGTAGGTGAAAGTATATCACTACAAGATTTAAAATATAGAAAAGCCCCAACAGCAAAAACTGAAGGGGCTTTATTGTAATGGCCGTTAAAATTTTTGTGGCTTTAAAAGTTAAATATTGAAATCATATTATCGTAATACTCCATTTTTGATCTTGGATCTTGTGCTTCCCATATACTTCTTAAAGGAGTGGCCTTAATTAATGATCGTTGGAATCGGTTCATACCCTTGTATGGACCTTTTTTTATCTCCTGTGTAGGATCATTCAACATCATTGTAGTTAAGTCACCCCAATATTGTAAAGTAGACCATGCAGCAGTAGGAGTATTAAGTAAGTTAATTACTTCAATAGGTAATATGTTACCACGTGTTTCTAATGAAGCTCTTAAAGTAAGATAGGCTGCTTCTTGTTTCCACCAATTACGTTTGTCATCATCTGCCATCGCTCTTACTAAAGAAGAAATGATCATAAAACCTACTGTGGAAAATAAAACTTCATAAGTAACTCTTTTAAGACATCCTTTTTCGAAATCGTCCAATTCATCATAATGATTTTGATATAGTTCCTTTAATTGATCTATTTTGTTCTGATTAAAGTAATGTCTATATACATATTTAACTGCAGCTGGTACTTGAGCTTCGCTCCACATGCCTGTAGAATAGTTAAATTGACGTTTAGTTAAGAACTTAGTTTGTAAGTTAACCAAAATAAAGTTACGGAAGATAAGTAATAATTGTCCAATTACAGTTGCATGTAATTTACTTCTATCCAAGTCTGTTAATTGCGTGTCAATTCTGGTACCTACTTGTTTTGCCGTATTTCTAACTTTGTTTATAGTAGCTTCATCGAGAGATTTAGCGTACTCTGGTTTTATTACTAGTTTGTTGTTTTTAACTTCAAATGCATCATAAAAAGTTACACTTAGAGTATTCCATTTGGCATTGCCTTCCTTTTTACTCTTAAATCTTCTTAGGAATTCGTTTTTATTTAAGAATTTACCAGATTCAGGATCATATTTATAGTATAGACCAATTGCCAATGCCATTTTACCTTTTGTTACATAATCCGACATTTCATGTCCAAAATACCAAAAGTGCTGATTTAATGCTCTTAAAAATCTAGATTGATTAAGTTTACTAAAGGTTTGAGCATTTTCTCTTACTACACCTAAATACTCCATATAACATAGAACCTTGTCTTTGTTGTTTGAATGACCTATGTTCTTTATTGCATTCGCATATGACGGTATGATTAATTTTGTTGCTTGTGCAAGTTCCTTATTTCCAAAGTATATACCAGAGATTGCTTCGAGTCTATTTTGTATTTTGTTTGTAATAAGACCAGTAAGAATCACATTCATATTTTGAGCTATGCCTTGTATTCTAGTGTATGCAGCTAAATTAGCAGCTAACTTACCAACACTTACTGTCACATGTTTGCCTTTTGGTAAAGGAACATCTAATTCTAATGCATTCTTTTCCATACCATATACCAATTGATCTAGTACAGATTTTAATTTATCATATGTCTTACTTTCCAAACCTTGTATTCTACCACCCTTCTTATCGGTAAAATCTGTACGACTAACAAAATCAAGAGCTACTTCTAATTCTGGGGCAATTTCACTCATTTGTTCATAATTTTCTGCCATTTTGTAATAAGCAATGACAGATCCTACTATATCGTTTGTTAAAGCGTCTGGATTTGATAACATCTTAATATACCTAGTAGGTATAAGTTTAACAAGTGACCCATCTGATCGTTTAGCATTTTCCAACATATATGCATTATCATCATCCTTTACAGTGTAAGTATCTTCTATTGCATACGCTAACCCCTTTAAAATATTGTCCTTACTTCGGATTTGTGTCCATGCCCCACCTTCTATTTGTGGGAGTCTATATTTATTTTCATACTTTAAGAATTGAATCTTAGAATTTGATAATTCCATTACATCAACAAGTTTATCATAAAGCTTCTTTAAGTTTGAATCAGAAGTTATTTTACGATAATTTGCACTGTTGTCATACAATTCAGGATTTGGAATTCTTGTTTCTCCACGATCTGCATATTTAGTAAATCTTTTATCGTAGAAAGGTGATTCTTTATCGATTTCAGACCAGGATCTGTTAGGTACTTTGCGCATGTATTTAGATCTTAACTCTTTCTTCGGAACTAATTTCTTCCAAAAGGAAGCTGGTACAAGATTTCCTTCATAGTCATATCTAGCATTTATAGAAACCCACGCATTATATTCAGCTTGACCTAATTTTTCAACTCTTTCTAATTCTTCATAGAATCTAGGGTTTACTTCCCATTCAGCTATGTCCATTACTTTGGATTTCTTTGATTTATCACGAGTTTTCAAACTTTCCTCAGAAATCAATTCATCATAAGTACTAATCCACGACTTTACTTGGTCAGGCATGCTATCAACATCTACTTTACCATCTTCTCTGGTGTAAAGTCTTAACATGTTCTTTCTAGCCGTTTCATATAGTATTTGATCATCAGATTTATTTGTGTTTGATGAAAGAGTTTTAATATCGTCCCAGAATTCTTCAATTATTTGATCAACTGTATTGCGTTGTTCCCACTTAGCAAATTTCTCTGGACTTAAATTCTTCTTTGCCTTTTGTAGAGCTTTATTAAACTTTTCCATATTTGGAGTATAATGTAATTTCTCTCTTAATTTTTCATTATACTCTCTCATTTCTATTGCTATTTCTTTATCTAATCCAACTTTTACTGAACCATCTGGATAATATGGATTAGCTAAATTTCTACGTCTAGTTTCTAACTCTTGTAATTTTAGATAATCTTCATCGGATAAATCTTCTCTGTGGTAATCTCCGTTCTTATCAACGGTGGTACTTAACAATAGATTTATTTCCATATTTATGGAATCTCTACGAGATCTTGCTTCTTCACTAAGACTGTTAGTTAGCTCGTAATACTCTGGAGTAAACTTACGAATTGTATGTTTAGCTTCCCAATCATTATTTGCTTTATTCCATTTCTTTAGTTGCTCTGGATTCAATAAACCAGGCACTTCAGCAATATCTTTATCTCCAAATCCTAACTTTTCGGCTAACTTTTTTTGATGTTCCAAGTAATCTTGATAGTGTTGACCGTAATTTAAGTCTCTTGTTATAAAGCCTGTTTTATGACCATCTTTATTTTTTTCATGCATATAAGCTAACTTAGATTTATCTACATGTGATAGTATTTCTACAAGCTCTTTACCTACTTCTAGTTCTTTTTCAGCAACATTATTTTTAGTATTAACTATCTTGTTAAGAATTATACGTACTAACTCACTATTAGAATATTGTGTATTACCTGCCCACTGATCCCATAGATTTATATCCACATCACCTTCATCTAATATTTTTTTAAGATGATCTATAGTAAATGAACCGGCTTTGGTTGCTTCTCTAATAAAATTATCTTTAGCAACAATGTCTGCTAAATTGTTATAGTTTCTTACTAATTCATAGTAGTCACCTACAGTCCTTTTTAAGTTTTGTTTTGTATCCTCAACTAATTGAGGATCATTTAAATAGTCAAACGTAGATTCATCATCCAACATGTTCTGGATATTAGTAGCAATGTTACCATAAAAACCAATATAACCTTTCTTTATCATATCTAATTCTGCAGAAGTTATATCTAGCGGGTTATTGTACTTTTGGTTTTCATTTACTTTGGTTTGTAAAGCCTTTACTTCATTTAATGCAGATATTACATCACTTGCCATATAATCTACAAATTCAAAAGTAGCTTGATCGTTTTCCAATTGATTTAATTTAAATTCCAATGCTCTTAGTTCATCTACTTTCTTACTGTCACTATATTTTGCATATTGAATATCTTTTATTCGCCTTGACAAAGCTTGAATAAGTTTATTATACGTTTCGTGTATTTTTTTTGGAACGTATGATGGGTTATTTATTTTATCTGAATTATTTAGTAACACATCTATAGATACTTCCCCATCATTATTTAACACAATATTCCTTATCTGTCTAAATTGTGCAGAATATATTAATGACTTTGTTCGTATAGCCTCTTTTTTATTACCCTTGAAATGGTTAACTAAATCTGAAAAAAGCTTAGACGGCTCCCCATTGGGAGCCTTATCTAAACCATAACCATTATTTTCTGATAATACATAATATGCAGCGTTTTCATTACCCAATATCTTTGTATATTTCTTGAGTAAAGCTGCAACCTCTTTATTTTTAATATTTAAACACTGCATAATTATTCACATTCTTTTCTACGTTGTTTACCATTTGCTGTTAACTCATCAATTGAATCCTGTAAAGATGCTTTTATTGCTTGTTCTTCTGTAGCTGGTTCAAATTCTATATCATCTAATAAATCCTCTTCAGCTATTTCGTTTCTCATAGAAACTTTCTTTTTATTTTCAGCTTCTGAATTTATTATAACAAAGTTTTTAGCACGTGACACAGCTACATATCTCAACTCGTTTCTTAATTGCATTACATCTCTACCATAACCAAACGTATCAATTTCATTGGAGAGTATTAAAACTTTACTGTATGTACTACCTTGTGATTTCCAAACAGTTTGTGCGTACCCATAATCAATTGCTTTTCTAATTTTTAACCTACCTTGATTGTCTTCTAAATTCTTGGTAATGTTTAATTCATTATCAATGTTAAACGCCATTTGAACCAAATCTCTATATTTAGATATTTGCTTATCCTGTTTGGCTTCTTTAGCCATTCTCCACAATCTGTCTTTATATTCTACTATTTCAAATAGCTTAGAATCTGGTTCATTTTTATCAATTACAGTAATATGGAAGTCATCCATAATAGTATTGCCAATAGGTCTGATTGATAATTTGAATGCTTTAAATTCTATATCACCTTTATCAGTTTTAAACTTGACAGTAGTATCTCTAACATTCTGTACTATATAATCCATAGAATTTATTAATCTATAAGACCCATCTGGTTTTCTAAGTTTGTTTGAGTACCCCATTAGAATGTCGCCTTTTACAAAGGGCTTAGCAAATTTTCCGTATCTTAAAGATCTAATCTTTGAATTATATGTAGCTGCTGCAGCATTTGTAGCAGTAATAACTCTAAAATGCAAAGGATCAGCATTAAACTCTTCAGAAGATATAATTTGTTTTAAGTTTTCATTTATAACTGTATCATTAGAAGTATACAACACCCCTTGACCTTTATCATTTATATCAGTTTGGTAACTCAATCCTTCACCTCGTCTAAGTCTGGTGGCTTCTTTTAAAATAGGATTATCACCCGTTCTTTCTACTTTGGTTAAAGTTATTTGAGGTACTCCATCAGATGTAAATACTTTAGAAATATGGTCTGATTTTACAGGTCTTAATTGTGCAGAATCCCCAACATATATCACACTAACACCATCTTTAGCTACGATTTTCTGAATGTATTCATACAAACCGTCTTGCACCATTGAAGCTTCATCAATAATAATTAATTGACCTGGTTCATATTTCACTTGATTCTTAGATCTAAACTCTAGTTCTCTTAAATCCAATGATTCACGTTCCATTGCTTCATCTGTATCTGGAGTAAACCCAAATAGAGCAGAAAGCGTATATACATTAGCATTAGGATTGTTTTGTTTAGTTATAACATTTGCTCTATGAATAGGAGCAGTATATACAATGTTGCCTCTACCAATTCTGTGATCTAACCACTTACTAAATATACCAATGATAGTAGATTTACCTGTACCAGCATAACCAGATAAAGTAATTTCAGTTCCATAGTCTTCAATGAACTTCTCTAGTTCATATAAAGCTGATTTCTGTTGATCATTTAATGAGAATGGTAAATTGATTTTAAACCCATCATTAAACGTAAATACATACTCTTCTTCTACTTTCTTAGCTTCTTCTGATGCTTTTGGTAAATCTTTTGCAAGTAAAGCAGCTTCATCAGTAAAACCAAATTGATTAGCATAATCTAAGAATTCCTTAGTAGTATCAGTAATTGCTGGTTGTTTGATGTTTGATCGGTTCCTTAATAACTCTCTTACTTCCATCAAAATTTTTGGGAATTCTGTACCCCATTTACCTTTATCTTGAGTATGAGTAAGAGTTGCATCACCTGTGGATAATAATTTATTTAAAGCTTCTGGATTTTGACTGAAAGATTCTAACAATAAATCTCTCATAATATCACTGGATGCTTTATCCCAAGAAACTGTATTTAAATCTTTAATTTTTCTACCAATAGATTTTGCTTGACTACCTGAAGCAGTTTCTAGTCGTTTCTTAACTGCTTCTTTTTCGTCATCTGACATAGAAGAAAATACTAATTTTTGAGCTTGAAATGCTCCTTCTACTGTTTGAAAATTACCACCAATGCGTATAGAAGATTCTGGTTTATCACCAGATATAGTAAAAGGTCTAATTGCGAAATTACTTAAATCTGCATTTTCACCAGTACCTGCATATATGTTGATTGTTCCTGAAGGTTGTTCAGATGCAAATAGATCTTGTTGAGTAGCATCAGAAGTTCTTAATTTAGTCAAAGGTTTTGTAACTAAAACTTTTACAGATTCATTTCCACGTTTCCATTCAATAACATCACCTACTTGAGCTTGTTTCCAATAATCTAGGTGTCCTTGTGATTCATATCTTGTAGTTGCTGTTCTTTCTCCATTTCTAACTGCTTCTATAGTTGATTTAGATTTTAATCCTGATCTGCCATGTTCCCCATAATCAAATGTCATATTACCTTTGAATTTAGCTGGAACAGATTGATCAGGAGCCAACTCATATTCAATTTGCCATGCTTCATTTATTTTTGGTAATACTTTGGAATTAAAATATTCTGTAGACCAACCTTCTTTTTGAGACCATGCTTCTGCAAGGTTTGTAGATGCATTCAGTTGTACTGGAGACTGTTCATCGGCTTTAGATTCTCTAGTAGTAGAAATTAGTTCATTGAATTCTTGTTCAAATACAATGTTATTGGGAATTGGTTCACTACTAAACATGTCTGCCATTTCTTGATTTGAATAAGCATTTAAATTTGTTCCTTTACCAGAGTAAGCTACTAAGAACTCTTTATCTGGATTCTCTCTAGCATACTCATACAAATTATGAATTTGTTCTTTGACTTGTTCCGGAGTTCTAGAAGGATGTGTATTCTTAGTCAAATCTTTAGTAATTATCGCATAGGATTGTCCTTGTGGCCCTTCTGCTTGACCATATATTGCACCAAATTTATTTTTAGCAGTTAACGCTGCACCTTTACCATGTTTACCTTGCGTATTGCTACCAAATACAAATACTTGATTTGGAGCAAGATTCTGGATCATACCAGAATAAGTCTTTCGCTGAATAGCACTAGGTTTACTGTATTCAAAGTTATCTAGATATTGTTGATATGCCGCTTCTGCATCAGCTTCACCTTTTTGAGTTTGATAGTCTTTAACCCATTCTTGATAAGATAATGGTTCAGTTGCTTGTTGAGTTTTAACCGTTTGCTGTATATTAGCAAACATGTCTGTGTTAAATTCACCAGCTTGATTAAATGCCTTTGCTTGTAAGCTAGCTTTTACCGGAGTAAGATCAGTAACCCAAGTTATTGGTTCTTCTGGCATAATTTCATAACCCTTTGGTACAACATTATTGTACTTTAAAACTGATTTACTACGACCATTTTCTATTAATACGTTACCTCTATATGCAATTCCCTTTTTATTAATTAATCGATATACTGGAGCTTCATCTTCATTAATACCTATGTATTCATATAAGAACGTAGTTCTAGGATCATTGTTTCTATCTAATTTTACTTTTTTAAATGGTGGAAATATAGGTTGACCATTCTGATTGAATGAAATTATAGATTGAGATTTCTTGTCATATATAATACCAGGAATCTGTACTTCTACCCCCTTCTTGTTTACTACAGTAAAACCACTATCTTCATGAGGTAACGCTCTGTATACAGGCCTACCTTCTTCTTCAATGGTTTCTCTACTAGAATCTAATACATAATAATCAATGGTAGGAACTACGTGGTCATTCCACCACAAGTCTTTTATTACTTGGAATACTTTAATATCTTTAACTGCATCATCAGGATTTCGTTCTAAATCTCTAATGTAATCAAAATAACCTATTTCCTCTCTGATTGAATTAGGTACATATCTAAAGATATTATTCTTACCAAATGCATCACCAGAAGTATAGAAAGCATACAATGCAAGATCTTTTGCAAAATCTCTTATTTCCTGATAATCGCTGTCCCACAATTCTTCCCAAGCTCTGATGATCTCATTTTCTAAGTTATTATCACCACTCTTGTTTGGTTTGTAAGCAATAAAATCAGGACCATTTAATTCAGTTGTATCTTCCTTTGGTCTACTAAAGATGTTATTAATAAGTACATTTTCAAATGAACCATCACTACTTAATAAATCTGGATATTTGCCACTTCTTACATCAGATTTAATTCTATCCAATCTCTTAGAGATACTATTTGGACCACCTAACAAACTACTGAGCTTTATTCCATTTTCAGCTAAATACTTATTAAAGAAACCAGCTTTATACGTAGCTTCCATACTTCTGGTAATATTATTAATGTATGTATCATCACTAATTGCATAACCTTTAGTATAGAATTCTATTAATGTTCTTAAGTTTTCAAATTCTGGAGTAAGCCTAATCATTGTGTTTTGGAAGGCAATTCTAGGGAATATTAATGCATCTTGCATTTTCTTACCTAAGAATGTATTTGAGAATACCTTTATAGGATCTTCAAATACTTGTTGCTCTACCATGAATTGTTTCCATTTATCCAAGAATGCACTTTGTAAACCAAAATTATTACCAAAGCGCTTAGTATCAATTTGAGATAATGTAGTTAATTCAGACAAAGATCTTGAGAACGGGTTAAGTTCTTGATAAGTCTTCATAATAAGCAACTGATTGTAATACCAGTCAAATGTTTCTTCTTTTTTCAACTGCTTCTTCAAGTAATTGACATCAAACATCGTTGCTCTTTGTTTAACACCTACACCTTTGTCATTTAAAAAGTCTAAAAGTTGATCATATTTACCTTTAGATAAAGATTTTGCTTTCTCAAAATATGTATTCCAGATGGTTCTATATGCTAGACTTTCAGGATTTTTGTTTTGTGTATCTACATTATAAAAGCCAGAGTATTTATCGTATTCTATTGCAAAGTCTTTTAATATCTGTTGAGGCAAGAAATAAAATGTACTTTCGCCTTTACCAGATCTAATCAAGAAGTTAGTCATATTAAATGTTAACTTCCTTACATTCAATCGAATGATGTATGGATCTTTTGCAACGTCCACATGAGCATTGATTAATGCCGATAACCAGTCAAGGATATTAATCTTATTTCTATCATTACTCTGGATACCATACAAATTGCTTATACCATAGTCTCTTAAAATTTTATTTGGTTTAAATCTTAATTTGACCAATTGAGTAAGAACTTGATGAGCATTTGCTAATGCAAATGGACCAATACCAAATTTACCACCATTCAACTCTGCCTTAGTTCTACTTTGGAATGTTGGAGTAGCATAATACAATTGAGATTTACTTGTACGTTTACCTTGACCAGTTATTGTATCTACTTCTTTAAGAATAGTATCTTTTAAGTAATCGGTTACTGTATCTAGTGGTTGTCTAGCTTCTGCAAAGTTCAATGGGTTAGAAATAACTGATATATACATATCAAGAAGCATATTTTCATTTGCTTCCTTTGAATTAGCTTCAAAATCAGTTTTACCATTATATCTTTTGTAGACTTTACGAACTATGGTTTCATCATCTAAGCCAGCTTCTCTGAGTCTGTTAGTGTAATCTTCTTTAGTCTCAAATTTGATTCTATTACCATTCTTATCATAATTGTACCTAGCAACAAATAACTTATCAATATCGAAGTCAGAACCAGTAAGAGATGTAAATTCATCAGGTAATGTGATAGTATCACCAATTTGCTCAGGATACAAATCTACTACTTTAAGGGCTGCAGTTGATGCTTGACCTTGAGCAGGAATACGATAACCCATTGCAATAGCCTTAGAATTTGGACCAACTATACCGTGATCTATTAACCACTTCTTAGCTTCACTAAAAGTCTTTTTGTCATAATCTGGAATTATGTGTTTCAATAAGTTGATTGAAATAACACAATCCATAGTACCGTCGGTATTTGCGAATCTTAGCTTTCTTTCATTTTGTACATCTGAAGTTACAGCGATTCTATTGTACAATATCGAAGACATTTGAATAAACATACCACCAGGTAAGTTGGTATCAACAATTGATTTATTCAACATTGATATAAGACCGCTTTCTATCCAAGAGTTATCAGATAGACCAGAAATTGGTGCAACAGTTTCACCATTTTCGACATCCAAACCATTAATAACATTGTCATTCATGTTTGAACTTAGAGCTTTGCGTTGCATAATTTCAGCAAACCTTTGTACACTTACTTGGGGTTTATCTGGAGTAATACCAAAATCTCTTTCTATCTCTTTTCTACCAGCCTCAGTAATCGCATTATGAGCACCATTAAAATTGTTAATTAATTCATCACCACTGTACACTTTACCATCTGGTGTGGTATATTTCCATGCACTTCTGATATTACCCATAGCAGCTTTTTGTGCTTGAGATACAAACATCTGTCTTTCTGCATGATGAGGATCAGTAATTAACTGACGTCTAAAGTTAGTTAAAGACTGTTTATGAGTAGGCATTGACATTAAACTGTCCATGTCTATTTCTTTATTAGTCTTATCTTTATAAATTCTTGATTTAACCTCTTTAGCCCTTTGTCCTACTTTTACTGCGGAATCAAAAGCAAGCATATGGATATTACGTGATTGCATAACTTCCAATACTTTACCCATATCCCCAGTAGAGAAAATACGATGCACAGGGAACATAGCCATCTTATCAAATATTGGTATATCCCTTTTAGCACCTACATCGTAATGATCACCAAAATACATGAATTTCAAAGGTTTCAATGTAACCGCCAATGCTTCTGCATACGTATCCATATCTGCTTCAAGATCTGCATTTGGATCATTAAGTAAATCAAATGCTTTTGCTACTTGTGGTGTCCAGCCATCTACTCTACGTACTAATTCTTTGTAAAACTCTGGAGATATTAGTACTGTGGCATCAGTTTGATTTACTTTACCTTTTGGATTAAGATAACCATCAAATTTGTCTCTTACTATAAGATTAGCTGCATCTTCTACATCATTGGGTAAAGCTTCAGAACTATCATAAGTTCTAATTGCTTCATCTAATGTCATGTCATGCATTTCCTGAAGTAATCGTATAGCCGCAGATCTTTTAGCATACTCTGCAATTTGATCAGCTTGTCTACTTACGATAACATTATCTGATAGTGTACCTACGTTCACTTCAGTGAGATCTGCCATTGGATTTCCTTCTTCGTAGTCTATTCTTGGAGTAACACCAGTGGATAATACCTCACGTAAACGTTTAATTTTATCTACAGGATTTTTGTAGTAGGCTGGGTCTTTTATAAAAAGTTTCTCAAATTCAATTACTGAAGAAATGGTATTGGCAAAATAATTACCAATCATTTCAGCAGCACCAAGATTTTCGCTATAATTAGAAACTGTTGCAGATTTTTTATAATGTGATGATGCTTCTTCTAATGCCTTCTGGGGCAATGCTAAACTCGTTACACTAGCTATTTTATTACCATCCCATTTAATTATACCTAATTCTTGTGCATAATTTAACTCATCTTTAAATGCATCCCACAGGTAGTTATTCATTAGATTTGCTTTTTCAGCATTACTGAACTTATTCCAATTATTTCTTATTTGAGAAATAATAGAAGTTCCATATTCATTACCACCAAGATCTTCTGCTAGGTCTAATGCTTCGTTAAAGTTCGAAAAATCTTTTTCAAATTCAATACCATTTAACGTAGGTCTTTCTTTCAATTTAAAGAATCCATTGAAGTATCTGAATCTATAACCATTTCTATTTCCTGTATCATAGTTCTTTACTTTTTGTTCCTCAGTTAAATTATTTTCATTCTTGTAATTAAATTCAATGGTATCTAATTCAGTTTCAAAGTAATTAATAAATCTTTTAAGAATTTGAGCATCGAATTTTATTTCACCATTACTTACGTCAAATGGATTTTTAAAGTTGTTTATTGCAGTACCATATAATGTATTATATGTTTGAGAATCACCCATAGTAGGTAAGATAATTCTACCTGCTCTAGTGAATGTCATCTTAGCAATGTAGTCTTCAAGAGGGGATATTTCTGTGTACTTACGTCCTTTATCTGCACTACCTTGTTCTTTAAAATAAACAAGAGTTTCAAATCCTATTTTACCTTTAGCATCTGCATTATTATATAAATTTGTTAACAATACAGAACCCTTGAAGTAATTAGGATTGGTATTATTACCAGTATTGTATAATACTTTGGTAAGTGCTTCTACTGTTGCTGGGTCATTATCCAATCTTTGAACCATGTCAGACAAATAATTGTGTTCTGATATAGGATACAACAATTTACCATCAGTAGATAATACTGATAATTCATCAGAAGAAGGGTGTAACATAGCATATGTCTCAGCAAGTCTTCCTAAGAATTTAGAGTCAGCATAATATTTTGTAATACTTCTATTATATTGACCAGGAACTACGCCACTTTCTTGAATCTTTGCTAAGTCCTTTACTTTAGAATTAAAGAAGAAATATACACCTTTATTGGATCTATCTGATAACATTGAAACTAATGACTCAGTAGAATCTGAATTATAATATTCCTTAGTAAGGAAGGAGTTTAATGATTCTAAATCAATTTCTACTCCAACTTTATTAAGTAAATCAACTATCTTGTTCTTAATAGTAATTAACTTCTCTGGTACATATTCTTTGTAAGTTTGACCATTTACTAATTTTTTGTTAGGTGTAGTTTTATATTTCTCTACAACCTTTATTATTTTATTAAACTCATTGTTGATTTCTCTAGCTATGAATTCTTCAGATTCACTAACTTTTGCTTTGAATAAGTTATCAGAAGTGTCTAATACGCTTCCATTTGTTATTAAATTGTAATTCCAACCCTCTAATATATTTTTAGATACTTTATTTGCATTCTCATCTTTAACATACAAGTTAGTTTGTTCATTACCGTTTTCATCTTCAACTTTTTCTGATAAAATACCAACTAACTTGTGTCTAGCTTTACGGAATGTATTTCTAAACTGAGTTTGTAAATTCTCTCTTGCTATTTTTTGAACTTCGTCCTCTTGAATACCTTTCTTTTGTACATATTCATTCGTAATCTTGTATAATTCATTATACAAAGTTTTAAATAATGGTGTTACTTTAGCAAGTTTTGCACTCTTGTCCATCATTCCTTTGAATGTGTTTTCAGAGTGAATTTCATTAATAATGGTATTCCAAGATTTATCAAAGTCGACCATTAGAGGTAAGCCTGTAACAGGACTCTTTATTGCAGCAAACCTTGTACTTTAGTCACAGTGCCATCAGGATTTGTTTTTTGTTTCATGACAAATTCTGTTCTAGGCATTGTTGCAATGAAAATCTTTATAGATGCAAGAGCATTATCTTTAACTGAAACAGCTAATTGTTCTTGAATGTAGTTAGCCATCTGATCACCTACATCATTACCAACTGCTTTCTCATCAATCTCTGCATCAATATTTTCCTGCTTATCCACTGCTCTTATTTGATACTCATTTAATTTATTTATAATTTCTGGTTTAAATACAGTATCAAATGTATTGTATATTTCATTTCTAACTTCCCCTTGCTCCTTAGTAATAGTTTCTTTTTCAACTAACTTTGCTGTTATTTCTGGTTTTAATGCAGCTTTCAACACTCCGTAATTAAGATTCTGTAAATCATCACGCAATCTTACATTATTTAATGTAAATAAAGCACCTACAAGTGAATTTACAGTTTCTTTAAATTGTGTGTTATTAATGTTTTTAAATTTATGACCTCTTACCTTAAATGGGGCACCTGCACCTTTATATGCAGCAAGAAATTCATTTACAGCATCTGAATTTTGTTTAGATCTATTATAATAACCAGAAGCGATTCTATTAAAAATATTATCAATGCTGGTATCAGTTCTCCAAACCCATTTACTTATGAAATTCTTAATAGCTTTCCAAGCTCTTTTAAGAAGATTTAATTCAGGATCTACTTTATTCAGCATATACTGCCTAAAGTCTTCTGCTAAAGCTTCCTCTACTTGTTTATCACTTCCAACAAAACCAGTTCTATTTCTATAGAATTCATAAATTTTCTTTCTTTCCTTTGGAGAAATAGTTAATAACGATACTCTATGGAATGCTTCATGATACAATGTACCACGTTCTGCACCTTTCCACAGTATGGTAGAATCTTTTCTAACAAGACCCATAGCATATTCATTACCACCAAGTGCAATAGCATCTTCAACAATATGCAAAGAATCTTCTGGTAATCCTAATTTATTTCTAAACCATTGAATTTCCTCTGGAGTTACTACTTCTGATATATTTCCTGCAACTTTACGAAAAGGTACATCAAAATCTTCATCAATACCCAAGCTCAAAGGATCTATTTCTCCATCATTAGTTATTTCCTTTATGTAAGAATCATCTTGAGTTGTAACTTCAGAAGTCGTAACATCTTCAGTAACATCTGTGTGTGGTTCTGGGGTGCTAGGAATATTTGGTAACGAACTGGCTTTATTTTCAACAGCTTCTTTTACTTCAGGATTATTGATCTTTCTTGGTATCTTTTGAACATCTTCAGCATATGCGAAAGAATCTTTAAATAGTTGATCATCTAAGTCACTTCTTATTATACCAGCTTTTTCTAATACTCCCATAGTATAAACTGGAGTAGAAGAAATGAAGTCATCCTTAGTAAAGGATACGCCTGGAATAATATCAAGTGAGTCAATAGAATTATGATTAAAATAATCATATATTGAAGGTAATGCCTCTTTTACTGGTCTAAAGAAATTTTTTCTAGCTACACGCCAATGGAATCCCATTAATGCTTCAGCTATGTCTTTTTTATCCTGAGTAGATAAGTTACCAATATTGAATGTTTTTTCACCAATTACCAAATTACTTTTATTATCAATATATAACTGCTTTTCTTTTAACCAATCAAATGTTTTATCTGCAGTAGTTACTTTAGTAGCATCTCCAAATCTAACCATGAAATCAATTAATTCTCCAGCAATGATTCCTGTATCTCCATATTCAGAATTAGGATTAGCACCATAATTAATTAACAAATTGGCTAAGAATTCAGCTTGTTTTCTATCAAATCTTTGAAGAGTTAATTGTAACGGTAGCATTTGATTTGATAAAGTATTGGATTTTGGTGGGTAAATAAACAATTGTCCACTACCTCCTTTACCAGGTAATTTCTCACCATTGGCTCCTATTATATCAGAATCTTTTACAATACCATCACTTATACCAAATGTTACTTTTTCTGGAGTAATGTCAGTAATTTCTGTTGGTACTTCTAACCCTTTTACTTCATGAATTGGTCTGAACACTGCTCTACCATCTTTTCTAACAACATTAGGTATTCCTTTGGTTCTAACTATTGTGCTAGGTACTACAGCTTCATCATTTGTTGCAGACTCTATTGTAGAAATTACTGCATTTCTAAATCTACGTAAATCTGCTATAGATAAATCATTAGCATTATTAATAAGATTAATATCCTCTTCTGTAAGCCTTTCTTTAGGTATGCTAGATAATTTTGCTGCTAAGAAAGTTCTAGCTCCAGAAGGAGTTTTCAAAGCCATTGCATAATCGCCAGTGCCATGATGAATTAACATTATTATAGATGCAGAATCATATGTACTAGGATCATTTTCTTTATATGGTTTATGCCCCTTTTCTGTATAATCTTTATTTATAACAAACTCACAGAAACTATCATTAAAAAAGTTTGGATCTTTTATTCTCTCTGCTAATTCCTTGCCTGGCTTGGTACCAGGATAAATAGGCGTTGTAGCATCAGGATTAAAGAACAGTGTATGAGATACCTTATCTTGTACTAATTCTTCCATTTCTAAAGATTCATCCAAATCTCTAGTCTCAGAGTCCATATCTGCTCTTCTGTTCATTTTAGATTCTGTAGCAATCTTCTTACGGGCCCATTTTACTTGAGATTCTTCAGTTACTTCAGGATTAGAATTGTTATATGTTTCAGATACTTTCTTATCTTCCTCATCAGAAACAGCTTCAGAGTTTGCAAAATCTATTAAAGCTTTTTCATCAGCTCGTTCAAATTCTATTTCATCTTCTTCATCTTCTTGAGTTTCAACAACTGGTTGAGGTTTAGATTTAGGTTTGCTTTCAGCATCTTCTGTTTCCGGTTCTTTTTTTTCTCTTACTTTGGCTAAAGTTTCTTCAAATTCTTTGCTTAACTCTTCCAAACCTTTATTGGGAAACTCCTCATCTTTCTTTATCTCTACCTCTGCTACTGGTATCTTAGTATCAATGTCAGGAGTAGCCCTATCATCCATTATAGGAGTCTTTGGAGATTCAACCTTTTCTTGTTCTACTTTAGAAGCTACTTGATTATCTACTTGAGTTTCGTTGTTAGTAATAGGTTGTTGATTATCACTTTGATTAACTGCTTCTCTAGACATTTCTTTTGCAGCTTCTGTTTCAACAACATCTTTTGCATTTTCTTCTACTATCTTTGATGACTCATCTGAATTGTTTATATACTTATCAATTCTTTCTTTTATTTTTTTGCCTATTTGTTTTTTTGATTCATCAGAAGCATTGTTGAAATTTATGAGTTTGCCATCTTCCAAAGTATTACCAAAGATTTCATTCATCTTGTGTTCTGCTATTAGAAGATCGTGGTTTGCAATCATTGTGTTAACATAGCTATCAATACCTTTGCCAACTAAATTAGGAGTTGCTACAAAGTTTGGGCTAAATTTAGTACCTTCTGCCAACTGATTTAATTTAACATCTATATCTTTTAATATCTTAGGTATCTCTTTTGATATAGATTTACCAACAGCATTTGATTCATTTGTTATACCAAACTTTTGTTGATTTTCTTCTGGCTTAGACTCAAGTGCTGTTTTTAATTGTTCTAATGCTTGCTTTTGAATGTTTAACTTGGTTAATGCAACAGCAGTAAGCTTTTCTTCTGGAGAATAATGGTTTAACATTTGATCATTTTCCAGAGTAGTATAGAAATTATTATCTGCTTCTTGTGCCTGATTAGCATTGTCAAGTGCTTCTTGTGCATCTATTGTAGCCAAGTGTTGCAATCCAATTAAAGTATTATATTCAGTAGTTCCAGGATTGTATCCAATAGTCTTACCAATATTTTGGTTTACTTTAGATTTAGATAAACTGAAAATGTTATTTGCAGTAGCTATTTCATCATTTAAATCTTGTTCAGTAATACCTTCTGGCAAATTATACTTATAATTTTCAAGTACATCGAGTACATTTTGTTGATAATTCAACTTTTTATTTGCCATTTCAGAGTATGACATAGCTTTGATCATTGCATCTTTTTTACCAATGTGATCTGCAACTACGTCTCTTACAAAAGAATTGGCAGTCATATCTTTGTAAGTTTTCAATCCAGAATGATAAGCAATCGTAGGTCCCCCCATGTATAAACCTAATGCAAAACCACCTTTTACATCATTCCAAAATTGTGGATCATTTGCTAATTCAGATTCAGTATCTATTCCAGACAATATTTTTGCAGTACGATAATTTGCATCAGCTAAACCCATCAAAGATTGAAAAATGCTGCTAGACTTTCCATCATACTTACCTGAAATATAATCATAATCAAACACATCTTGATTAGCTTCTTCAAATGCTTCTCCAGTAGCAGAGAAACCTAATCTACCGAGTGCCTTGGCGGCTTGTAAGCTAGCATTTTTTACTGGAGAATTATATGCAAGTCTAGCATTAAATCCAGTATAAGCATCTATAAGTTTATTGTATTTACTTGCTGCAGCTTCAGTTAATTTTGTACCTGTTTTTAATAATGGATTTAAAGCAGTTTTAATTGGAGCTGTTATTATTTTACCCATAGCTTTGCCAAGAGGTGCAAATACTAAAGCAGATTGAGCAACATCCATAGCAGATAATGCCATGTTGTTATCATAAACTCTTTCTAATCCATTTTTCAGGGATCTTTTTGCATTGGCTAAAGTTGCATCATCTATGTTTATTTCTCCAGATATAACTCTATCGATTATTTCATCATCAGAGATTTTAGAAACATCTACATTAGGGTTTTGTTGTTTTAACTGATTTCTACCAATTTCAGCATATTGTTTAATATCAATGCCTTGTTCCTTTAGATTATCTTCAATTCTAGATCTATATGCACCATATACTTGAGCTAAAGATTCTCTATGTCTACTGTATATATTACCAGCAACACTAGCTGCAGTAGCTGCAATTGCACTACCCCACCCAATTAAATTAGATGCAGCACCAATTCCAGGGACAGCGTTCAATGCTCCAGTAGTAGCATAGTGTCTACCTAACCACAAAGCTCCGGTAGCTAAAGCATCTGCAATATAACCATCAACAGTTGCCATAGAAGAACCTGTTAAACCTGGACCAGCGTATAAGAAATAATCTGGGGAATACCAAGGTTTATCTTGAGCTCTTTGTTCCTTTATTCTAAATTCAGAAGACGGTGTATAATTTTCAGATCTTTCTCGTAAATCAGAATATATATTATTT